>Ga0136846_1213393_pt1 | contig 22402 bp, 14 predicted proteins | sample HopSoiMetagenom2_FD_96841 | JGI IMG/M metagenome (GOLD analysis project Ga0136846, IMG submission 96841) | Grasslands soil microbial communities from Hopland, California, USA - 2 Assembly 2016 (version 4) | ecosystem: Environmental > Terrestrial > Soil > Grasslands | place: USA: Hopland... | reverse complement strand
GACTTCGCGATCAAGCGGCCGATCATCACGGTGGTGACGATGATCGCGCTGGTGGTGTTCGGCCTCGCGTCTCTCGCGCGGCTGGATACGGACGAATTTCCAGCGATCGACGCACCGATCGTGTTCGTCGGAATCGCCTACCCGGGCGCTTCGCCCGATGTCGTCGAGCGCGAGGTCGTGACGCGACTCGAGGACAAGATCTCCGGGATCAGCGGGATCGATAAGATCAACTCCACGTCGACCGACGGATTCGCACAGATCATCGTGCAGTTTGTATTCAGTAAACCCGTCGACCAGGCGACGCAGGATATCAGGGACGCGATCTCGGGGGTGCGGTCTCAATTGCCGCAAGAGATCCTCGAACCGATCATCCAGCGCTTCGATCCCAATCAGCTGCCGATCGTGTCGCTGGCGCTGACCTCGTCGGTGCTGTCGCGGCCGCAGCTCACGGCACTTGCCGATCCCGGCATCGCGGGCGACCTGCGGGCCATTGCCGGCGTCGCGCAGGTGAATGTCGTCGGCGGCGACAGCGCGCAGCTGAACATCAACGTGCGACCGCGGGATCTCTCCGCGTTCGGCGTCGGGATCGATCAGGTCGTAACCGCGGTGCGTGCGCAGAATCTCGCCGCGCCGGTGGGGCAGGTGAACAGCGCAATGGAGCAGCGGTCGATCCGGCTCGAGGGACGATTCGAGCATCCGGAGGAGTTCAACCAGCTCGTCATCGCCCAGCGTGGAGGCTCGCTCATCACGCTCGGTCAAGTGGCGACGGTGGAGGCGGGCGCGGCGGAGCCCAACTCGGCGGCGCTGTTCAACGGCCGTCAGGCGATCGGATTGGACATCGTGAAGTCGCGCGAGTACAGCACGACGGCGGTGGCGGATCTCGTCAAGGCGCGCATCGATCAGCTGCAGAAGACGCTGCCCGCCGGGACGCGGCTCGAGGTGGTTCGGGACGCCGGCGTCCGCGTCCGCAATTCGGTGCGCAATGTTGTCGAGGCGCTGGTCGAGGGCGCGGTGCTCACGGTGCTCGTGGTCTTCCTCTTCCTCAACTCCTGGCGCTCGACGGTCATCACCGGCCTCGCGCTGCCGGTGTCGGTGCTGACGTCGTTCGTGCCGCTCGCGATCTTCGGCTTCACGCTCAACACGATGTCGCTGCTCGGGCTCTCGCTCGCGATCGGGATTCTGATCGACGACGCGATCGTCGTCCGCGAGAACATCGTGAGGCACGTGGAGCTGGGACGCGACCACATGACGGCGGCGCACGAGGGCACCGACGAGATCGGACTCGCCGTCGCCGCGACGACCTTCTCGATCGTCGCCGTCTTCGCGCCGGTGGGCTTCATGCCAGGCGTCGCGGGGCAGTGGTTCAAGCCGTTCGCGCTCACGATCGCCTGCGCGGTGCTCGTCTCGCTGTTCGTCTCGTTCTCGCTCGATCCGATGCTGTCCGCGTACTGGCCGGATCCCCAGCTCGAGGCACACGAGCGGCGCAATCCGATCGCACGCGCGCTCGATCAATTCAACGTCTGGTTCGACCGGCAGGCGGATCGCTACAAGGGTCTGATCGCCTGGGCGCTCGATCATCGGTGGACGATGGTGGCGCTCGCCGCGGTGTCGTTCTTCGGCGCGATCGCGTTGCAGGTCATGATCGGCGCGTTCGCGTTCGTACCAGTGAGCGATCAGAGTGAGCTGAACATCGCGATCGAGACGGCGCCCGGATCGAGTCTCGATTACACGACGCTCAAGGCGGAGGAGGTCGCGCGCATGATCCGTTTGCGGCCCGAGGTGTTGTACACGTACACGACTGTGGGCAGCAGCAGCGGCTCGGGAGCCGTCGACAACGCGAGCATCTACGTCAAGCTCAAGCCGAAGAATCAGCGCGCGGTCAGCCAGAACGCACTTGGCGAGCAGCTGCGGACGCAGATGCACTTGTTAGGCGGAGCGACCGCCTACATCTTCGCCTCGGGCTTCGGTGGCGCGCAGAAGCAGCTCCTGCTTCAGCTCCAGGGGCAGGATCCAACGATGCTCGCGCAGCTCGCCGATCGGATCGCGGCGCTGGTGCGCGAGACGCCCGGTGCCGTCGACGTCGGGCTCTCGACGCGCGGGCAGAAGCCGGAGCTGAATGTGAGGGTGAACCGCGGACTCGCCGGCACGTTAGGCGTGAATCTCGGACAGCTGGCGCAGTCGCTGCGGTTCGCGTTCGCCGGCGTCGACGCGGGAACGTGGATCGATCCCACGGGGATCTCGCGCTACGTGCACGTACGCTTGGTACCAGAGGCGCGTGAAAATGCGAGCGACCTCGGTCAGCTGCCGGTCGTTGTCACGCCGGGCGCATCGGGCGCCATGAGCCAGGGCACGGGCACCGGACCAACCACTCCGCCCGTCGTACCGCTGAATCAGGTGGCGACGATCACGCCCAGCTTCGGACCGGCGCAGATCGATCACTACCAGCGGCAGCGCGTGATAACCATCGGCGCGAACGTCGAGGGTGCATCCTTCGGCAACGTCTCGCAGGAAGTGATGCGCAAGGTGGGCCGGCTGCAGATGCCCACGGGTTATCGCGTCTCCGCCGGCGGTCAGGCCGAGAGTCAGAGTCAGGTATTCGGAAGCATCTTCACGGCGCTCGGCATCGCCGTGATGCTCATGTACCTGATCCTCGTTGTCCAGTTCGGGTCGTTCCTCGATCCGCTGGCGATTCTGATCTCCCTACCGCTCTCGCTCATCGGTGTGGTGCTGGCGCTGCTCATCACGCGCGACAGCCTGAACCTGATGAGCCTCATCGGCGTGATCCTGCTCATGGGTATCGTCGCGAAGAATGCGATTCTGCTCATCGACTTCGCGAAATGGGCGCACAAGGACGGCCGCCTCGACCGCCGCGAGGCGCTCATCCAGGCCGGCCGGATCCGGCTGCGACCGATCATGATGACCACCCTCGCGCTGATCGCCGGCATGATCCCGGTGTCGCTCGGCCTCGGCGAGGGTGCCGACTTCCGTGCGCCGTTAGGCAGGGCCGTGATCGGCGGCGTGATCACGTCGACGGTCCTCACTCTCGTCGTGATCCCGACGATCTACGAGATCCTCGACGAATGGCGAGAAGGGCTATTCGCTCGGTTCCGTCGGCGGTCCATTGCGCATCACCCTGTTCCCGTCGAGAGCCCCGGGGACTGAGTCGGGACGCGGGTTGCGGGTTGAGGGACGCGGGACGGGGGACGCGCTCGAACCACTCGACGCTCCCCACTCTCCACTTTTTCACTGACGGCTCTCGCTTTCGACAACGAGAGCCATCAGTTCAGAAGTGGGCAGTGGCGCGTTGCGAGTGTTGTTCGCACATCCCCGCGTCCCGCGTCCCGCGTCCCGCGTCCCGCGTCAACGCTATCGCTTCGACTGGCGCGAGCTGCCGTCACCGTCCTCGAAGAACATGCCTGGCGGCTCGGCGCTGACGCCGAGAGCGTCGACGACGCCGTCGAGGCAGCCGCCGATGATGCGGAGGCGGCTGGTGGGCATCGCATCGAGCGCGTCGATGAGCTGCGCGAGCGCCGAGGACATCGCGCGCTGGAGCAGGACGCGGCCTGACGCGGTGAGGGCCAACTCCGCGCGGCGCGCGTCGTCGTCGGCGCGGTTCCGCCTAACAAGTCCACGGCCGACGAGCCGCGTGACCACGACGGACACCGTGCTCTGATGGGTAAAGGTGCGATCCGCGAGCTCGTTCACGGAGAGACTCGGCACCTCGGCAAGGCGCTGCAGCACCAACAGCTGTGCGGCGCTCAGGTCGAACTTCTGCTCGGCGAGACGGTGCGATTGGTGCAGCGCGCGCACGATCCGCCGCAGCCCATCCACGACCGCGGTGACTTCCTTGCGGTGAGCCTCGCTCCGCGGGCCGCGGCGGGCGGGCGCGGAGGAGGCTGACGAACCGTTGCCGCTCGACGTCGACACGGGCGCTGCCGCGGATGGGGAAGCGTTGCGCGGTTTCGCTCGTGCGCGACGATTGGCCACAGTCCCTCCCCGTTTCCGTTCTAGTTAGGCGCGGTCACCAAGAGATTACGAGAGAGGCGTCGATCTCGTTGAGGGCGCGGCAGCCGGCGAGCGCCATCGCGAGATCGATCTCCGCGCGGAGATGCTCCAGGACCGCGACGACGCCGCTCTCGCCGTCGAGGGTCAGCCCCCAGAGCACGGGCCGTCCCACCAGCACGGCGCGAGCGCCGAGAGCGAGCGCCTTGAGAACGTCGATCCCGCGGCGTACGCCGCCATCCAACAACACCTCGACCCGCCCCTGGACAGCATCGACGATGTGCGGCAGCACCGTGATCGGCGCGGGCACGCCGTCGAGCTGCCGGCCGCCATGATTCGATGCGATCACGGCCGCGGCGCCGTGCTCCACCGCGAGCGCGGCGTCGTCGGGTGCGAGAACGCCCTTTATGATGACCGGCAGCGGCGATACCGACCGCAACCAATCCACGTCGTCCCACGTGAGGTTCGCGTCCCACATATCCGCGATGTACCGTGCCAGCGAGGACTCGTTCTCGTTGCCGGATTTGTGCCGCTCGGCGTGCGCCGCCGGAAAGTTCTCGAGGCCCAGATGCGCGGGCATCCGGAGACGATTGCGGCGGTCTCGCTCGCGCTGGCCGGCCAGCGGCGTGTCGACCGTTAGGCAGAGCGCAGAGTAACCGGCGGCCGCGGCGCGGTCGACGAGCTCGCGGGTGATCGCTCGGTCCCGATAGACGTACAGCTGGAACCAGCGCGGTCCGGTCGATGCCTCGGCGATAGCCTCGAGGCTTCGGTTGGAGACCGTGCTGGCGACGAAGATCGTCCCGACGCTCGCGGCGCCGCGCGCTGTCGCAAGCTCGGCGTCGGTGTGGCAGAGGCCATGGAACCCCATCGGCGGCACGAGCACGGGGAACGACACCCGCGTGCCGAGTACGGTTGTGCGCTGGTCCCGGAGCCCGACGCCGCGCAGCATCCGCGGCAGGAGCTGCACGCGCGAGAAGGCCTCACGGTTCTCGCGCAGGGTCCACTCGTCGCCGGCGCCGCCAGCGATGTAATCGAAGAGCATCGGGTCGAGGCGCTCTCTGGCCAGCGCCTCGAGGCTCTCGAGGTTGACGATGTCGAGCATAACGAGCGGAGCGCTGGTCAGCTTTTCCGCTCGCGCCCGCGGGCGCGGCGGCGGGCCACGCGCTGGCGGCGCGACCACGGAGCGGAGAGTGGCAGGCTCTGTTCCGTGACGTGTTCGGCGTCGAGACGGTCCTCGTGCGCGGAGAGCAGGTCGCTCCGTGAGATCATGCCGACCGCGACTCGCGGCGCCTCACGAGTGACGACCGGCAGGCGCCCCACTCCCGCGCGTACCATATGATCGGCCGCCTCGCGCAGGGTGTTGTCCTCGTAGACGACGACAACGCCGCGCCTCACGAGTGAACCGATCGTGACGTCCTCGCCACGCGCACCGTCGAGCAAGTCGCGGCGCGTCACGACTCCGCACAGCTCTCCCTTTTCGTCCACCACTGGGAAGCCCTGGTGCGACGCGCCGGGCGCGCTGCTCGCGAGCCAGCGGCGCACGTCGCCGAGCCGGTCGCCAGCCTTGAGCGATATGACCTCGCGCGAGGACGCGTCGCGCACGAGCACGTGGCTCAGATGATCGACGGCGTACTCGGTGCGAATGCGGGCGCCGCGCCGCGCCAGCTTCTCCGTCATGATCGAGCTGCGCATCATGAGCAGAGACACCAGATACGCGCCGCTGCAACCGGCGAGCAGGGGCAGCAGTCCCAGCGGCTGTCGCGTCGTCTCGAAGGCGAAAACGACCGAGGCGAGGAGCGCGTGCGACGCGCCAGCGAAGATCGCCGCCATCCCGACGAGCGCGGCGATATGAACGTCGACGCCGAGCTCCGGCCCGATCATGCTGCCTAACGAGCCGAGCGCCGCGCCGAGGCCGCCGCCAATGGTGAATAGGGGAGCGAGGGTTCCGCCCGATGTCCCGCTTCCCAGATAGATGGCCCACGAGAGGAACTTCAGCACGATGAGTACGATGAGCGCGCGGCCGACGATGGTGCCCGACAGCACCGCGTCGATGTTCGTGTAGCCGACGCCGAGCGTGCGCGGCTCGACATAGCCGATGAGACCGACGGCGACAGCGCCGACGAGCGGCCACCACATCCAATGGATCGGCAGCTCCTCGTAGAGATCCTCGATCCAGTACACGAATCGCGTCACGCCGACCGCTGCGACGCCGACGAGCGCGCCGATGATCGTGTACACCAGCAGCGCCTCGAGATTCGGCTGGAGGAGCGTTGGAACGGAGAACACTGGGGCCGAGCCGACGAGCGCAGCGCGTACGCCCGTCGCCACGGCGGACGCGAGTGCGACAGGAATGACCGACCGCGGACGGTACTCGAAGAGGAGCAGCTCGACCGCGAGAAGCACCGCCGACACCGGACTGCCGAATGTCGCTGCCATGCCAGCGGCAGCGCCCGCGGCAAGAAGTGTCTTTCGTTCGTCGGCGGTGACTCTGACGAACTGGCCGACGATGGAGCCTAACGCGCCGCCGGTCGCGATGATCGGTCCCTCCGCGCCGAACGGGCCGCCGGTGCCGATCGCGATCGCGGCGGAGAGCGGCTTGAGAAACATGATCCGCGGCGCGATCCGGCTGCGCGCATAGAGCACGCGCTCCATCACTTCGGGAATGCCATGACCGCGAATTGCCGCCGCTCCATAGCGCGCCATAATGCCGACGATGAACGCGCCGGTGAGTGGAACGAGGATCGACCAGGCGCCGAGCCTTGCCGTGCTGGGTGCGACGAACGCCGTGGAGACCCGGCCGTAGTACGCGACGTTGGTGATGAGCCCGATGAGTCGCGTCAGGACGTTGGCGAGCAGCGCCGCGCCCGTGCCGACGAGAATGGCGATACCGGCGATGACGACTACGCGTTGATCGACCGGAGAGTATTCCGGCGGCGCGTCGACGCTCGCGAGGGCTGGCGCGAGCGAGGGTGCGACGGGCAGACCACTCGCGGCGTTCAGCGGCGTTTGCGACTCCTCAGCCACTCCCAGCCCGAGCGTGCGGCTCGTCCTCGAACATCATCGGCGGTGCGGCGAGATCGATGCCGCTGGCCATGATCCACGTCTCCAGGAGCTCCGAGAGCGTCGAGCGCTGCTGGGGCGTCATGCGCGACATGCCGTGCATCAAGTCGCTCTGCACCGTCGGGGGCGCGCCGCGGAGCATCGATTCTCCGGCCGGCGTGAGCGCGATCTGCACGCGCCGCCGATCCGCAGTCGAGGCAAGTCGCGTGACCAGGCCGCGATCGACGAGGCGCCGAACCACGACCGAGACCGAGCTCTGGTGTGTCGCGGTGCGCTCGGCGAGCTCGTTCAAGGACTCGGCTGGCTTGTCTACCAACTGTTGAAGCACGAAGAGCTGGGCGAGGCTGATGCCGAGCTTGCCCTCGATGCTGCGCGTATTGAGACGCAACGCCCGCACGATGCTGCGGATGGCGTTCATCGCGCGGGCGGTGTCGTCCGAGGGAGCCACGGCGTTTGTATTGGTTGCCAATGTATCGAACCTAGCAATACGGCCGAGCAGGGTGCAAGTCCGTGATGCGCTTTTAGGGCGTCGCGGACGCGACCTTGGACGGCGCGCGCTTCAGCTTTGCGTCGTACCATGCCAACATGCGGCGCTGCATGTCGAGCACGTCCTCGGCGGTGGCGTTGCCGCCGCCGTGCCCACCATTCATGTAATTCACCCACACCACCTCTTTGCCGAGTCGGCGCAGCGCGTAGTACATCTCGCGCGTGTTGTCGGCAGGGACATTGGAGTCCTGAGCGCCGGTGATCAACATGAGTGGAGTCTGAATCCGGTCGGCGAACATGATTGCCGACTGCTGCACGTATTTCTGCGGCTGCTGCCAGAGCGTGGCGCCGAGGCGGTCCTGGCTCTTCTCTGCGGCGTGCACGTTGCGAACGCCGAGTCGCGGACTGTCGGTGTAGAAGCTGATGACGTCGACCTTGCCGGAGATATTGATGGCTGCCTTGAACCGATTCGTCTGGGTGACGAGGAGGTTCGTGGCGTAGCCCCCGTAGCTCGTGCCGTGCACCCCGAGGCGCGCCGAATCGGCGACGCCCATGTCGATGAGCTTGTTCGCGGCGGCCGTGACGCCCTTGATCCAGGCCTCGCCCGGATAGCCGATGTCGAAGTCGACGGAGGGCTTCGCGACGACGTAGCCGTTCGCCGTGAGCACATTGGCGACCGCGTCAAAGCTGTCGTCGAAGAAGTCCTCGTAGACGATGAAGACAGTAGGGTACGCCTTGCCGCGCTCGTAGCCGACGGGATAGTAGACCACGGCGTACTTCGAGTGGCCGTCGGCGTCGAGGTAGCTCACGAGACCCGTTGGCCCGAATCGCTTCGCCTTCAGCTGTGGGTTGGCGTCGACGAGCGGACGGAGCGAAGTGAGATCCCCGGATGCGACATAAAGCGCAGGGGGCCGATTGCCTTCGGCGACGCTGAGCGTCGCGACCTGTCCGTCCTTCGAGAGGCGGAGGTTGGAATACGTGCGACCGTCGCTGATGAGCGTTTGCTTACTGCCGGTTGCCCGGTCGTAGCGGACGATACCGCGCTCCCATTTGGCGCGCGACGCCGTCGTGAAGTACAGCTTCTTGCCGTCGCTGCTCCACGCCGCGAGAGCGACGCGCGGGAGCGGGCTCGAGGCGGAGTCTGAGCTCTCGAGGATGAGCTGCTTGGTTGCACCGGGAAGATCGAGCAGCCAGTAGCCCTGCGAGTTGGCGACGACGAGCGCGTCGTTGGCGGGGCTGTAACGGACGACGCGGAAGCGCTCGCGCTCGCGGCGCTCGCGCCCCTCGCGCGAGGTGTCGGCTGCGGCGTCGCGCTTCGTCTCGACAGCCGGACCGGCGACCTGACGCGCCGTGGTGTCCGCGACCGTCGCGACGTACACGCGCCCGTCCTTCGCGTAAGCGTAGTGGGCGCCATCCTCGGACCAAACGATGTTCGTGCCTTTGAGGGTCGCGAGGAGCACGCGCGGCTTCGTGCACGCATCGGCGGCGGGCGCACACGCGAGCCCTCGCGCCACGAGCTTGCTCTCGCTGCCGAAGATGACGTCGTAGTCCGTCTTCTTCGTGATGTCCTCGCTGTAGCTGAGCGTGGCGCCGTCGTCGCTTGGCTCCCAGCTCGCGATCATGGTCTCGGGGAGGAGCTCGGTGATTCTGCCGCTCGCGAGATCGTAGGCGACGACACTCCGCACGTTGGCGGCGCGCCGGAGCGCGTCCCACGTAAGGAACGGATTCTCACTCGACTGCACGAAGACGGGACCAGCGGTCATCACGGCGAACGAGTCCTGAACTGCCTTGCGCCACGCGAGGGCGTGCAAGCTGTACAGCAGCCGCTTGCCGTCCGCGCTCCACCGGAGCTCGCTGTTCTCGGCGACGTACTTTCCCTGGGGCGCGGCGACCGCCGTTAGGCGGCCGCTCTCCCGGTCCCAGATCACGGGCTGAAACGCGCCCACCTTCGCGTCGAAAACCAGGAGAGCGAGGCGCGAGCCGTCCGGTGACCAGCGCCCGGCGCGCACGTTGCGCTTGTCGGGGTAGACCGCGCGCGCGGCGCCGGAACGGGTGTCGATCACCCAGAGACGCGACGCCCCGGGGCGGATGTACGTCGGGTCGCCGTCACGGCGATAATCCACACCAAGGCCGTCGCGCCGACTCTGTGAAGTCGCGGCGAGCCAGCGACCATCGCTCGTGAGGTCGAGCGCATTGTAGGAGACGATGTCCAGCCCGTCTTCGGCGGTGAAGAGCGAGTCGGCGGCGGCTGCGGGTGCGGCCGACTGCTGCCCGGTTGGCGCCGGTTGCGCAGAGGCGCCGGCCGCGAGCACCAGCGAAACGCCGGCGAGCAGCAGGCGCGAAGGACAGAATGCGAGAACGCGCATCGATCACCGCCGGATTGAGATTGAAGTGGCCGGCGAAATGTGGGGCGGCTAGGTGCTAGGTGCTAGGTCCTAGGTGCTAGCCTCACCGTTCCAACACCCGAAGCGCAAGCGTCGTCGCGCGTCCGAAAACCTTCGATACCGTTACGGGCTCGAGTGCCTTCTGGCGCATCCTGGCGACGGGACTTCGACGCCGGCGTTGCTTCGAGCGCGGAAGCTCCGGTGCGAGGAGTGAGGCGGCGAAGACGAGCGCCGCGTCGGCAAGATCACGCCCGGCGCGTGACGGCTTACGGCTGACGATCGCCGCGTACGCGGCGCCGAGTAGTGCGGCGGAGAGGAGCTGTGTCGTTATGCCGGCCGCGGTGCGCGACCGCGGCGACATGTCCCAGCCGATGAGGTCAGCGGCGCCCGAGACGCGTTCGTCCCAGGGAACGATGCGTGGTGCGTGACGCCCGGGAAGGCGCGGCAGCACGACGCGTTCGGCGGCGGTCATCGCGGCTCCGCCAATGAGGCCAGCCAGGGCGCCGCGACCCGCGGCGGTGGCAAAGGACGGCGTTCTCGATGCTTGCATGCTGAGGTCTCGGAAGGGTTGCGCGAGGGAGTGTGCAGACGCCGTGCGAGACGCTTTCCTGGCTCGCGTTCTTTCCGGAACTCATCCAGCGGCCTCGACCTTCCGCACATGCGACATCGCCGGACGAGGGTTCATCGTCGCGCGCAGCTCGAACAGCGCGGTCTCCATGTCGCGGAGATTGACGAGTCCAAGTCGTGGGAACTCGAGCTGAAGGATGAGGAACGTCGTCGCCGCGATTGCCGCCGCGACACCGATCATGTACAGCCATGGACGGCCCGGGCCCCCGGCGAGCGCGTAGCCGCCGAACAATCCGGACGCCATGCCGCTGATGATGAACAGCGCATAGATCACCGTCGGCGGATGCATCCGCCGCGCGAGGCGCTCCCTGTCCACCGCTCCGAACAGCTCGCTCAAGGAGGGGAGCAGCAGCATCCGCGCCTTCTCTCCCTGCGGGGTCAGACATGCCGCCACGGAGCGTGACCAGGTCTCCGCTTGGGCGCGGGAGAGGCCGGCGGGTTGTGTCAGAACCGCCACCGATCCTGGAGCTTCGCTGTACCAGGCGCACAGCTCGTCGAGATAGAGACGGAGGCTGGCGCGAACGTCGCCTTGCAGATCGGGCGGCAGCGTGTCGATGCGCTCCCAGGCGGTGCCCGCCGCATTCGCCTCATTGGCGATGAGCTGCCGGCGATGGTCGAACCGGCTCGTCGCACCGGAGAAGGCGAATCCGAGCAGCAGCGCCGTTAGGCTGAACACGACTCCATCCACGACACCAACCCCGTGCCGGCCGTTCTCTCCATACGTCGCGATCCGCTGCAGCCCGAGCTGCCGCCCAACTTCGAGGAAGATCAGCATGCCGACGAACAGACCGAGCGCGATGAGGATGCTCTTCATCGCGAAGCGACCTTTTATTGCACGTGCCTCTGGATCGACAAGCTGCACCCGACCGCTGTTCTGCTCCACCCCATCCTCCTCGCTCGTGAGGTTCACCCATCACGAAACTGTGTTCCGACCCCATCACGAGTCATAGGACCATGGGGCCATCCAACACCCGTTGCGGGACGCACTGTGCAGATGCCGTGCGGGAGCGCATTCTTCCGTCGCGTTCTCATCCACGTCACCCAGCGACCTCGGCCTTCCGCACCGTACATGATGCGACCAACTGCCCTTGCTCTCACTGTTTTCCTCTGTCTCGGCTGCGCTTCGGCACCAGCTTCGCGCGACGCCCGGTCCTCGTCAGGGACAATCGCACAGCCGCACGGCAGTCTCGTCATAGTCGGCGGTGGTCCGCGTGGCGATGCCATCACGGAGAAGTTCATCGCGCTGGCAGGCGGTGCCGGGAAGGCACGCATTCTCGTGCTGCCGATGGCGTCGTCGCTGCCGGAAACCGGCGCCGAGAGCGTGGCGGAGTGGAGAAAGCACGGTGCGTCGGCGTGGAGTGAGAATCTCACCCGCGAGGAAGCGATGCGGCCGGAAACGGTGCGCGGCCTGGACAGCGCGACGGGCATCTGGTTTCCCGGCGGCGATCAGGTGAGGATCATGGCGGTGCTCGACGGGACGCCGACGGCGGCGGCGATTCGCGCTCGTTATGCAGCGGGCGCCGTCGTTGGCGGCACGTCCGCGGGCGCCGCGGTGATGTCGACGCCAATGCTGACGGGCGACGAGCGGGCACCGGGTGGAGTACGCCGTGATACGACGCAGAGCTTCATCACGATTGCACGCGAGGACGTCGTCGTCACGAATGGTCTGGGGCTCGTGAGCGGCGCCATCATCGACCAGCATTTTCTGCGGCGCAGGCGGCACAACCGATTGATCAGCGTCGTCCTCGAGCATCCGAACATGCTGGCGATCGGCATCGACGAGTCGACGGCGCTCGTCGTCGAGCCGGGGAAACCGTGGACGATCCTCGGCGAGAGCGCGGCGATCGTCTACGACGCTCGCCGGGCGACGGTCTCGGCGCCCGGTGCACCAATTCTCGGAGCGACCGACGTTCGGATGCACGTCCTCCCTTCCGGGAGCAGCTTCGATCCCGCAACCGGTGCGGCGCGTCTGCCCTGAGTCGGCGACGCTCGTGCCTAACGGGTGACGACGATCTCCCGCGTGGCGACGGCGGCCAACTCGTCCTTCGCCGTGAGAGTGAGACGAATCTCGTAGCGTCCCGGCTCGAGGCGAGAGAGGTCGAGTGTCATCGCCCGCGAGGGTATTCGGATCTCACCGTTAGGCGTCTCGCGCCATTGGACCTTCACGGGCGAGAAGGGTGACGCGAGATGAAGCCGCTCGGCCGCGCGCCGGCGCCACCCTTCCTTGACGCGGTCGATCTGAAGGGCGACGTCGAACGTCTCGCCCTCGGGCCGGGCGCCGTACGTCTCGAAGAAGACCCCAACGGGCCTCGACGCCGAGACGTGATCGTCGTGCACAGCGAGCGGCAGCACGGCGTCGAGAGCCTGGAGTTGGGTGTCGGGGCTCGTGGGCGTGAAGATGAGCAAGTCTGAAATCCCGATGCGGCCGAGAGTCGCGGGCGGGGCGATCGAATAACGAGTGCGAGCCGCGCTGCGGGACGCGCTGTCGAGAAGCTCGACGCTCACGACCATTGGATGCCAGGGCGCCGTTGTCGTGAGCACGCCACGAGGTGGCGCGACATGCTCGACCGAGCCACGCGCTTCGCCGACGTGTGTCGAGTCGATCGGGGCGGTGAAGAGTCCCGCCTCGATGGGCGCGCGCGCGAAGAGCGTATCGTCGCTCACGTCGTATGCGGCGACGACGAGCGCCGAATCGCCGCGCCGGAAGAGCGCGATCTGGCGTCGCGGGAGGGACTGAAAGTGTCTGGCGTAGGCAGGCGCGTAGATAGTTCGCGCCGAGTGGAGCTTCAGCTCCCAATCGTCAATCGAGAGCGAGTCTGGCGACAGGAAGACGCGATAGTCGGGAACGAAGTTGAATCCGGAGCCACCCTCGCGATAGCCTGCGACGGGCGCCTCCGACATCGAGCCGGCGGGCGGGTCGCCGCGAACGAACCAGGTATCGTATCCGTAGCGAAGTGCCGTCTCGCGAAAAGCGGATTCTGTCGGCGACCCCATCGCCGTGCGGGAGTTTCGCGCCATGTCCGTCCTGGTGACGCGAGCGAGGAACTCGTTGCGGTAGTCGTGATCGCGCAGGTAGAGGGGCGTCGTTAGGCTCCAGAACGACGCCTCGATGTCGCGTCGCGCGGCACAGTCGGCGCGCCGATAGCGGTCTGCGATGTCGTCGTCGATGAGGAGCGAGATGTCGGTCCACTGGCAGCGGACGGAGTCGGGCATCGCCGCGAGCGCAGCCTGGAATGCCGAGTCGGCGGCGGCAACGGCACCGGAGTCGTGGAGTGCCACGCCCGCATAGGCACGGCACCGATACGGCGATCCGGCGTCGCTACAGCGTTCGGCGGCGCGAACGGCGTCGACATAGCGCTTCGCCTCGACGAGGTAGCGAACTCGCTGGGCGGCGATCCACTCGTCGCCGGGAATCCGGGAGCTGACGCTATCCAGGAGTGCGAGGAGCTTCGCCCGCGCCTCGATGGTGCGCGGCGCTTCGGGCGGCGGGCGGCGATCGTTGCTGTCGTCGTTCCACACACACCAGCGGCCGATCTGCACGTCGCAGTGATGACTGCCGACGCCATACTCGTGTGGCAGGTACTGGTGACGGATCGACTCGAAGCTCTCCTGTGCACGATGGGCAGCACGCAGCGCGCGCAGCGAGTCCACGCGTGACGACGAGGCGCGAACAGGCGAGTCGCCGCGCGCGACTGCGATCTGTGTGGAGGCACCCTGTGCGAAGGCCGCGAGACCCGCGGCAAGGAGGGCAATGAGCATGCGAGCGAGTGTGCGCGTCCCGGCGCGATTCGGCTACACTACGCGAGCGGCACGGTGCGTGCCAGATTGCACGCGAGACGGTATTGGCGAAGGGAGTACGCAGGGCGAACCCGACCAGCAAAGGGACGCGTCACATGGCCACCTCAGGATGGAACGATCCGGCGGAAGAAGAGCGCAACCCACATCGGGCCGAGGAGCGCAGGCACACGCGGGACGAGTTGGAAGCAAGGCTCCGCGAGCGGCGCATCGTGCTCACCGGCGATGAGTCCGATGAAGACGTGCTGCTGATCGTGAACGCCATGGAGACGTTCGAGGGGCGTCTCGCGCAGTTTGGCGAGGACAGCTTCGTGAATACGCCCGAGTCGTCGCAGCCGGATGATGCTCAGTTGGTGATTCCGATGCGGAACGACGACGAGAGCCCTGCCGCGTACGCCGCCCGCATCGTCGCGGCTGCTGAACGGATTCGGTAATTGACGGAGTGTTGTGGGTGGAGGGTTGTGGGCTGAGGGTTGAGAGTTTCGGGTGAACTGCACACGCGTCTCCCGCAACCCGCAACCCTACGGCCGCGCTTGCGCCAGGAACGCCGGATCGATCGCGGAGACGCCGATGTCGTCGAGGATGATGGTACCGGCGAGTGTGCGGTCGAACACGAGACGGATCGCTTTCAGCTTGTCCGGAGCGAACTGCGGTGATGCGGCGACGAAATCGGCGAGTGGCACGACGTACGTCTGCAGAACGAGCTCGTAGGTGTTCGCGAACTGCGTCTTCTCGCGATCGGCGCGACGGAGCACGTGCGTCTCGAGAGGGCGACGCGGCATGCCGTAGCGCGTGAGCGGAAGCCGCGCCGTGACGTTGTTGGCGTCGACGACTTCGACGCTGAGATCGATCGTGGTGGTGTCCTTCTCCTCTTTTTTGGCGTCGGGTTTCTTCGGCGGGCGCGATTTGGCCTTGGAGGAATCCTTCTTCGTGGAATCGCGGGCCGGCTGCCGCGGGCCCGGCTTGGCGTCGGTTGGAGCGATCGAGAGATACAGCGACGATTGCCGGTCGACGCGGAGTGCGCGCGCGAGCGAATCCGTGAGTGCGATCGTGTACGTCGCCGGCTGGCCGAGCTTCGTCGTGTCGTCGCCGGCGAGGTGCCGATTCCAGCCGAGCCAGACCGCGTTGTCGTTCATCGGCGTGTTCTGCCAGCGCAGGTTCAGCGCGTCTTCCTTCCACGTCGAGAGGCTGTCTCCCGTTAGGCTCACGCCGGCGACGCTCCCCGTCGTGACGTCCACGTCCTCCTCGTAGTTGGCGAGCGTCTTGTAGCCGCTCTCCTGGAAGCGCGTGATGTACATCGTCTTCGGGAGCCACGCGCCGGCAACTCTATGGTCGCGGAAGAGCGGGAGGTACTCGCGTTTGTCGTGTAGCGTCGCCTCGAGAAAGGCGCCAATCACAACCTTGCCGAACTGCCGCTGCTCCTCCGGCGAAATGAGCCCGCGGAGGTCGAGAAAGCGCGCGCTGCGGGGACCGGCATCGGTGCTGCCCCAGACCGTGTTCCATTGGCCGTGGTTCGCCCGGTAGACGTACCACGCGGATTTGAACCACGGCTTGCCGTCGGTGAACTTGACGCGCTGCCACTGACGCAGGCCCGTGAACGCCGACACGTCGCCGTCATGCGAGCCGTGGATGACGAGATAGTTCACGTTTTCCACCGGCGTAAACTGGCCGGCCGGCTTGTACTGCGCGTCGACCGGTGCGATCGCGACGACGGCCTTGATGTCGAAGTTGAACTCGAACTTCACCTTCGCGTCGTCGGGGTAGCGCGGCAGTCGGTTGAAGGCGGCCGCGTGGCCCACTGCCTCGCCGCCGCGCGAATGGCCCATGATCGCGATGTTGTGCATGTCGATCTTGCCGCGGAGCGGGCTCGACGCGCTGTCATTGAAGCCGCGCCACGCCTGCAGGTGCTTGAGCAGCATCCACGCGCGCCCGTCGTTCTCGTTCCGCATGGCGCCGTTGAGGAAATTCTCATCGACGGAGGCGAGGATGAAGCCACGTGACGCAAGGTGCTCCCCGAGATAGTCGTAGCCGGGATCCGAGTAGTCCTTCATGTTGTGATTCCCGTGAACGACGAGCACGAGCGGGAAGGGCCCCGCGCCGTCCGGGTACCAGACGCGCCCGTTGATCGGGAACTGCTTTGCGTCGAACCCCCAGTACTTCTTGCGGTCCTCCGCCTGCTCGGGCTGCATCGACACGAACGCCGACGCGTCGACGGCCTTGGTCTTGATCGCGACCGAGTCGCGGTAGTAGCGCCGCTGCTTGTCGGTGCCGCTGCCGTAGTAGAGCGTCTTCACTCCGTAGCTCCCGCGGTCGGCGGGGTTGGGCGCGTCAAGCAGCTGATGGGCGAGGACGATCCGTGAATCGTCGGGCGTGAGCTTGAGCGGCTGCGCGCACGCAACGAGGCTGAGCGCCATCAGAGATGGATAAACTCTCATCAGTTCACCGTTAGAAAGAACAGATCCCTTGCGGAGCCTGCCCTGGAGCGAAGCGAACGGGCTCGGGATGACAATGTCAACGAAGCCGAATGCCGATGCGATGCGCGAGCCGGGAACCGACCTCGCCCTCGCCAGCGTAGTCGATCGTGACGCGGTCGAGAACCAGACCGGCGCCGAAGGTGAAATGGCCGATGTCGGTGCGCGTCGGCGGCACACGTTCGCCGACACGCAGCGCGAAGTTGTAGCCGTCCAGCCAGGCGTAACCAAGCTCGAGGCCAAGTCCCCCGATCATGCGTCCATGCTGGAAGAGCGGTTGGTTAGCGTTGCGCTCCACCGCCACCTGCGCGGCGACTGCCAGATCGAGCGGGCCGACCGGTCCGCCGCTCGTCAGTCCAAGTGCGGCGCGCAGCGGCGTGTTGAGCTGCACGGTGTCGGCGGCGCTCGTGCCGATGTTCTGCACGGCGACGGCGACGGTGAGCGGAACGAAGTCGGCGAGTGACATGTCGCGCGACACGCCCGCATCGAACATCAGTCGCGACGTGCGCTCGTCGCCTGCCTGTACGCCGGCATACTTTGCCGACGCCCCGAAATGAAATCGCTTGAACGTCCCCGCGCCGCCAATCACAGCGAGCATTCGCGTCACGTCCCGTGGCGCCGGTGAGGATACAAACAGCCCGTTCGGGCCGACGCTGACGAGATTGCACTGCGGCTCGTTGCGGCCCTCGATGATCTGCGCGCCGAGGCCCACGGCGCCCGACGCGATTCGCGACACCGTCGACAGCGCGCCCCCGACGAGTCGATCGGAGTACCGCTCGACTGAAGCGCTCGTACCGCGTGCGACCGCGAGCTGCGCCGGGCCGTAGAAGATGACGTCGTCATCTCGGCCGGCGGTATTCGCGTCCGCCATCGCGATGCCGCGAGTGCTCGCGCCGATGGGAAGACGCAGCGGCAGGCACTGCGCGGAGAGGCGCCCAGCGAAGAGCGCGATGAGAGCTGGGGCCAGCGTGCGTACGCGGTTCACGATCGTTCAGGGAAGTTGTTTCAGGAATTCAGCGAGATAGCCCTTCCACACCGCGGGCAGCGAATGGGTACCGTGCCCGCGCGTCTGCTCGCTCGTTGGGATCAGCACGTACCGCCCATGTTGCACGCGCGGCATCAGCTGCTCCATCAAACCCAACTCCGGCGGATTCACCACGTCGTCCGCGGAGTTGATCGCAAGCACGGCCGCGCGAATCGACTCCAGCCTGGGCGATGGATCGTAATCCCGCGATGCGTCGAACGCGTACAGCATGTCGTTCGCGTCCGTCGTTCGCAGGCGCGAGGTGATGTAGCGCGTGATGGAGAGGTCGGCCGCCTCGCGCGTCTGAGCCGCTTTCTGCTGTTGCAAGGGGCTCGAAGTCATCAAGAACAGCACGGCAAGGGCAGTCCGAAGTCCGCGCACCGGCGGCGTCGTGTAGTCGCCACCGCGCCAGTCGGGATCATCCCGAATCGCGTCGATGAGCATCTTGCGCATCATGCGGTTGCGACCGGCGATCTCTCTCGGTGCGCACGCCAGGGGCACGAGTCCGTCCACGAAATCCGGATAGCGCTCACCCCACACCCACGCGTGCATGCAGCCCATCGAGGTGCCCATGACGAGTCGTAAGTGATTGACGCCGAGACCCTCGGTGAGCAGCCGATGCTGCGCGTCGACCATGTCGTCATAGTTGTAGTGCGGGAAGCGCGCGCGCATTCCATCGCTCGGCTTGCTCGAGCCGCCATGGCCGATGCCATCCGGGAGCACGACGTAATACCTCGCCGTGTCGAGCAGCTGCCCCGGCCCGAACAGCTCTCCGGCGAACGTGCGCGAGAGAAAGCCGGACCCCGAGCCGGTGGTGCCGTGCAGCACGATGACTGCGTTGCGAACGATGCCGTTGGCGTCCTTCCGCGGCGCGCCGAGGGCGATGTAGTGAATGCGCAACTCGGGCAGCGCGGAGCCGTCGGCGAAGTGGAAATCGTGGATGACGAAGTCGGCGCCGGCGCGCGACGTCTGCGCTGTCGCTCTAGACGCGATGAAGGTCAGTATCGCGATGCTGAAGAGAGCTCTAATCATTGGAGGCATCAACGGTTCATCGCGGACAGGCCGGACACCGCACGAACACGTCGCGGACGAAAAACCGGAACCATCTTTTTGAAAAGAATTGTTCGAACTCTTTGTCCGCGACGTGTCGGCGCTTTGTCCGGCCGTGTCCGTGTTGGGCAGTTTATTGGTCCATTTAAGAGGCGCGACCTCGGATCCGAGGAATCGCCGCAGAGGTTACATCGTGGCCCGAGTATTCGACACCCCTCGCGGCGCGGTCGTTGGCACTGGTTTGCGCCTACTGTTGGCGCGGAATACAATCCGGCCGACCCACTGCCCCCACGAAATCATGTCACGATTCCTGATCGCTACCCTTGTCTCTGCACTATCGCTCAGCGCTTCCGCGCAAGCTCCCACACGTCCTACGCCCGTCGATTCGCAGCTCTTTCGCGGGATGGAATGGCGCACGATCGGTCCGAACCGCGGCGGGCGCTCGATTACGGCGGCTGGAAGCGCGAGCCGTCCACTCGAGTACTACTTCGGCGCGACAGGCGGAGGTCTCTGGAAAACCACCGACGGTGGCGCGACCTGGCGGCCCGTAACCGACGGTCACATTCGCTCCAGCTCCGTCGGAGCGGTGGCCGTCGCCGAATCCAATCCGGACGTGGTGTACATCGGCATGGGCGAGACCGAGTTCCGCGGCAACATCATGCAGGGCGACGGCGTCTACCGGAGCAGCGACGGCGGGAAGAGCTGGACGCACATGGGGCTCGACGAGACGCAGGCGATCGCGAAGATCCGCGTCGACCCGCGCAATGCCGACGTCGTCTACGTCGCGGCATTCGGACATCCATACGGCAAGAACCCGGAGCGCGGCGTCTTCAAGTCGACTGACGGCGGCAAGAGCTGGCGGAAGGTACTCTACCGCGACGAGAAGACTGCCGCGGTCGACATATCGCTCGACCCGTCGAATCCGAACGTGATCTACGCGGCGCTCTGGGAGGCGTACCGTACGCCGTGGTCGATGTCGAGCGGCGGCCCGGGCAGTGGTCTCTTCAAGTCGACCGACGCGGGCGAGAGGTGGACGGAGATCACGCGCAATCCCGGGCTGCCGAGCGGCGTGATTGGAAAGATCGGCGTCTCCGTCTCGCCGGTGGACCCGACTCGCGTGTTCGCCATCGTCGAGAACGCGAATGGCGGCGTCTTTCGCTCCGATGATGCCGGCGCGACGTGGAAGCTGGTGAATGATGAGCGCAAGCTGCGCCAGCGCGCCTTCTACTACACCCACGTCGTGGCCGACTCGAAGCTCAAGGATCGCGTCTACGTCTTGAACGTGAACTTCTTTCGCTCGGACGACGGCGGCGCGCACTTCGATTCCACGATCACTGTGCCGCACGGCGACAACCACGATCTCTGGGTCGCGCCTAACGACGACCAGCGGATGATCGAAGCCAACGACGGCGGCGGCACGGTTTCCGTGAACGCCGGAAAGACGTGGACAGACGAGAACTTTCCCACGGCGCAGCTCTATCACGTCGCCGTCACGACTGATTTTCCGTATCACGTCTGCGGCGCGCAGCAGGATAATTCCACGCTCTGCCTTCCCTCGAACGATTGGTCCAATCTCCGCGGGGCGCGCACCCGCCAGCTCGGCGACTGGATGTACGACGTCGGCGGCGGCGAGTCGGGCTACATCGCGCCCGACCCGCGCAACCCGAACATCATCTACGCCGGCAGCCAGGGTGCCCTGCTCACACGCTACGATCGCACCAACGGCCAGATTCGCGACGTTCAGGTCTATCCGCGCTTCTTCTCCGGCGAGCCGGCGAGCGTGCTCCCCGAGCGCTGGCAGTGGACGTATCCGATCGTCTTCTCGCCGAAGGATCCGCGCATCCTCTACACCTCGTCGCAGCATCTCTGGCGCACGATGGACGAGGGTCAAACCTGGCAGCGGATCAGCCCCGATCTCACCCGCGCCGATCCCGCCACGTTAGGCGAATCGGGTGGTCCGATCACGCACGACATGAATGGGCCGGAGATCTACGGCACAATCTTCACGATCGCCCCGTCGCCGCTCGACGTGAATCTCATCTGGACAGGGAGCGACGACGGGCTCGCCTATGTCACTCGCGATGGTGGCAAGAGCTGGGCGAACGTCACCCCCGCCGGTCTGCCGAAGTTCGCCCGCATCAGCCTCATCGACGCCTCGCCTAACGACCCGGCCTCGGCATACCTTGCCGCGAAGAATTACCAGAACGACGATCGCGCGCCGTACATCTATCGCACGCACGATTACGGCAAGAGCTGGACGAAGGTCGTCGGCGGCATTCGCGCCGATGATTTCGCCCATGCAGTTCGCGAAGATCCGAAGCGCCGGCATCTGCTCTATGCGGGCACGGAGCACGGCATCTATGTCTCCTGGGACGACGGCGACAGCTGGCTCTCGCTGTCGCTCAATCTTCCCGACGTTCAGATTTCGGACCTTCTGGTGGAAGCCACAGATCTTGTGATCGCGACGCACGGGCGATCGATGTACACGCTCGACGACATCGGTCCGCTACGCGAGCTTGGCCCCACGCTCGCGGGAGCGAATTTCAAGCTCGTGAAACCGCGCGTTGCCACGCGCGGCGTCGATGAAGCGGTGATCCAGTACGCCCTCGCTCGGCCCGCCGACTCCGTGCGCATCGAGATCCTCGACGCGGCTGGAAAGGTGGTGCGCACGTACAATGGCGGCGGTGCGCAGCGTCCCGACAGCGCGACTGGGCGGGCCGAGGTCCCGCGCGACAGCGCGCAACGCGCCGCGGCAACGCCGGTCGACACGATCATGAATCCCACGGGATGTGAGACGCAACGCGGTGGTCGCCGTGGGGGCGGCGGCGCGGCAAAGCCGAGTGGTCGTGCCGGCCTCAATCGCTTCGTCTGGGACCTGCGCTATCCCGGTTCAACAACCTTCCCGTGTCTGATTCTGTGGAGCGCGAGCGCGGAGCAGGGGCCGCTCGCCGTGCCTGGTCAGTATCGGGTGCGCGTCACGGCAGCGGGGCAGTCGAGCACGCAGCCGCTCACCGTGAGGATGGATCCGCGCCTCAAGGGCGTGACGCTCGCCGATCTTCGCGAGCAGTTCGCGCTCGCCACACAGATTCGCGACCGCCTCTCCGCCGCCAACGATGCCGTGGTGCGCATCCGTAAGCTCAAGAGCGCGATCGCCGAACGAATCGCCCATGCCGACGCACCCGACGTCCTCGCCTCCGCCAACGACGTCACGCGGAAGCTCTCGGGTGTCGAGGAGAACCTGTACCAGGTGCGCAATCGCAGTGGGCAGGATCCGCTCAATTTCCCCATCAAGTTGAACAACCGGATCGGGGCGCTGGAGCGAAGTGTCATGACCGGTGACGCACGCCCCACGGCGGCGTCGTACACCGTCTACCGCGAGCTGTCGGCACAGCTGGACGCGGAGCTGAAGCGCCTGAACCAGGTGATTGGCACGGACGTAGAGGCGCTGAACCGCGTCCTGGCGGGCCGTAATCTCGACCGAATTCGAGCGGAATAATGGCCGG
>Ga0136846_1213458_pt1 | contig 22415 bp, 17 predicted proteins | sample HopSoiMetagenom2_FD_96841 | JGI IMG/M metagenome (GOLD analysis project Ga0136846, IMG submission 96841) | Grasslands soil microbial communities from Hopland, California, USA - 2 Assembly 2016 (version 4) | ecosystem: Environmental > Terrestrial > Soil > Grasslands | place: USA: Hopland... | reverse complement strand
TCGACGCCTGCGTAGCTCTCTCGCGCACGCGCCAGCAGGCTCGCATGTGAGGTGCGCAGGACACGCCAGCCAGTGGGCACCATTGTACGGGTACGGAGCGCAAGGCGACGGCGTGGCGTGGAGGACAGCTGTCGCACGGCGGTGACGGCGAAGCCGATGGTCGGGCCACCGAGCGCGTCGGGAGCCTCGAATGCGAGGCCGTCGCCGATTTCGATGTCGGTTACCACGTCGACGAGCAGCTCGCCGCGCTCGTAGCCTACGACTTCACCGAGTGGAAGACCGCGATTGTCCGGCTGGTTGCGCGTCACGTAGCCCCGCCCTTCACGCCCGCCGTACATCCCGCCGGTGAATCCTCGGCTGTAGATCTGCACGAGCGGCTCGATCTCGGATTGCGGTGGCTGACTCGTTAGGCCGTTCGCGAGCCGATCCAGGAACTGGCGATAGCCGCTCGTGACAGTCGCGACGTACTCGGGACGCTTCTTCCGGCCCTCGACCTTGAGGCAGACGATGCCGAGCTCCGCGATGGCGGGGAGATGCTCGTACGCGGCGAGGTCCTTCGTCGAGATGAGGTACCCGCGATCGAGCTCCTCGTCGGTGGCGGCATCCTTCAGGACGTAATCCTTGCGGCAGGACTGCGCGCACGATCCGCGGTTCGCGCTGCGCTCCGAGATCATCCCCGACATGAAGCACTGGCCGGAGTAGGAGATGCAGAGCGCGCCGTGAATGAAGGTCTCGAGCCCGAGGTTGGGCACTCGCTCGCGGATCGCCTTGAGATCGTCGAGAGTGTTCTCGCGTGCGAGAACGACGCGCTTCACGCCGAGCTCCTCGAGGACAGCGGCCCCCGACTCGTCATGGACGGTCATCTGCGTCGAGCCGTGAATCTCGAGGTCGGGATAGATTCGGCGAATGAGGCGGATGAGCCCGAGATCCTGCACGATGACGGCGTCGATCCCGCGATCGACGGCTTCGCCCAGGAAATCGAGCGCGTCGGATAATTCGTTCGGCTTGACGAGAACGTTGAGCGTGAGATAGATGCGCCGGCCCCGACCGTGGGCGATGCGACAGGCTTCGCCGAGCTCGTCGAGGGTGAGCTGCGCGCCCTCGTCGCGGGCATTGAAGCGTTGCGCGCCGAGATAGACGGCGTCGGCGCCGTTCGCGACGGCGGCGCGCACGGCGTCCAGCGAGCCCGCTGGCGAGAGTAATTCGGGAATCGGCCGCAATTTCATAAGCGTTGAAAGTTAAGAGCTTACAGGTGCCGATTGTAGCCGTCGGCACCTGGCTGCCACTCGTCGTTGGCGCGTGGAGGATAGGGGCACGTGCCGAGGCGCTCGCCGGCAGCGACGGCTGATTCGCAATTCGCGAGAAGCGCTCGCAAAACGCGAAGGACGGAATGTCCGCGGCGCGCGGGCCAGCGGTAGCTGGAGCCGTCGCGCGGCGCGATTCGGTGCGATTGTCCGATTCGACACCCCCGCTTCGGTCGGCGCGACCACACGCGCGAGCGCTCGAGGCCGCGGAACGGGGCTTGCCCTTTGTGGCGCCTAACGCGCGGCTGCCTGACGAGTGGCCAGTTATTAGTCAACGCTAAACCGCGCGAGTGACAAGAATGCGAACAGTTCGCGCGCATTCTCAGCGCCGCGTGTGAGGGCCGTCACGGGTTCTGGCAAGAGTTTAGTGCATTATTACCGTGTTCAACGACGGCGGCATCTTCGAGCTCGCCACCGCCAACGTCATTCAATGGCAGCTCACTTCACGAGGTCAAAGGCACTTATGCGCGTATCGATGCTGGTACGTTGGGGTATGGCGCTCACCGCGGCCGTCATGGTCGGGGCGTGCTCCGATACCGCGACGGCTCCGCCTTCGGCGCCGGCGCGACCCCGGCTCTCGGACAAGCAGTTCGAGCAATGGCTGCTCGACAATGGCGGCGTGAGCCGCGATGGTCGCGGCCGCAAAGACAAGACGGACAGCGGGTGGACGCAGGACTTCACCGTCGATCCGACCCGCGCCTACACGATCAAGGCTGGCGACCACCAGGTCTATTTCCCCGCGAACTCGATCTGTGACCCGGCGACGTCGGGCTACGGCGAGACCCTGTGGGATCAGCCCTGTCAGCCGCTCACGCAGCCGATCACGATTCACGCGAGCTGGAGCTCGAAGTACGGGCATGCGTTCATTGACTTCCAGCCCGCGCTTCGCTTCGTCCCGACGAGTGATCCGTCGCGGTACGTGACGATCACCCTGAAGGACTACTACGACCTCGACGCGAGCCAGCACTATCCGATCGTCTGGCAGCGTCCGGCGGATGGCCTCTGGATCGATGAAAGTATCAATGATCCGTCGATGGCCACGATCCAGGACGTCGGTGGCAATCGGGTGTCGCGTCGCCTGAAGCACTTCAGCGGCTACATGATTGCCGGCGCCGAAGTCTGTGACGCCTGGAGTGGTGGCTGGTGTGCCCCTGTGATGTCGTTTGCCGGCTATCTGGTTGGCAATTGAGCCTCCTAAGACGACCTCACTTACCTAACCCCTCATATCGACCTAACGGAGGCTCGATCCAAATGTCCCGAGTACACTTGCCGGTGATGGCCCGGCTGCTGCTGTGCGCTGCACTCTTCGGAGTGATGGGCGCCAGCGCGACGCCCTCGCAAGAGGGCGCAAGCACCCAGGAATCGCACCTGCCAACAACCAATTCTCTCTCCGGCTACATCATCGCGGTTGGATGATCCAGCCGTCCTGATACACCACATCGGGCCAGCCCGGGAAAACCTCCCGGCTGGCCCGATGACCTTTCCTGTGGTCCGGGCGTCATAAGTTGAATGCCCTACTGCACCTTCCCGGCTTCGCCGCGGCGCGGCGTGGCCAACGTCACACCGCAATCCCGTCATCGTTAGTGCATCGGCGCACTTCTCCGTCGACGTCGTCCGAGAGCGCATGAGCGATTCACCGAAACCATTGTCAGACACGCTCGAGCATCCGCTGCAGTCGCGGTTGCTCGGCGCCGCCACGTCGACGGCGGCGCTCATCGACCGTGCGCAATTGGCGGAGCGGCAAGGGCGCACGCAGGAGGCGCGCTCGCTCTACGAGCAGGCGCTCGCCCAGCTGCGCTCCCCCGAGGAGGCGCCGATCGCCGCCTCCCTGCTCCGCTGGATCGGCATCACCCATAGTGTCGAGCTGAACCTCGACGCGGCGTTCGACTGCCTCGAGGCCGCGCTCGCCGTCGCCGAGGCGCTCGGCGACGAGGCAGCCGTCGGTCACGCGGTGAACGTTCAGGGTTTGCTCAACTACAAGATGGGCCGGCTCGACGAGGCGGAGCGCCTCTACCTCAAGGCCCGCGAGAGCGCCCGGCGAGCCGGTGAGGCCAAGCTGGCGGCGATGACCTCGCAGAACCTCGGCGTCATCGCCAACATTCGCGGCGAGCTGGAACAGGCCCTCTGGCATTACGAGGCGAGCCTCGCCGACTATCGCGCCCTCGGGCTCACCAAATACATCTGCATCACGCTCAGCAACCTCGGTCTCCTCTACACGCGCATGGAGCGCTGGGAGACCGCCGAGCGGGCGTACGAGGAAGCGATTCCGCTCAGCCGCGAGATCGGCGACGTCGGAGTTCGCGTGTTGCTCGAGGTGAACTTCGCCGCCTACTGGATTGCACGGAAGGAATTCCCCAGGGCGCGCCAGGCCTGCGATCGCGCCCTCGCCATCGCCGAGGAGACGCAGCACACGGAAGGGCTGGGCGAAGTACAGAAATGCTATGGCGTGATCTTCCGCGAGACAGGTGACTTCAGCGCGGCGGAAGACGCGTTCCGGAGCGCAGTCAACCTCGCGGATACGCGGCAGGACCTGCTGTTGTCGGCGGAGATCGCGCGCGAGCTGGCCGAGCTCTATCGGCTGCAGGGTCGCAACCGCGACACGCTACAGAGCCTGAACCGCGCGCACCGTCTTTTCACCCAGCTGCACGCCCGACCCGATCTGGCGGACATCGATCGACAGACGACACGTCTCGAGAGCGACTTCCTCGATGTCGTGCGCCGCTGGGGTGAATCGATCGAATCCAAGGACCATTACACGCAGGGTCACTGCGAGCGTGTCGCCGATCTTGCCTGCGCGCTCGCCGCCGAGGCCGGCCTCGATCAGAAGTCGCTCTTCTGGTTCCGCATCGGCGCGCTCCTGCACGACGTGGGCAAGTTGATGATCCCGCCGGAGATCCTCAACAAGCCAGGCCGCCTCACGACCGAAGAGTGGGTGATGATCAAGAAGCACCCCGTGTGGGGCGTCGAGATGCTCGCCGACATCGACTTCCCCTGGGACGTGCGTCCGATCGTCGAGTCGCACCACGAACGCTGGGACGGCACTGGTTATCCGCACGGCCTCAAGGGCGAGGACATTCCTCGCACCGCCCGCATCCTCTGCGTTGCCGACGTATACGACGCGCTCACCTCCGAGCGCAGCTACAAGAAGGCCGTGTCGCACGAGCAGGCGCTCGACATGATGCGCAGCGACGTCGGCGGCCAGTTCGATCCAGAGCTCTTCCCGCTCTTCGAGTCGGTGATGGGCCGGCTCGGGCCGATTCGCCGCGGGTTGCGCGAGCCGGCGGCCGCCACGGAGCAGATCAATGCACCAGCGGCCACCGAGGTTGCGGGCGAGACGGACGATCTCACGGGCGTCCTCGTGCGTCGCGCCTTCCTCGACGCGGCGAACAACACGCTGATCCGTCGCCGCGCGGCCGATCCGGCTTCCGCGCTCCTCGTCATCGACGTCGATCACTTCAAGCTGGTGAATGACACGTACGGGCATCTCCAGGGCGACGACGTGCTCAAGGCGGTCGTCTCGCTCCTGAAGCGCGGTGTCCGCAACGGCGACGTCATCGGTCGTTATGCGGGCGACGAGTTCGTCGTGCTCCTTCCGCGTACGACGATGGACACCGCGCGGGAAGTGGCTGACCGATTGCGCATCGCGGTCGAGCGCGAGCGAGTCCCGTTGCGTGGGGCGCCGACCGAGACGGTCTCCGTGACGCTCTCGATCGGCGTCGCGACCGGCGAGCACGCGGATCACATCGAGGCCGTGTTCGCGGCCGCTGACCGCGCCCTCTATGAGGCGAAGCGAGCGGGCAGGAATGCCGTGGCCCTCGCCGGCACAGCGACCGAATCATCGCAACCGCAGCTCAACCTCAATCGATTCGTCGGTCGTGTCGAGGAGTTGAAGCGACTCGTGCGCATGCTCGACACCGCGTTCCGCGGCGAGCCGCGCGTGGTCGCGGTCGTCGGCGAGGCCGGCGTCGGCAAGTCCACGCTGCTGCGGCAGCTGCTGCCCGAGGTCCGCCTGCGCGGCGGATCGCTGGTCATGGGTCGCGCGCTCGAAGCGGACGTGAAGCCGCCGTACGGACCATGGGCCGAAATTCTCTCGGCGATCAAGCAGCGGGTGAATGCGCCGGGCCGCGTCTGGCGCGAGCTGCCGCGGCTCGTCCCGGCTCTCTCCGATGGCAGCGAGCCGCGGCCCGAGAACGTCGGTAGCAAGTATGCACTGTACGAGGAGATCGTCGAGTACGTTCGTCTCGCCGCCGCGACGTGTCCGCTCGTCCTCGTCCTCGACGATATGCAGTGGGCAGACTCCGCTACGTGGGACACGCTCGAGCACCTCGTGCCGCAGCTCGACCAGGACCACATCCTCATCTGCCTCACGATTCGCGCCGAGGACAAGAGCAAGGACGTCATGGATCGGCGCCGGCGCCTCTCGCGCGATGAGCGGTTCGGTGAGATCTCGCTCCAGCGCCTAACGCGAGCGGAGCTCGAGCAGTGGCTCGCGGCGGCCTCGCGCGGTCAGGAACTCGGTCGGGAGCTGCTGCCGGTGCTGTACCGGCACACCGAAGGCAACCCCTTCCTCGTCGTGCAGGTGCTGCGCGCGCTCGTCGAGGAAGGCGAGATTCGCTACGAGGGCGAGCGCTGGATCTGGAAGCAGACATCCGAGCTGCGCCTGCCTGTCGCCGTGAGCGACTTGATGGCGCGGCGTCTCGACCGTCTCTCGGAGCGAACGCGCAACATCCTCACGACCGCCGCGGTGATCGGCCGCCTGTTCGACGTCGATCTCGCGCTCGCCGCAGGCGCCGGCACCGAAGACGAGCTCCTCGACGTCATCGACGAGGCGGTCGCGGCCGCCGTGCTCGAGCCCGCGCGCAGCGATGCGGACTCGTACGCGTTCACGCATACCCTGCTGCTCGACGCGATCAAGAACACGGCCAATCCGCGCCGACTCAAGCGCATTCACCACGCGGTCGGCGAGGCACTCGAGAATCGCAACTCGAACGCCATCGCCGAGCTCGCGGGCCACTTCGACCAGGCTGGCGTCAGCGAGAAAGCATATCGTTATGCAATGCAGGCTGGTGCGAGCGCGACGAGCGTCTACGCCCACGATGAGGCTGCGGCGTTCTTCACGATGGCGCAGCGCCACGCCGCAACGGCGCAGGAGCGCCTCGAGGCGTTCCTCGGTGCAGCCAAGGTTGCCGAGGTATCGAATCGGTACGCGGAGGCGATGGAGATCTGCAAGACGGCCCTGGCGACCGTGCAGGACGACGTCACGCAGAAGGAAAAGCTGCCGCTGCTCATCCTGTACGAACGCGTTCAGGCGCTGCTCGGAAAGCCGCTCACACAGACGCTCGAGGCCTATCAGTCGCTTCTCAAGCGCGCCGAGGAAATGGATATGCAGAAGGAACGCGTATCGCTCCTCACCATGTTGTCGACGACCTACGGCAGCCTTGGCGATCCGGCGACCGCGCAGCGCCTCGCGCGCGAGAGTGCCGAGATGGCGGAGCGCATCGGCGAACGACTGCTGCACGCGCACGCTCTCATGCGCCTTGGTTGGACGCTCTTCGAGCTTGGATCCGAGGAGTCGATCGTCTTCTACCGCCGGGCGCAGGAGATCTGCAGCGAGATCGACGACCGGCATGGCTACGTGCGCTGTCAGATCAGCATCGGCGTCAGCTACTCGAAGGTCGGCAACATGGCGGCGGCGATCGATGCCTTCCGGAGCGCCGTCGAGTTGGGTCTGCAGGCGGGCGCACCCGACTGGGCCGGCGTCGCGGCGCTGAACCTCGGCGTGCTCTTCATGTGGAGCGGACGCTTCGACGAAGCGCGCCAACGCTTCGAGGAGGCCCGCAAGCTGTTCATCAAGCTGAAGAACGAGCTGCATCGCGTGGCCACGGTGTACAACATGGGTCACCTCGCTCGCGAGACCGGCGATCCGACGCGGGCGCTCGAGCTGTACGAGGAAGCAGCATCGAGCGCTCGACGCCTTGGTCAGCTCGACATGGAAATCGGTGCCCTTGCCGGTGCTGGTCTCGCAGGTCTCGATCTCAATCGTCGCGATTACGCGTACACCGCTGCTCGCAATGCGGAGACGATGGTCGGTGATCGCTTCGATTGGTGGTTCCAGAACCGCGAGCTCGTCGAGGCGCTGAGCGTGCGCGTGGCGCTGGAGCTCGGACGTCGCGACGAGGCGGAGCAAAGGTTCCGCACGGCCCTCGCCCACACAGAACCGCGCGACGCCCGGTGCGCGGCGTGGCTCGCCGCCGAATGCGCGCCGGCACTCATTGCGGCCGGAGCCGACGTTTGGGACTTCGTGCGACGCTTCTCGGGCCGCGCGGACGACATGGGCTACACGGCCCTGGCGACGCGCTTCCGATCGCTGCTGGCGAGGCACGGCCGAACTTCCGGCCCGCTGCGCGCGATGGGCGCCTAACGCGAGAGCCGCTCAGCGCGTCGCGTCGTCGTCGGGCGAATCGCTGTAGTGTCGGCGGGACGAGCGCGCGCTCCACGCGCCGATGAGGAACGTTGCCACGAAGACGCCGATTCCGGTGAGACGGAGCCATTCGACGTCGACGTGGACACCGTAGCCCCAGACGATGAGCCCCGACATCATGAGCCCGGCGCGGAGGCGCGTCACCCAGGGCTTCTCCTCGCGCCAGGATCGGCGGCCGAGACCGGGAAGGCTCACCATGTTGACTGTCGCCGCACGGTCAGCTCTTTCCTTCGTTCCGTCGCCGCAGCGCCGCGCGGAAGTCTTCCGTGGCCCGCGCCTCGACGTCGGTCACGATGCCGGCGGCGATCCCGTCCTCGAACGAGAGCGAATCGAGCTTGTACAGAAGCCATTTGGTGAGCGCCAACGACGTCGCGGACGATCCCGTGACGCCGGCGAGCATCGCATCGACGTCGGCATCGAAGCTCGCCGCCGGCAGCACCCGGCTGACGAGCCCAATGCTCCCCGCTTCCTCGGCGTTGATGACGCGTCCGCTCAGCACGAGGTCAGCGGCGCGCTTCTCGCCTAACGTGCGGCGCAGCAGCGGCATCACGATCGCCGGAACGAAGGCGAGCCGCACATCGGGGAAGCCAAACTCGGCGTCCTGGTGGGCGAGCGACACGTCGCACGCCAGCGCCAGGCCCGCGCCGGCACCGAGCGCGCGCCCGCGCACCGAGCAGACGACGGGCTTCATGAGTGCGCGCATCGCGAGGTAGACCCGGCCTAACGACTCGGCGTCGTGCCGCTGCACTTCCGCGGGCTCGCTGGCGATCCGCGTCATCGCGTCCAGATCGGTGCCGACGCAGAAATCGTCCCCGTCGCCAGTGAGGTGGACCACCCGCACCTGGTTGTCCGTTTCCAGACGTTGAAAGCCGGAAAAGAGGAGCTCCGCCGTCTCACGGTCTATCGCATTCCGCTTCTCGGCGCGGGCAAGCGTGATCCGACCGACCGAGCCGCGGCGATCGACGCGGACACTCGTCACGCGCGCGCCTGCGGCAGCCCGAGCTGGCGTGCTTCGGCGTCCGGAATGTCGAGGACGAGACGCAGGAGCGCGGTGGAGAACACCTTTCCCTGGGCGTCGGTCTTGAGAGAAAGCGTGCCGCCGCCGTCGAGCGCCCCGTGCAGGAGAAAGTTGAGCGCCTTGAGATTAGGAAGCTCATATCGCTCGACGTCGCCCGTGATCACGCCGCGGAAGTGCTCCCGCACGCGGTCGCGAGTGACGTACTTCTCGAGCAGCGGATACCACTCGGGGCGGAGGGCGATGACGCCGACATTCGCGGTGTCTCCCTTGTCCCCCGAGCGCGCATGCGCGACATCCACGAGCTGTACGCGCATCACGAGACCTCGACCGTCGTCTGCACGACGCGCTTGTCAATGAGCGCCGGCCAGTAGGCTACGATCTCCTCCACCTTCGGGCGGCCTCCCGCGAATCCGGTCACGCTGGGCGGACCGTTCAGAACGAGCGGGGCCAGCTCGCGCGTGAATCGCTCAACCCCGGCGCGATCAGGCGACCGTACGCCGACGCGCAGCTGGACCTCGGGCACGTCGTGAGGCGGTCCGGCGAGAGTGCCGTGCGTCGCCGAAACTCCGACGTATTCGGTGAGGAGCTGATCGAACTTCAATCCGAGGTGGTCGAGGCGAGCGCGGAGAACCTCATCCGCCTTGCGTGCCTTGTCGAGCGCGTCGGGCCACGAATAGACGAGGGTTCCAACGGCCTTGAAGCCAGCGCGATACGCGATCGAGACCTTGAGCTTGTCGGTCGCCGGCCGCCCGTGAATGCCATACACGCGTACGCGGTCGGGCCCCGCCGGAGCGAGCTGGATGCTCGTGAAATCCGCGATGACGTCGGGCGTGATGTACGAGTGCGGGTCACCCATCTCGTATACCAACTGCTCCGTGATTGTCGGTACGGAGATGCGGCCGCCGGTCCCCGGGTGTTTAGTAATCTCAAACGTCCCGTCGGCGTGTGCCTCGACGATCGGATAGCCGACGTCCGCGAGATCAGGGATCGACCGCCAGTCGAAGAGACAATTGCCACCCGAGCACTGCGCCCCGCATTCGATGATGTGACCGGCGATGATCCCGGCGGCGAGCTTGTCCCACTCCTCCGTGCCCCAGCCGAACTCGAATCGAATCGGCGCCATCGTCAGCGCCGTGTCCGTCGAACGACCCGTAATTACGACGTTCGCACCGCGAGTCAGCGCTTCGACGATCGGCACCGAGCCGATGTACGCGTTGGCGGAGAGTACGCGATCGCGGACCGTGGCCAGCGGCTCCCCGGTATCCATGTTGCGCAGCTCGTGTCCCGAAGCGAGGAGCTCGTCCAGGCGAGGGAGGAGATCGTCTCCCGTCACAACGCCGACCCGAATGTCCTTGCGTGCGCCCGCCTTCTCGGCCACGGCGCGAACAGCGTCTGCGCACGCCGGCGGATTCACGCCACCGGCATTGGCGATGACGCGGACGCCGCGCTTCGCAATCGATGGTAGGATGCTCTCGATGGCGCCAATGAAGTCGCGCGCGTAGCCCATCTTCGGATCGCGCTCCTTCTGCTTCTGCAGGATCGACATCGTGACTTCAGCGAGGTAGTCGAGCATCAGGTAGTCGATGTCGCCACCCTCCACCTGGCGCCGCGGTGCCTCCAGCCAGTCGCCCCAGAACCCCTGGCCCGCTGCGACCTTCACGATCTCCTTCGCACCCCGATTATTCATGCGCCCTCCAGCTGCGCCGGCAGAACGAAGGCGCCGAGGTGTGGGCCAGGATTCTGGAGCGCCGCAGCGAATGCCATGGCGAGCACGTCGCGCGTCTCTTCCGGCGCGATGATCGTGTCGATGAAGCCGCGCGCTCCCGCATAACGAGCGTCGAGCTGGTGCTCGTAATCCTCACGCATCTCGTCGATCGCTTCCGCGACCTCGGGCGCGAGCGGCTTGCGATGCTGCTTCGCCTCCTCGATCGCCGGCCCGTGCACAGCCTGGATGGCCGACTCGCCCTCCATCACGCCCATTCGCCCCGTGGGCCAGCTGAAGATGAAGTCCGGGTCGAAGCCCTGCCCTGCCATCGCGTAGTAGCCGGCGCCGGAGGCGTGGTTCACCGTTAGGACGACCTTCGGCACGCGCGCAGTCGCCATCGCTTCCACGAATCGCGCGCCGGCGCGAATGATTCCTTCGTGCTCGGCCTCGGGCCCAACCATGAATCCCGATACGTCCTGAACGAAGAGCAGAGGGATGCGCTGCCGGTCGCAGCGCTCGATGAAGAACGCGACCTTCTCCGCGCTTTCGGCGTAGACGATGCCGCCGAAGCGCGGCTTCTCGCCTGGCCGGCCTTTGATCAGCCCGCGTTGGTTGGCGATCAGGCCGATCGGGAGACCGCGAATCCGCACGTCGCCGCAGATCATCTCCTTGGCGAGCCGCGGCTGGAACTCATCGATCGCGCCGTCGTCCACGAGCGCGCGAATCACCTCGTGCATGTCGTACGACATTCGGTGGTCCGCGGGAAGGAGATCGTACAGATGCTCGCCGTTAGGCTCGGCAGCGCTGCCTGACGAAAGGGCGCGCTGCGCCGGCAACATCGCGACGAGGTCGCGAAGCTTCGCCAGGCAGACGGGGTCGTCGTCGACGGCGTAGTGCGCGACGCCGCTCGTTTCGGTGTGCGTCGCCGCCCCGCCGAGCGTCTCCGCGTCGATCGTCTGACCGGTGGCGCCCTTCACGAGGTTGGGGCCACCGAGGCCCATGAAGGACGTTCCCTTCACCATAACGATGACATCCGAGAGCGCGGGAAGGTATGCGCCGCCGGCGATGCACGGTCCCATGACGGCCGCAATCTGCGGAATGCGCAGATACCGCCGCATGATCGAGTTGTAGTAGAAGAGGCGCGCGGCCCCGTACTGACCGGGAAAGACGCCGCCCTGATAGGGCAGATTCACGCCCGCCGAGTCGACGAGATAGATGATCGGAATCCGGCAGCGCATCGCGATCTCCTGCGCGCGGAGCATCTTCTTAATCGTCTCCGGCCACCAGGATCCAGCCTTGACCGTCGCGTCATTCGCGACGATGACCACGCTGCGACCTTCGACGATGCCGATGCCTGTGACGACGCCGGCGGCAGGAGCCTGACCTTCGTACTCGTCGTACGCAACGAGGAGACCTATCTCGAGAAAGCGCGTCTCAGGATCGCACAGTCCGGCGATACGCTCACGCGCTGTGAGCTTGCCCTGCTTGTGCTGGCGCGCGATGCGGTCGACACCGCCTCCCTGGCGAAGGCGCTCCTCGAGCTCGTGCACTGCCGCGACGAGCTCGCGCAGGCGAGAGTGACCTCCGCCCGGACTGTCCGCCTTCCGACCCACGCCCCCCGCCGCCCCGGTCACGCTTCCTGTCGTTCCCGCTCCGCGAACCAACCGCGAATGTACTCGACCAGATCGCTGGTCGGCGTTCCCGGTCCGAACAGCTTGCCGATCCCCTGCACGCGTAGCTGTTCCATGTCTTCCTTGGGGATGATGCCGCCGCCCGTGATGAGTATATCATCACGCCCTTGCTCGGCGAGCAGCTCGCGAACCCGTGGAAACAGTGTCATGTGCGCGCCGCTGAGAATCGACAACCCAACAACGTCGACGTCTTCCTGAATCGCGGCGTTCGCGATCATCTCCGGCGTCTGATGGAGACCCGTGTAGATCACCTCCATCCCCGCGTCGCGCAGGGCGGCGGCGACAACCTTCGCCCCGCGGTCATGACCATCGAGACCGGGCTTGGCGACGAGCACACGGATTGGACGCATTCGACGAATGTGGGAGACGAGCAGGGTGCGGATGCAAAGCTAGCGGCGAGACTTGCGGGCGGGCAACTCGCGCCGCGCTCCCTCTTTGCGCGCTACGAGCAGCATCTCGCTCGAGCGCCGCGTGAGAGAACGATCTCGCCAGCCGTCGTACGCCGCCTCGACGATGAGACCGGCCTCGGCGCAGAGCTCAGCGAGGCGTGTCGGCGTGTAGAGCCGGATGCGGTGCTCACGTTCACCGCTGCCGTCAGGCCCACTCCAGCGCGATTCGATCGTGAGGATCCCGGAGAGTGGGTCGAAGCTGCGCTCCTGCGCGTGGAGCGTGCCGTCCGAGGTCTGCCACCAGTCGCGATCCAGGAAGCGCGCCATGACGCCGTCGCGGTCGCCCCCGTGCCAGATGAGAACACCGCCCGGCCGCAGCACGCGAGCGAACTCCGCCACCACGCGGCGATCGTCGCCCGGGTCGGCGAAGAAGCCAAACGATGTGAAGAGATTGAGCACCGCATTGAAGCGCCGGTTCCACGACCGTGGCAGGCGGCGCATGTCTCGCTCGTGATAGTGCAGCGTCGGACCCGTGCCTCGGGCGCGCGCGCGCGCCAGAAGCTGCGGTGAGAGATCTACTCCGTCGACGAGGAAGCCTGCTTCGGCGAGGAGATGTGCATGCCGGCCCTGCCCACAAGGGACGTCGAGGACGCGTGCACCTGACGGCAGCCCAAGAATGTCGAGCAGTCGTGCTACCTCACGACGATCCCGCTCCAGCGTGAAGAGGGGTTCGTACTCGCGAAGGTAAACGTCGTCGAAATATGAACGCCACCACTCGGCGCGCGAAGCGCGCCGAGTGGTGCTGGTCTCATTGGAAGTCGCGCGCGCCGAGCGCGCGCTCCTGTTCATCGCGCCCGGTGCCTTAGAAGAAAACAGGCTCTCGATAGGCGCCGAAGACGCTCTCGAGCGCCGCGCGGATCTCGTACAGGGTGCAGTACTGGCGCGCGCACTCGAGAATGTAGGGCATCGTGTTCTCGGTGCTCGCAGCAGCGGCGCGGAGCGCTTCGAGTGCGCGCTGACAGGCGCCGTTGTCGCGCTCGCGGCGGATCCTCGCGAGCCGCTCGTGCTGCTGCGATTCCACGTCCTCGCCGATCTTGAGGAGCGGGATCGTCAGCTCGGGCTCGTCGGTCACGAATTCGTTGACGCCGACGATCACACGCCGATGCTGCTCGATCTCCCACTGCTGCCGCGCCGCCGACTCGGCGATCTTGCGCTGAAACCATCCCTGCTCGAGTCCGCGGACCACGCCGCCGACGCGGTCGATCTCGGCGAAGATCGATTCCGCCTCGTCCTCGAGCTGGTTCGTGAGCGACTCGAGGTAGTACGATCCACCCAACGGGTCGATGACGTTAGGCACGCCTGTCTCATAGGCGAGCAGCTGCTGCGTGCGGAGCGCGACCTGAACCGCCTGCTCCGTGGGAAGAGCCAGCGTCTCGTCCATGGAGTTGGTGTGCAGCGACTGCGTGCCGCCGAGCACCGCCGCGAGCGCCTGGTACGCCACGCGTACGACGTTGTTCATCGGCTGCTGCGCCGTCAGCGTCACCCCTGCCGTCTGCGAATGGAAGCGCATCATCCACGACCGCGGGCTTCGCGCCTGATACCGCTCCCGCATGTGCCGCGACCAGATGCGTCGTGCCGCGCGGAGCTTCGCGATCTCCTCGAAGAAATCGTTGTGGATGTCCCAGAAGAACGAGAGCCGCGGCGCAAATTGATCGACGTCGAGGCCGCGCGCGATGCCGCGTTCCACATATGTGAAACCATCGGCGAGCGTGAACGCGAGCTCCTGTGCGGCTGTCGATCCCGCCTCACGGATGTGGTAGCCGGAGATCGAGATCGTGTTCCACTGGGGCGCGTGCTTCGCGCCCCACTCGAAGCAGTCGACGATGAGACGCAGCGCGGGCTCGATCGGGAAGCACCACGCGTGCTGCGCCATGTACTCCTTGAGGATGTCGTTCTGGATCGTTCCGCGGAGCTTGTCGGGGGAGACGCCCTGCCGTTCCGCGGCGGCGATATAGAACGCCCAGAGGATGATCGCCGGGCCGTTGATCGTCATCGACGTCGACACCTCATCCATCGGAATGCCGTCGAAGAGCGTCTCCATGTCGGCGAGACTCGAGATCGCCACGCCGGTCTTCCCGACTTCGCCTTCCGATCGCGGATGATCGGAGTCGTAACCCATCAACGTCGGAAAGTCGAACGCCGTCGAGAGACCCGTCTGACCATGGGCGAGGAGGAACTTGAATCGCTCGTTGGTATCTCGGGCGCTGCCGAAGCCCGCGAACTGGCGCATCGTCCACAGTCGCCCGCGGTAGCCGGTGGGGTGGATGCCCCGTGTGTAGGGATACTCGCCGGGAACGCCGAGCTCCACGGACGTCTGCGGCGGCACGTCGAGCGCCGTGTACAGCGCATCGACCTCGCGCGCGGAATTGGTGAAGCCGAGGTCGCGCAGCTCGCCGGCCGCATAACGACGGCGCCACTCCGCCACCTCAGCGCGGAGCCGCTCGAGCTCCTGCCGCGCCTCGCCGCCGTCGTTGCTCAGGCCTCGAAGATCTCGCGTCGACGTCATGGTGCTCCCTGGCTCCCCGTTCGTGTCAAAAGTTGCGCACTCCGCGAGAGCAGCTCGCTTGCCACCGCGAACGGATTGGTGGCACCGCTCTCGAGATCCGCGAGCCGCTCGTCGACCCAGCGATTCGTCGTCTCATCCGTCCAGAGGCGTCGACGAACCTCGCTTTCTACGACTTCGACGACCCGCGCACGTAACCGGCCGCGCCGCCGCGTCCGCAGCACGCCGCTGCGCTCAAGATAATTGAAGTGCCGCTCCACGGCCGCCGCGAGCTCGGCGATCCCCTCTGCCTGCACCGCGACCGTCCGCAACACGGGCGGCGTCCACCCGGTCGAATCGTCCGCCGCGGCTTCACGGGCCGCGCGGGCTGGATTCATCGCGCGCTTTTCCTCGCGCGTCATCGCTCTGCCGAGGTCCACGCCGTGGTGCGCCGGGACGTTCTTGAGCGTGTTGCCGCCGCGCAGACCGAGCATCAGCTCGAGCTCGTGGCGCAGCCGATCGGCGCCGGGCCGGTCGGCCTTGTTCACGACGAAGATGTCGGCGATCTCCATCAGCCCCGCCTTGAGCGTCTGGATCGAGTCGCCCGACTCCGGGACGAGCACGACGATGCTGCTGTCGGCCGTGCGCGCGATGTCGAGCTCACTCTGCCCGACGCCGACGGTCTCGATGAGTATTCGCTCAATGCCAAACGCGTCGAGCACGTCGGCCACCTCGCGCGTGGCCGCGGCCAACCCGCCGAGAGAGCCTCGCGTCGCCATCGATCGGATGAAGACACCGGGATCGAGAGCCACCGCCTCCATCCGGATGCGATCGCCGAGCAGCGCGCCGCCGGTAAAGGGAGAGGTCGGATCGACGGCGATCACGCCGACGGAGCGTCCTTCCGCGCGATAGGCCGCCACGAGCGCCGTGGTGATGGTGCTCTTCCCCGCACCGGGAGGACCCGTGAGGCCGATGCGACGGGCACGACCGAGACGGCCATGAAAAGTTGCTAACAACCGATCGAAGCCCGGGCGGTGATTCTCGACGACGCTCACGGCCCGGGCGAGCGCCGCTTTCTTCCCGGCGTCGAAATCGGCGAGCAGACGCTCGTGGGCAGCCGAGGAGGCGGCCGTCGTCACGCGGTTCCTCGCGCACCAGCCGAGGTACGACCGCTCTCTGGCTCGTCGTGCTCGTCCCGAATGTCTCCGACGAGCTCCTCGAGCAGGTCCTCGAGCGACACGAGCCCCGCGGTGACTCCCGCGGCGTCGCGAACGATGGCGAGATGCCGCCGCTCACGCAGCATCAGAAAGAGCAGCTCGTTGCACGGCGCACTCACCGTCGCGCTCGCGACGGGCCGCAGCGGCGGAATCGTCTCCGCCCCCGCCTTCAGAACGTCGAAGGCCAGTACCATTCCGCGTACGTCATCGAGCGTTTCATGATAGATCGGCACACGGCTGTAGTTCGATTGTGCGATGCGCGCGGCGAGCGTACGCGCGTCGAGCGTGTCGGCGAGGGCAAAGATGTCCGCGCGTGGCGTCATCACATCGCCGACGTGCTTCGCGCCGAACTCCACGACGCCATTGATAATCGCGATCTCTTCGTGCTCGCCCACCCCCTCGAGCTCACCCTCTCGCAGGAGATCGTGCAGCGCTTCCCGCTCGATGTCGACCGACGCTCGGCCTCGCTCCCGCTCGAAGGGCGCCGCAGCGCGCCGACCCAACGCGACGATCGGCGAGACGATCAGCTCGACGGCGCGAAGCACCGGCACCACCACGGGAACGAGATACGTCGGCCATTGCCGCGCCACCGCGCGCGCGAGCACCTGGCCGACCAGAACGACGAGCGTGACGAAGACGGCGACGTCGATGAACAGCTGTGTTCCGCCATGCTTGAGGCCGAGCATCACGCCCGAGAAGACCAGCGTCAGCGCGACGCCAGTGCTTGCGCCGATGAGCAACCGGTGTGGGCGCTCGAGGTAGGTCACGGCAGCACCAGATCCGCGCAGCCGCCGCTCCGTCCAGTGACGGAGCCAGATCCGGCTCACCGAGCGCACAGCCATCGCGCCAGCCGTGAGGCAGGCGACGACGAGCAGCATGAAGACGAAGATGTAGGGCCGACCAAGCAGATCGAGCGTCATCGCTGTGCGCTCAGCGCGGGCTGCAGACGCTCGAAGTAGACACGCTCGATGCGACGACGCCGAACCCGCTCCACCACGACCCGCACGCCCGATCGCGTGATCGATTCACCCGAACGCGGTACGCGGCCGAACAATGCGTACACCAGACCACCGACGGTCGCGACGTCATCGACGCCGAAGTCGATTCCGATCAGCTCGATGAGCTCGTCCGCCGGGAGGCGACCAGCAACCCAGAAGCGCGTCGCTCCCTCTCGCTCGATGTCGGGCCCTTCGACGTCGTACTCGTCACGAATCTCGCCGACGATCTCCTCGAGGACGTCCTCGATCGTAACGAGTCCGGCGGTGCCGCCGTACTCGTCGCTCACGATGGCGATATGAGTGCGGCTCGATTTGAAATCGCGGAGCTGAGCATCGATGGTTTTCGTCGTCGGAATGAAAACCGCGCCGCGAACGAGCCGGAGCCACCCGCCTTCAGGCTCCTCCTCTGCGACGACGGCGCCGAGCAGGTCCTTCGCGTAGAGCACCCCGATGATGTTGTCGAGTGTCTCGTCGTACACCGGGAAACGCGCATGCTCGGAGCTTCGCACGCGATCGAGCACCTCGGACCAGGGCGTCGTTGCCGCGATGCCGACGATGTCGACGCGCGGTACCATAATTTCGCGCACCTCGGTATCGCCTAACGTGAAAACACCATGGAGGAGTGCTTCTTCGGCACTCGAGACCTCGGCCTCAGCCGCAATGACCTCCCGGAACCGTTCGGCGCTCGACTCCTCTTCGGCTGCGCCCGATGCGGCCGGGAGCACACGCTCTAGCGAGCGCTCGAGGGCCGCACCCAGCGCCACCACCGGGCGCAGGAGCATCGTCGTTGCGCGAACGAAATTGCGCAGCGCGTCGAACGCCCGGCTGCCGAGGCCGTACCCGATCGAGCGCGCCATCCCTTCGACGAGCGCCACGAGGGCGACGGCGAGTAAGACCGCGACGAGTGCCCGGGTCGCGAATGGCCATCCTGTCGCCCAGAGTCCCTGCGCGATGGCCGCGCCGGCGCCGACGTGCGCGAGGACGCGGAGGGCCGAGAGTGCGCGATGCGCGCGCTCGCGTTCGTGAATTGCGCCGCCTGGATGCTCGGCGGGCGAGGCCGCCGGATCGAACGACAAGAGAGCGCCATCGGCCATCGAGCACGCGCCGCCGACGACCGCCGCAAGCGCGCAGAGGAGCCATGGGGTCAACGTCACGCGGCCGACCTCGATCGTGCACCGCCGGCAGCCGCGCGCCTAACGAGCGAACGGACGAGGCGCTCCTGCCGCGTCCACATCGCCGACTCGAAGCGCCCGCTGCCCTCGGGATGATCGTAGCCGACGACGTGCAGCACTCCGTGAACGACCAGGCGCGTCAGCTCGTCGCGGGCGGGAATTCCCTGCTCCATCGCATTCCGGCGCGCGACATCCGGCGCGATGTAAATGTCGCCCACGAGCCCCTCGGTGGGGTCATCCGATAGCGCAAATGAGATGACATCCGTGGGACCACGATGGCCCAGGTGCCGCCGATTCAGGCGCGCGATCCGAACGTTGTCGACGAACGCGATCGACAGTCGCGCGCGGCGAACCTTCTCGGCGCGAAGCACCGCCCGCGCGATCTCCGCCACACGACGGCGCGCGAGCGGCACGCGCACTCCCACGGCGTCGACCTCGACGACATGGGTCATACGGAGGCGAACTCGGACGTCACTCCACCGCTCGACGTCGGGTAGTCGATGCGGTTGTGGTACATGCCGCTGAGCACGCGCACGAACTCCTCTTTCACGATGTCGATCTGCTTCAGCGTCAGGGGCGCCTCGCGGAGCTGGCCCTGCTCGATCCGCTGCTTCACGATGTGGCCGACGACGTCGCGAATCTTGGCCGGCGTGGGATCGCCGAGCACCCGCGTGGCCGCTTCGACGCCATCCGCGAGCATGACGACGGCCGTCTCCGCCGTCTGCGGCAGCGGCCCCGGATACGTGTAGTCGCCTGGATCGGGCGCCGTTGCATCCCGTTCTTTCGCCTTCTCGAGGAAATAGGCGATCGAGCCGGTGCCGTGATGTTCCGTGATGAATGCCCGCAGGGCGCGGGGCAGCTTGTGCTCCTCTGCCATCTCCAGCCCTTCGCGCACGTGATTGCGGATGATCTGCGCGCTCGTGCCCGGCTTCAGCTTGTCGTGCGGATTGCGTCCCTTCGCCTGGTTCTCCACGAAGTACTGCGGCCTCGCGATCTTCCCGATGTCATGGTAGTAAGCGCCGACTCGGGCGAGGAGCGCATTGGCGCCGATCGCGCGCGCCGCCGCCTCGGCGAGATTCGCGATGGCGATCGTGTGCGCGTAGGTGCCCGGCGCCTCCAGACTGAGGCGCTGCATCAAGGGCCGGTTGAGATCGGACCACTCGAGCAGCGTGAGGTCCGTCTCGATTCCCGTGAACGACTCGGCTACCGGGAGGAGGAGCAACGCAAGCAGAACCGACACGACGGCGTTCAGTGCGCCGTACCCCGCGGAGATGAAGATGTCGTGTCCCGGCAGATCCAACGTCAGGCCAATCGCGATGGCTGTGGTGAGGTATGCCGCTGCAACCGCGAAGATCCAGAGGTACGTCTGATTGCGACGCGTCACGACGCGCACGCTGAACGCGGCGACCGCGCCGCCGACGAGATTGATGAAGAGCGCGTTGGTGCCCCGAAAGACGCTCTGGCCGCCGATGAGCGTCGCGATCACCATCACGGCGATCATGCTGATTCGCTGGTCGAAGAGCGCGCTGAGAACAACGGCCGCGATCGTCACCGGAATGAGCTCGGGGTGCACCGGTCGCGCATGGCCGATGATCGTCGCGCCGACGAGCACCACCATCGTTGCCAGAGCGAACATCAGCAGCCAGCGCAAGTTTCGATAGACGGCGGGCCGGAATATCAGAACCGTTAGGCCGAGGAGAGAGATGATGAGCGCGTTGAACATGATCGCGCCAATGACGCGTCGTGCCGCTCGCTCCGTTGCCCGGCGCTGGTCAACCGCGTCGTGCAGCGCGCGCAGCTTGTCGTGCTCCTCGCGCCCCACGACCTCGTTCGCGCCGATGATCTTTTCGCCGACACGGACCTCGTACTTGGCCGTCGGCACGGACCGCCGGATGTCGTCGCGACGCAGCTCTGTCGCGGCGCCGTCGGGGATGATCGTCGGATGGAAGAGCGCACCGAGGAGGCGTGAGTAGATCCCGTCGCCAACGACGGACGTCGGATCCGGATGGATCAGCCGCGCGCGACTGACCAGCATCGAGAACGTCTGCACGCTGTCTGAGGAGACCCGCCGCTCGTCTTTGCCGATCCTGAGAATCAGGTCACCGCGAACGTTGTCGAGCGACCCTCTCGACGCGACTCCACTCACGAGCCAGCGCTCGAAGACCCGTTGCACGGCGCTGAAGAGGGCGCTCCGTTTTCGCACCTGCGCGAGATACGCCGCTTCGGGTGCGGTGAGTGTTATCCCCTGGGCCGCGCTTGCCTGCTGGATGGCGAGCACGGGGTTGCGCGGATCGGTGGCCGCGGCGTCGATCGCCTGCGTCAGTGTGGCGAACTGACGCCGCGTGGAGTCCAACGCCGCTGGCACGTAGTCGAACACCGGCTCCACCGTCGCGGCGGCGGCGTCACGCTCCTTCGTCAGCTCGGATTCGGTCTTCGGTACACTGAACGCGAAAGGTGCGATGACGTTGTCCGAAGCAACGGATCCAACTTCATAGACGGGAAAATCGACGGCGGGTGATGCCGGGAAGAGCAGGTAGGTAAAGACGGCCAGCCCGAGCGCGAGGGCGATGCGCGGCCCATGAAATTGCAGGCGCGCTCGTCGTAGCGGAGGCTCGCTCGCCCGCTCTCCCTGCTCCGCGAGGTTCATACGGCGGCCTTCTCCGCCTCGTGCCGGTCGTACGCGTGCACGATGTCGCGCACGAGCCGATGCCGCACGACATCGCTCTCGTCGAAGTAGTGAAATCCGATGCCTTCGATGCCCGGCAGAATGCGCTCGACCTGAACGAGCCCGGATTCCTCGCGCTTCGGGAGATCGACCTGCGTCTTGTCGCCGGTGATCACCATCTTCGAGTTCACGCCGAGGCGCGTGAGCAGCATCTTCATCTGGACCGCAGTCGCGTTTTGTGCCTCGTCCACGATGACGAACGCGTCGCCTAACGTGCGGCCGCGCATGAACGCGAGTGGAGCAACCTCGATCGTGCGCGTCTCCAACGCCCGCTGGATTCGCTCGAACGGCATCATCTCGTCGAGCGCGTCGTAGAGCGGACGCAAATACGGATCGACCTTCGCCTGCATGTCTCCGGGAAGAAAGCCCAGGCTCTCACCCGCTTCGACGGCTGGCCGCGCGAGAACGATGCGCCTCACCCGCTTTCGCGTCAGTGCGTCGACCGCTGCGGCGACGGCGAGATAGGTCTTCCCTGTTCCGGCGGGACCGATCCCGACGACGATGTCGTTCTCCTGCATCTTGCGCAGGTATTCGGCTTGACCCGGCGTCTTGGCCTGGATGACGCGGCGAATGCCCGGCAGGGCGATTCGCGCTGAGTCACCACCACCGCCACCGCCATCCCCGTTGTCACCGTCGTCGCCATTGTCGCGGCTTTCGCCGCCGTTCCGACGGCGATCGACGTCGTCGCTCATGCGCAGCACGTCGTCGGCCGAGAGCTCGACCTGCTGCCGCGCCGACTCGATCATTCGTCGCGCGATGTCGACGGCCCGCTCAACGAACTCCACGGGACCCGTGATGCTGAGTGTGTCGCCCCGGAGCGCGACTCGTACACCGCCAATGCGCGACAACTCAACGAGGTTGCCATCGTTGACGCCGGCGAGCGTCAGCAGGTCGGCGCCTTCGGTGTTGAGTCTTTGCGTAACGCTGCTATCGCTCACGTCCTCGATCCCTCGACGTGGATATGAAGCTCCTCGAGATCATCCGATGGCACGGGCGACGGCGCGCCCTCGAACAGCGCGCGCGCCGCGGTCGTCTTCGGAAACGCGATCACGTCGCGCAGCGAGCCCGCGCGAGCGAGCTGCATCGCGATCCGATCGAAGCCAAATGCAATGCCGCCGTGGGGGGGCGCGCCCGCCCGCAGTCCCTCGAGCAGGAACCCGAATCGCGCCGTCG
>Ga0136846_1222925_pt1 | contig 22418 bp, 28 predicted proteins | sample HopSoiMetagenom2_FD_96841 | JGI IMG/M metagenome (GOLD analysis project Ga0136846, IMG submission 96841) | Grasslands soil microbial communities from Hopland, California, USA - 2 Assembly 2016 (version 4) | ecosystem: Environmental > Terrestrial > Soil > Grasslands | place: USA: Hopland... | reverse complement strand
GCTGCTCGCGCGGCTGCAACATCCGGTAGTGCCACGCCTCCACCGACGCGGCGGGCCGGGCCAGCCCGGCGGGATCCACGGTGGTCATCGTCAGCAGCGGCTCATCGGTGGTCTTCGGGTTGCCCTTGCGGTAGGGGATGACCAGGCCGTGGTGATTGCCCTGCGCGGTCACCGCGGCGATGGGTCCGGTCACCGGGGATGGGCTGGAGTGGTTGCGGTACTCGACCACGAATGCGCCGTCGGCGTACGGCGGGATCGCAAGCGCCTCGCATTCGGTGCCGGTCTGGGTGCGCAGCGGCCGGTCGGTCAGGTACGGGGTGGTGTTCCAGGTGCCGCCGCACGGCACCACGATCGCCTCCCCGATCTTCCCGGTGCGGGTCGGCAGCGGTGCGGCGTCGGGGTCGAAGGCGCGGCCGTCGTGCCCATCGTGGTTGACGGTCACGGCCATCCGCCGCTTGCCCAGCATCGCCAGACCGGCCTTGATCCGGCCGATGGTGGACACGGCCAGCGGAGGCAATTTGTGATCTGCGCGTTCGCCGATCGGCACGCCACGGTCGGACCAATCGATAATGGAGGCGGCCGGGGCGACGTAGGGCTCGACGACCGCGTGCCGACACCTGCCGCCGTTGGGGCAGCGGTACTCGTACTGCTGCCGGTACTTGCCGATGTTGCCGTACCGGCGGGTGAACGGCGTGTCCTTCCAGTACTGGATGGCGGCGACGTCCTGCTGGCACACCGGGCACCAGGCGGTCGGGCGCGGCGCCAGATCCGGCAGCGGCAGGCCTTCGGCCACGAACATCCCGAAGTAGCGGTCACGCCATTGTGCCGCGGGGTCGTTGCCGGGCCCGCCGATGTGCGCGGCGTTGACCGACACCGCCACGTGCCGGTACTTCAGGACCTTGAAGCCCTGTACCCACCAGGAGTACAGCTCCCAGTCGGTGGCGAACTCCGGCACGTTCTCGTACATCACCACCTTGTAGCGGTGCACCTCGGTGGCGCGCAGAATGTCGTAGGCGGTGGCGCGGGTGCGCTCGAAGCCCTGTTGCGGCACGTATCCGAGTTCCTGGATGCCTTCCTGTCCCGGCGGCGGGGCGTCCTTGCGGGATCGGCGCTTGCGCCCGCCGGACGGGGAGATCTCGGTGCAGATCGGCGAGGCCCACAGCACATCCGTTTTGGGCAGGGCCCGCATGTCGTAGTGGTCCATGTCCGCGCACAGGTGCTCCGCGCCCGGGTGGTTCGCGGCGTGGGTCTCGATCGCCCGCTCCCAGTGGTTCGCCGCCAGCGTCAGCTCCATGCCGGCGCTCACCAGGCCGGTGGAGGATCCGCCAGCGCCGCAGAAGATGTCGGTGAAGGTGACACTCATATCGGCTCCTCAGAAATCCGGGTCGGCCCCGTGGCGCGGTGCTGTGCGTCGGTTGCGCAGTTTCTCGACCCGGTCGGCGGCGTACTTCAGCGCTTTGCGGGCGGTACGCCAGTCCTGCATGCGCTCGACCAGCCACGGGTGTTGGCGGATCTTCTTCTCGGCCAGGTACAGCCGGTAGCGGCAGCCGCCCGGGACGGTGACGGCTTTGACGCGGCGCCGTTGGATCTCCAACGCGACCAGCGCGGCCGGGATGGTGTCGGCCAAGGCCACGATGTCGTCGGCGATCTCCGCGGCGGGCTGCGCGCGGAGGCTCATCGCGCACCGCCGATCGCTGCTGCCGTCGCGGGCATCTGCCGCACGCACAGCTGCTCGGGCCAGTAGTCCATGTCCGCGCCCTTGGGGCTGCGGCACCTGCCGTGGGCGCGGGCCCAGGCCGATCCGAGCTGCTTCACGAAGACGGCGAACCCGGCGACCTGGCCCAGCTCCACGATCGTGCGGGCCCAGGCCGGATCCATGGGTCGGGCGCCGGGCCCGGACTCGCCGCCGACGATGACCCAGTCGAGCCGGCGCGGGCGCGGCCTGGGCGGGTTCGGCCAGGCGAAGGTGGTGTGGCAACTGCAGTCGCAGCGCCCCCACAGGTGACCGGAGTGCCAGTCCAGCGGGCCGCCGGGGTCGCACCGGTCGCAAGCCGGGGTCTGTACGCGCTTGAACCAGGGTTCCAGATCCAGCGGACCGATCAGCGGCTCGGCCGAGACAAACCGCACCGCGGCGTTGGTGCGTAGCAGCGCGGGGATGCGCAGCTCGGCCCGCGCCTGGTCCTCCACCGACACTCCCAGCCACACGTTCGGCAGCTGACAGGCATCCCACGGCGGGACGTCGGCGGGGTCGTCTGCCAGGTAGGCGATCGACAGATGTCCGGCGGCGGCTTCGTCCCGGTCCGGGTTGCGGAACCCGAGGCGGTTGCAGAACGCGCGCATGCGGGCGTGTCGCTTGGTGAGCACCTGATAGGTGTGCTGCGGGGTGTCGGCCATGGTCTGGAACACGGCCAGCACGAAGGAGTCGGGGATGTCGGCGTGGAACAGGTCCGACATGGAGTTCACGAACACCCGGGCCGGGCGGCGCCAGCGCTTCGGGGCGTCCAGCCGCTCGGGGTGAAGGGTGACGGTGAAGCCGTTGGGGAACGCCGCACCGCCGGCGAAGCGGTGGGCGATGTTCTCGGCGTAGCAGCGGTCGCAGCCGGGCGAGACCCGGGTGCAGCCGGTCACTGGGTTCCAGGTGCGGTCTGTCCACTCGATGGTGGTCGCGTTCATGGGCTGTCCCTCACAGGGATTCGGTGGGCTCGGACAGCCCGAAGGGCCCCGCCGCGCCCTGGGTGCGGGCGGTGCGGGGCCGAGGTTTCAGTGGCCGAGGTTCTTGATCGAGTCGAGCACGTGGTCGATGGTCGGGGCGGCGGAGGTGCCAGCGAGCAGGAACCCGAACAGCACGGCGATGACTCCCACCAGTCCGGTGACGTAGCCGATGCGGAAGGCGAAGAACAGGGCGGCGCCGAGGATGAGGATGAGCGGGACGGTGACCATGAGGCTGTCTCCTGATTCGTGATCGGTGTCGGAACGAAGCGCCGCGCCGCCCGGTAGCGGGCGGCGCGGCGGAGAGTGCGTGACGCGGGCTGTTGTTGTCGTTGTTGTCGTCTTGCGCACGGAACCCGGTTTCGCGGGTTGGGCGACGCTGTTACGTGCTGTTTTTCGGCGACAACAACAACGACAACAACAACAGCGGCGCCGGGGACGGGCTACTGGGGTGCGGCGTACTCGGTGGTGTTGGCGGCACCGCGCACGCGGATGTGGCCCTTCCGGGCCATCTCGGCCAGAGCCACGGACAGCGCCGACCGGCTGATGTCGATCCCTGCTTCGGCCAGAGCATCGCGGATGGCGCGGGTGGACATCCACACATCCGGGCCGGCGTCGCGCAGGATCTTCACCGCCTGGCCGCGCCAGGCGATCGGTCCGCCGGGCGGCGGACCGTCGGAGTGTGCCGGCGGCTCGTCGGTCTCCGGCAACTTGCCGAGCGCGGCGTGGAACGCGGCGATCTCCTTCTCGTCGCGGTCGGACAGCGGCTTGACTTCCGGTGCCTTGCCGCCGGTGTCTTTGCCGCGGCTGTGCCGCCAGGGCAGCGGCTCCAATCCCGCCCGGCCGCCGACACGGCCCGCCGGCGTCGGCGGGGTCTGCGGCTGGGCCGTGTCGCCGAGCAGCCAGCCGAGGTTTTCCCGCGCCCAGCGCCGTTGGTAGACGTCGCCGAACTGCGCGGCGATCACCCGCACGGCGTCCGGCTCCAAAGCGGCACGCCACGCGTTGGTGGCAGACACCGCGGCGCGGGCGAACGACGGTGCGGTCTTGAAGGTGCGGATGACCTGCGGGTCGAAGCCGCCGGGGTTGGTGTCGGAGCTGGCGACCCCGGCGCCCGGGGCGCGCAGCTGGCGTCCGTCGATCCCGCGGGCCCGGGTGCCGAACAGCTTCGCGACCCCGCTGCCTTCGGAATCGGTGCTGGTCAGGGCCGTCCGCACGTTCGCGTACCGGCGGATCCGGGAGTCCTGCAGCGCGTTCAGGTTGCCGTCCACCGAGGTCAGGATCAATCGCACCCCCATGGCGCGGGTGGTCTCCATGAGGCTGATCAGCTCGTCCCGCAGCTCACCGCGCCGCCCCTCCTTTGTGGTGCTGTTGAGCAGTTCCACCCCCTCATCCACGATGATCTCGATGAACGGGATGCGCGCGGACGCCGGCAGCAGTTTGGTGTCCGCGCGGCGCATCAGCTCGGCGTAGGCGATCAGGCGCCATGCGGCGATGGCCTTGGCGACCCTGAGCATCGTCAGGGCGGTATCCGGGTCCGCGGCGACCCAGTCCACGCCGGGGCGGATCCCCTCGGGCAGCCGGTCGGTGTTCGGCGGCGGGGGGATCACGCCTTGCGACTCCAGCCACGGCGTCACGAACGACCGGGCGGCGTCGCCCTTCTTGCCCAGGTCGATGACCCAGGTCAGGACGTCCGGGCAGCGGCAGAACCCGGCCAGGATGGTGTCGAGCAGGGTGGTCTTGCCCGAGCCCATCGGGCCCAGGATCAGCGCGCACGCCTCCCGCAGGAACACGTTCACCGGCTTGGAGTTCCGGTCCAGGAACCACGGGATCCCGGTCAGGACGCTGAGCTGTGAGAAGTCGTCGCCGTAGGGCTGGACGCGGTCGGCGGTGTTGACGGTGTCCACGTCGATGAGGACGTGTCCTTGGGTGATGGTGGGCACGATTTGCACCATGCAGCCGACCGGCAGCCGCGCCGCCTCGGCCAGCGCCACGTTGAACGTGGCCAGCCGGGACGCGGTGATCTCGGTGGGCAACGCCACCTCCAGCGCGAACCCGGTGCCGTCGGGCCGCTGTGCCAGAGCGACCGGGGTCACGCGGACGTGCGCGACCTGCTCGACACGGTCCACCCACTCGTTCGCGATGGCCCAGCGGGCGGCGTTCGCCTCGCGTTTGGCGGCGCTGCGGGCGTCCTCGTCGCGGGCCTCCTCCTGCAGCTCGGCCTCAGAGGCCAGGCCGTGAGCGACGAGCGTTCCGGCGGCCAGCGTGCCGACCGCCCAGCCGAAGCCGGATCCGGTCCAGTGCCTCGGGTCGGAGGCGATGACCCCGGCCGACCAGGCCCCGGCGATCGCCCAGCCCGCGAGCCGGGCGCCGTAGGTGGCGCCGGTGGCGCCGCGCCGCCACGGCGCGATCAGCCCGTGTCCCACCGCACCGGCGGCGGCGACCACGAGCGGCCAGGTCGCCGGAACCCCCAGCGCGGTCCCGAACGCGGCGGCGCCGGCGGCGTTGGCGGCCATCGCCAACGGCCCGGACACGGTGCCGTGCCCGGCCTCCCAATCGATCGGGACCTTCGGCTCTGGGCTGCCCGCAGTCCGCTTCTTCGTGGTGGTCGCGGGCTTCTTGCGGCCGGTGCCGCCGCTCGGGCGGTCCTTGGCGGCCGGTGCGGTATCGGTGCTCTGCGGTGGCGTCATGTCCTCATCTCCTTTGCTCACAACCGGAAAAGGCCCCGGGCCGCCCCTGCACGGGACGGACCGAGGCCTTGACGATGTTCGGGCCGGGCCGGGCCGGGCCAGGTCAGGAGGCGTCCGGGCCGCTGGGGCCGACGTCCCACAGCTCCTCGCCGGTGCGCGGGTCCTCGTGCCGGGCGATGTCGGCCTCGTGCCGGTTCCGGAACGTCGGCGCGATCGACTCGGCCGCCGCGGCGGCCTGCCGGATCAGGGAACGCACGTGCTCCAGCTCGCCGGTGACGTCCGGGTGCAGCGGCAACTCGTCGTCGCAGCGCTGCACCACGACCTCGAAGGTCTGCGCGATCAGCTCCAGCGTCTCGGGCATGCTGGAGAACGACTCCAGGACCCGCATCATCGCCCCGGGCCCCTCGGTCTCAGCTTTGGTCGCGGCGGCGTGCATGTCCTCGGCGTGCTGGCGGAAATCGAAGTACCCCATGTCTGCTCCTTCGCAGGAATCGGTGGACGGGTCCGTGTCATAGATGGCGTGGGCGGCGTTGAACCGCGCTATCAGGTCGGTGTCGCCGATCTCGCTGCCGCGGCGGCTCGTGGGGGTCGTCTGCTCCGGCAGCTCGGTGTTCTCCGCAGCGGCGGCCTGCGCCGCCTCGTCCCGGTGCTGCTGCTCGATCAGCGCATCGCGCCCCTCGCGGGCGGCCCGCGCCCGATCGGCCAGGTGCCGGTACAACCTGCGGCCCCAGTGCAGCGGTCGCCTGGCCAACGGGCTCAGCAGCGCGGACAGCACGCCGACGGGCACGGCGAGTGCGGCGGCCAGCCCCAGCCGGGCCCGCATCCGCCCGGCCGAACGGGCCAGGCGCCAGCGGCGGCGCGCCGATCCGCCGTAGCGGCGGACATCGGCGCTGCGGGTCCGCCGCGCCTCCCGCGCCGTACGGCGGGCGCTGCGCCGCGCGTCCCTGCGTTGCGCCAGCCCGCCCCGCGCACTGCCGGTCGCAGCACCAGCGGTCCCGCCGCCCCACAGTCGGCGACCACCGCGCCCGGCCCGGCGTCCGGCACGCGAGCGGCCAGCGGTGCTACCAAAGCCGCCGCCGGCACCGCCTCCGCGAACCGCACGCCGGGGACCGAACCCCCAGCCAGGTCCGCCGCCACGACGACCGAGGACACCGCGAGCACCAGCACCACCAGCGGTACCGCCGCTGCGGCGACCAAACCGGCCGCGAATACCGGCACCCCCGACGGCGCTGCCACCGCCACCGCCAGCCGCCGCACGGCGGCGCAACCTGGACGCGCCGCGCGGTGAGGCAGAATTCTGTGACCCCGCCGCACCGGCACCGCGGCGACTGCGGCGGACATCGCGCCGGGCATCGGCGACGCCGTGCCGCGCGGCCGTGCGGGCCCGCCGCTCCTGACGGCGCGATCGGGACGGCAAGCCGCCGGCCGCCGAGCCGACACCCGGTCGCACGCCGCGGCCGCCACGACCCGATGCGCCGCGGACGGCAGCCGTGCGGGCCCGCCGCCACTGCGCACCGCGGGCCGCACCGCCGCGGGGCGCGGCAGCCCGACGCTTGCGCGCCTGGCTCACCACCGCACCCGCCGCGGCCACCAGACCACCGCCAGCCAGCGCGAGCGGACCGCCGACCATCCCCAGTGTCGAAACGCCCGTCAGTGCCGAGCCGGCACCGATCGACGCCATCGCAGCCGCCGGCAGACCGCCAGGAGTGTGGCCGTGGAACTCCATCGGCGCATCCGCCGAGGAATCCGGCACCGAATCGGCGGTCGGCGGCGGGGAGTCGCCCACATCCGTCTCGGTGCTGCCCCGCTGTGCGGGAATCATCGGCGCGGCCGAAGCCGCCCCGGGTTGAACATCTTCGAATTCGCCGATACTCACGGCAAACCTCCAAGCGGAAAAAGGGAATGTGCGACTGCCGATATGCTGCGAGCACGCGGCATCGAATACCGGTAAAGGGAATGAGGGGTGTACCCGAAGACCGCTACAGGGCGTACCTGGACGGGGGATCCCTGTACCTGGCCGCAGTACCCCGCATCGCACCCTGCGGGGGCGCCGGAGTACAGGGCGAAGCAGCACCAGCCGACCGCAGCGGACCGCCACGGGCGAAGCTCAGCGGTCGCTCTCAGGTGAAGCAGTGCCCAGAGTCGCAGGCGCCGTCGGACTCGTCGGCTTCACGCTCATGAACGACCCTCCGCCCATCGCGGCGATCAGGACGTCGGCATGACACGGCCGGCCGGCCGGGCACCAGCACGCCAGCGTTTTCGCCTCGGCGAGTTCGGCGCGGGCCCGCACGACCAGCTCGGGGTTCGTGGCCAGGTAGACCGTGTGCAGGCTGATCGCCAGCGGCAGGTCGACGATCGCACCGGAGGGCAGCACGTCGCCGATCCGCCATGGTTGCCCCAGACGGTCGGCCGGCCGACGTAAACCGCCCCTTCGGGCATGCGCCAGCCCCGGGCGCGGGAGCGCTGGATCCGCACAGGCTGGGAGATCACGGTCATCGCGGGCCCCCTTCAACCACTTCATCGGTCGAGCCCTGATGGTCGGCTTCCGCCGCGATGTCGCGTTCGCTGCAGTCCTGCCCCGGCGGGGTCCAGCCGTCGTCGCCGGGGCTGAGCATCACGCGGAACCCGATCGGGGTGCGGGGCTTGCCGTCGCGGTCGGGCTTGCCGATGTGGCCGACCATCGCCAGCTGCACGCGCCCGTCGCGCCAGCGGTGCTGGACCACGGTCGTGCCCAGCGCGGCGGCCCAGGCGTCCGCGATCTGCGAGCGGGATCGCCGCGGGTTGCCGAGGAAGTCCTGTCCGCTGTACTGGGGGTCGTCGGCCTCCAGGTTCACCGCGATCGCCCAGTGGTTGATCTGCAGGGTGACCGGCGGCAGCGGTGAGCGCTCGTAGGGGTCGTGCTTGCGCAGGAACGCAGCGAGGTCGGCGAGCATGTTGGCCTGCCGCTCGGCGTCGTAGCGCTCGTCGTGGGTCAGCTTGATGCTCATGTGTGCTCCGCGGTGTGGTCCGTGGTCGGGAATGAGTCGGCGATCCGGCGGATCAGCAGCGCGAGCCGGTCCGGCCGTCCGGGGCTGGTGGCGCCGCGGGGCCGTCCGCTGCGCGGGTCGATGTCGCTGCGCCAGTCGGTGACGCGGGTGTGGGCCTCATCGCCGAGGGCGGCGCGGCTGCCGGGCGCGAGGATCGGGCGCAGCGGCTCCAGGTCCTCGGCCCGCCAGCCGATCAGGGCCCTGCCCTCGATCACGCCGCGGAGCTTCTTCGCGCCGGGCTCGGGGTCCAGCTGCCCCTTGACCTTCGCACCGGTCTTGGCCGGGCGGCGCAGCACGGTGGCGTCGAAGACCTTGCGGCCGTCGGCGACGTCGAAGGCCAGCACCGCGATGCCGGTGGCCGCGTACCGCTTCCCGGACGCGGTGATGCCCTCGGGCCGGACCTCGGATGCGGTGACGGCCAACGCCACGCCCGGCGCGGCCACCTTCGCCGCCCACCGCACCGCAGCGGCGCGCCGTACGGCGAAGGTGGCCTGATAGCCGGTCAGCCGGGTGACGTGCCGGCAGCAGCCGCACAGATACCGGGGTTCGACGTCTTTGAGCAGCTGGTCGTCGAGCGGATACCGCGGCAGCGCCTGCTGGCTGAACGCCCCGCACTCCTCGCAGCGGTATACCCGACCCTTGGTTCGCTTGGCGTCGGCCGCCTTCAGCTGCGCCGCGGTCGCGGCCGACGGCTGCGACTCCGACAGCCGGTACAGCCGGAAGGCGTCGTCGCGGCCGTAGGCGTGCCAGTTCTCGGCCTGCACGATCCCGGCGACCGGGCCGCCGGGGATGCGCGGCAGGTCCATCGCCGCCAGCTGGGAGGCCAGCAGGAGCCCGTCGGGCACTTCCCACCAGCCCTCGTACACAGCCGGGGCGTTCACCGGGCGCTCCGCGGCGCCTCGACGACCGGGACGGCCTGCCGGTTGACGATGTCGGCGACCGCGCGCACCGAGGCCTTGGCGTCGGCCAGATGCACGGTGCCGGCCGGGGTGTCCGGGTCCGGCATCGGCAGCATCGCGTCGGTGACCGGGATTAGCAGCCGGGCGGTGGTCAGCAGCGCCGGGCGGGTGTACTTCGGGTCGAAGAACCCCTTATGGTCGCTGAACGGCGAGCCCTCCCAGTGCCAGTCGCCCAGCTCGGGCAGCCCGAGGTGCGACGGGAACGGCTTGAGTGCCGAGCGGTGCAGCGGGATGGTGACCTCGATGGCGTAGTCGTCCTCGCCGAACTCCCCAGCGGTGATGCGGATGCTGTTGATGTCGGCGCGGATCTCGGCGTAGCCGGAGCCCATCACCGGGCCGGTGGCGTTGCGCCACGCCGCCGCGGCGAACTCGACCGGGGAGGCCACGGTGCCGTCGTAGTCCCAGAACTCCGAGACCCTGTTGCGCAGGTAGGCGCCATAGCGCGAGACGCCGTCGGAGGCGTGTGAGCGGTCGCGCTCCTCGTCGATGGTCACGAGCGGTTCGGTCATGATGGGGTCACACTCCTTGATCCATGCGGGTGGTGAAAGCCAGGCGTGCCGTGTACGCCGTAGCGGGAAAGGGCGGTTCGGCCAGCGGCTAGGCGGGCCTGGCTGAGCCGGACGCCGCGGGGCCGGGGCGGTCACCGGGTCGCTTGGCCAGCCAGGTCTGCAGCTCGGTGGCCTTGTCCTGACCGACTCCCAGGGCCTTTTTCAGGACCCTGATCGACGCCGGGCGGTTGAACCGTTCCCGGTGCTCGGCATCCACCTTGATCGCCCACGCCTTCAGCGTCTCCGGATCCACCGCGTTGCCGTCACGAACCGCCGGGCCGACCCCGACACCCGAAGGCGGGGAGCCAGCCGTGGCGCGAGGCGCCGCCGACGGGCTGTACCCGGGGCCTTGCCCGGGTGCCGAGTACGGGGGCACAGGCTGTCCGGGTACACCCGGGCGCCCCGCAGCAGGTACGCCGCCAGGTACGGCAGGATTCTGCATTCGGGTGCTGCGGGCGGCGATTTTCGCCTCCCGCTCGGCGATTCTCGACGTGCGATCGACGATGATGCGGGTATAGCGCTTGCGGAATTGTGCCAGCGCCTCGATGACGAATACCTGAATCATCGGGCCAAGGGAATGAAGACCGGCGCCGGAGACATCGCCGTGCTCCGCCGGATACCACACGTTCAAGGCCAGGGCGGAGACGCCGGTAACCAGCCGCAGCCCGAAACCCCAGTCGAATCCTTCTTTCTTGTCACCGGATCTGCGGGCCTCCATCTCGGCCAGATGCGCGGAGATCTGCAGCTCGGCGATCAGCGCGGCCTCCACGCCCGGATACAGCATCCAAGCCCAGGGGTCGGCGGTGGAGTGGTGCGACAGCGCGTCGTGGGCGTTGCCGGTGCCGACCGCGGTGATGATCGCGGCAATGACCATCACCACGGTCTGCACGATCCGGCTGGCACGCCGGGCCGTGTCCCGCTCACGCCCCCACGCCGCCAGCACCAGATCGGCCGGCACGGCCCCGGCGGTGCTCATCGCCTACCTCCCGTCGAGCCAGCCACCGGCTCGCCTCCGATGGCCTTCGCGCCCGGCTTTGACGGCGGGGGCGTGCCCGCGCCCGCCCCGGTGGGGCTGTCGGTGGTGGAGGTCGCGGCCGGGGCGTAGTAGTTCGTGACCGGGTCGTGGTGCTCGCCGGTGTACCTCAGCAGCAACATCGCGGGGACCAGCACGAGCAGGGCCCCGACGATGGTGCCGGCGGTGCGCTGCCACAGCGTCGGCCCGGCGGCGGAGACGATGACCACCAGCTGCGGCGGCTCGCCGGGCTTGGCGAACCAGGCCGCCAGCTTGCCTTTGAACACGGTGAAGACGGCTGCGGCGGCCACGATGAGCAGGACGACGGTCCACATTCGGATCAGCTCCCTTAGGGCAGGGGTAGCGCCGGCGCCTTGGGCACCGCGCGGGTTGCGGATATGCGGGCAGCACGAAAGCCCCGGCCTGGCTGGCCGGGGCTGATCGTGGAACAGGGCTCTACGTCGACTGCTGCAGGTCCGCAGCCAGTCGTTCGTGCCGTTGCCGGGCGCGGGCTCGTGCGGCCAGGGGGTCCGGCGCGATGCGGGCCGGGAGCCGGTCGCCGCCGGTCCACCAGGCGGGGAACGTGCGAGTGAAACCGCCGTCAGTGATGCAGCGGTCGTAGCCGATGATGGTCTGGTCGTAGTCGCCGAGGGAGCAGAACGGGCAGCGCACCCGCTCGCCGTCGCCGAGGCGGTCGGCGATCCCGGCGCGCCGGTGAACGGTCAGTTGGTGGTAGCCGCTGATCTGGTCCAGGAACCCGGACAGCACGAAGTAGCCGGTCGGGACATCGACATCGTGGATCGCCTGCAGGCGACGGTCGGCGGCCATGCGCTCCTCGAACGCCAGGTCTGAGGCGTAGATCAGGCATGCGGCCAGCGCCAGCGGATCGGACAGGCCCGGGTCGGCCGCCGTGCCGCAGGTGCGGCGCAGCCCGTCCTCCCAGACCTGCAGCGCCTGCTCGCAGTCCGGGGTCGTCGTGACCAGGTCCCGCAGACGTTCGGCGCATCCGTTCATCACGGCCAGCCGGTCCGACGCGGCCAGCGCGGCCGCCTCACCGGCCACGATCGCGCGGGCGACCGCGTCGGCGGCCTGGCTGCGCTGTCGCGCGGCCCTGGTCATAGCGGCCAGAGCTGTGACGGCTTTCCACGCCGCCAGCGTGCAGGCGGCGAGCAGCGCGGCGATGGCGGCCTGTGCGATCACTGATCCATCGCCTCCTCGGTGGCAGCGGTGCCGGGGGTGTGGAACACCTCGGACCTGCGCTCGTCGCTGTCCTGTCCGACGGTCGCGTTCGTGCGGAATCTGCCCACGAATCCGATCAGGAAGCTCCAAACGAAGCTGAACACCAGCGTCATGACCAGCGAGACAATGATCTGGTAGGTGCTCACGACTCCTTCACCTCCTCGTGCTGAGCGTCGGAGTCGATGTCCTCGATCCACGCCGCGCACACCGCGGCGACCTGCACCAGCTCCTGGCGCAGGTCGCAGGCGTTCACCTCGGCGAGGGCTTCGTAGACCTCCTCCAGCAGCACGTCGCGCCAGGTGGCGCCCCCGATCTCCTCGGCGACCTGGCAGCGCAGCCGCATCACGTCGGCATCACGCCGCGAGCCCCCGCCGCCGGTACCGGACAGGCGGTGCTGCACGCCCCACTTGTCCAGCTGCCGTTCCCGCTCGCCGCGGACGTTGTTCAGCACCCTCTCGATCGCTCTGTGCTGAACCGCCGGGTCCAGGCGCACGATCGGCGTGCTGCGTCGCGGCGCCGCGCTAGCGGCCGGGTTGTCTCGCTGCGGTGTTGCCGACGCGGCGTGACGGACGGGGTCGAAGCAGGCGGTGATCTGGCCCAGGATCCCGGGCAACTGAATGCTCATGGGCTCTCCCTCCTTGTCAGGGTTCGGACAGCCCGAAAGGCCCGGCCGACCCCGATACGGGGTGGGCCGGGCCAGAGCCCGTCAGGCGTGCGCGGCGACCAGTTCCGGCGCCTGCTCGGCGTCGGTCATCTCGTGCTCGTCCACGTGGCCCCAGATCTCCACCGCGATGCCGGCGATGGTGGCCTTGGCGGTCAGCTGCCGCCAGTGGAACCGGGTGGAGCGGTGGTGGGCGATGTGCGGCTCGGACAGCACCAGCTCACCGTTCAGTGCCTGTGCCCAGTCGCGCAGCATCTCGATCCGCTCGATCTCGTGGAAGAAGGAGGCGGACTGGGCCTCGACCAGCCAGCCCGCGCCCCGGCCCCGGGAGAGTGCGACGTAGACCAGTTGGCCGAGGTCGGCATCGCGGCTGAGAACCTGACGCAGGACGGTCACGGCGTCGTCGAACCCGTCGGGGATGTTGTTCACGGTGCTGTTGTCGGCCATGGCGTTACCTTTCAAGGCTCTGATCTGGTGTGGACAGCCCGAAAGGCCCCGGCGACCGCAGCATCAGCGGTGGCCGAGGCCTGCACGACGCCCCGATCATGCAGCCGCCGGGGGGTGTCGTCGTCGCGGACAATGCGCGGGAAATGTGCCGGAAGGTGTTCGACGAGTGTGATCGGCGTGCTCGGATTCACCGGCACGTCTCCCCTGGCGTACCGGTCGGGGTCCGCGCAATGCAGGCACACCCGGCCGGCGGGCAGGCAGTACTCGAAGGTGAGCCCGCACACCTGGCAGGTGGAGCGTGCGGCCAGCATCGCGGCGACCGCGCGCAGGTTGCCCGCGGTCGGCGTGCGCTTCGGCTTCGCCTCGGCCAGGCGGTACAGGTAGGCGACCCCGTCACCGCGGCGCCGCTTCCACATGATCTGCGCGACGACCGCGGCGCCGCCGGGACGCAGGCCCCGGGCGGCCAGCTGCCGTTTCGTGGCCAGCCCGTCCGGAGCCATGCGCCAGGGATACGTCGGGATGCCGTACCTGCGTCCGGTCGGGTCGTAGAACCGCGCCGCTACGCGAGGCACCGGGACTCGCCGTGCGTGCCGAGCAGGGATTCGACGTACCCGACCGTGATCTGCATCCGCCTGGCGATCATCTCGGCCGTCTCACCGGCTGCGGCCAGGAACGCGACCTCGCTGACGATGTACTCGTGCGTTCCCCTGCTGCGAGAGGCCGGCTTGGCCGGATCCGCCGCGCCGCTGGGCTGCGCCCGCGGGTCGTCGATGGTGTCGTCGTCCCATGCCGCCGGCGGAACCGCGCCGCTGCGCCGCGCACGGATCGCCGCCGAGTTCGACGGACCCCGGACGTCCCACAGCTGACGGTAGAGGTCCGCGATCGCGCGGGCCCGGCCGGCCAGGATCAGGCGGCCCGGCTCCAGGATCGGCGGTGAGACCAGGCCCAGCCGCCGGCACAGCTCGGTCTGCGGCCAGCCGATCGCCGCCAGCGACTGCAGACGCCGGATGCTCCCGGTCGGGTTGACCAGCGCCGAATCCGGCACCGCCGGTCCGAACCGGGACTCAGGGCCCAGTGCTGCGATTGCGCGGGCCGTGGACGAGCGGACCTTGACCGGCGGTGGCGTGGAGCCGTTGCCGAGCAGGATCCGCACGTATACCGCGCTCAACCCTGCGGCATGGGCGATGTGCGATGGCGTCCACCCGGCGGCCAGTAGCTCGTTCAGCACGGCGGCGACCTCGCCGACCGGGACCGGGTGCGACCAGGTGCCACGCTGCAGCGCGAGCTGCCGCTGCTTGCGGTAGCGGGCCAAACGGGTGAAGCATCCCGGGCACCGGCACCTAGCCCGGTGCCCGGCCACACGCGTGCGGGTCTGCCTGCCCGTCATCGCGCACCGCCCACAGGGACGATGGCGCGCACGATTTTGCCGCCGGGCTCGGGCAGCGCGCACAGGTCGTCCACGAGTGCCGAGACGATCCCGAGTCCGTGGTCGCGCACCAGGTGCTCGTCGTCGGGCCCGGCGGGTCCGTCGATGACGGACAGGTCCCAGACCTGCGAGCCGGGCCAGCGCGGCAACCGCGGATCGGGGTCGCGGACCTCAACGCCGACCTGTCGGCCGGTGAGCGTCAGGCGTACCAGCGCCACGTGCCGACTTTGCGGCCAGGCGACGTGTGTCAGGGCGTTGGAGACCAGCTCGTCGACCACCAGCACCAGCGTGTCCCTGTCGACCTCCGCCAGGCGCCAGTCGAAGCCGCAGGCGGTGACGAAGGCGCGGGCGTCGGCCAGCGGGGCGAGGCTGCGCCGGTCCACGCGGGCCTCACGGATGGCCCCTGCCGCGGCCACGTCGAGGGCGACGCTTCCGCTGACGGATACCGGCGGTCGCGCGGCGATGTCGAGTACGGCGGTCATCGAGACACCGCCTTGGCGACTGGCGTCGACTGGTGTGTCGCGGCGTAGACGTCGCGGTCGGCGGCGCAGCCCGCGCAGCCGGCGGTGAAGACGCCGGCGCGGAACCAGGTGCCGCAGGTGTGCTTGGGCGCGGGGTCCAAACGTGGCGTCATGCGGGCGCTCGGGGTCATGATTGAGACCTCCCATCGGGAGGCGGAGCGAGGCCTGTCCCTCCAAGGCGGGGCCGCGCTTCGCGCATGAAAGCTGACACGCCGAAAGGCCCCGGCGACCGCCTCAGCAGAGGCGGCGGCCGGGGCCGAATCGTTGTGGCGTCAGGTCAGGCGCGACGGCGGCGCAGCGGTGCATGCAGTTCGACGTCCCGGGGGTGCGCGGCGCGGCGGACGTTGTACCGCGCCGCCGCGGTCACGCGCTTCGCAGGGTTCACACGCGGCTCCTCGGAGAGGTAGGCGCCGTAGGTCCGAGGCTGAGGTTTGGCCAGCAGCAGCCGGATGCGGTTGAGGATCTGCACCGGCATCGGCTGCCGGGTGTACCAGCGTCCGGTGCTGCTTTGGACCTGCATCCCTACTTCACCTTCTTGCACCTGTCCGGGTTGTCTATCTCGTATGTCCCGGACGTCCGGTAGTACGTGGGCCAAACCCCAGTATCGGGCATCGCCCCGTCCACGGCGATGCGCATGCGGAAAACGCCAGCCTGGCACGGCGCGGTCACGATCACCGTGACCGCCTGGTGGATCGCGGTCAGCGAGTCCCTCGGGATCTGATCGGTGTCATTGGACGCCACCGTGACCCACGAATCCGTACCCCGAGCCGCCAGCGGCTGGTACTCCATGAACAGCGCCATGTGATGCCGGATCGGCAGATGGTCCTCCTTGCAGGTCGCCCACGCCGAACCGCCGACCGCCGTCTGTGCCGCATCGTGCGGGTCGCGCTGGATTGCCATCGGATCGAACTCGACATCACAGCTTTGCTGCACACCGGCTCCACCTGAGCCGCCGCTGCCACCCGTCGATCCACCGGTACCGCCTGCGGTGGACTGACACGCGGCGCACGCGGCGACGGTCGCCACGATGATCGCGACCCGCTTGCCCGCCTTCACGGCGGGTTCGCGGGCAAGGACCTTCAGGACTGGCGGCCCGGCGGCCGTCGGGCTGGTGAACCAGGCGCGCAAACCAATGCGCATGTCGCCTCCATCAGTAGGGTTGGTGGCCGCCCGGCAGCGATCGCACCGGCTGACACGGCGCGACCAGGGCCAGAGCCTGATCGGCGTGTCGGTCGAAGTCGTCCGGGCCGGCCTGGGCGGACAGCGCGGAGGTGAACACGGCGAACAGGTCGTCGCCCACGCGGGAGCGGATCGCCGCCCAGTCCCTATCGGAGATCGCGGTCAGCGCGGAGATAGCACGGGCCCTGTCGCCGTCCTCGGCAGCCTGAATGCCGATCTCCAGCCAGGCCGCCGCCGCCAAGTCGATCGCGGTCATCAGACGACCCACCGGGCCTGTGTCGCCACCGACTCGGCGGCCTGCTCGCCGTCGGCCGACGGTGCGTCGCCGAAGGCATGCGCGGTCTGGCCGCGGCGGCGCGGCACGTTGCGGCCACGCATGAGGAAGGCGGTCCCCGTGATCAGCAGCGAACCCAGAACGCCGATGGCGAACGCCATGTGAACGGGTCCGGCGTTCTCCGCAGTCGCCGCGGCGCCGAGGATCGAGGCGCCGGCGGACGCGAAGGACACGTAGCCGACGACCTGCGCCACCCGGCGTACAGGCGGGGCGGATTCGGCCGACTCCGCAGTCGCCGTAACACCGACGACCGAGGCGTCGGTCGACGCGAAGGACACGTAGGCGACGACCTGCCCCACCTGGCGTACAGGCGAGAGGGGTTTGGGTTTTTCCTGCATAGGGCACCTCCAGCGAGCGGGAAGATTGAGACCTTCACCGCCGAAAGGCCCGGTCCGAACCCCTCAAGGGGTTCGGACCGGGCCTGGGTGTAAGTGCTCTGGCTTGCTAAGTGGTCGGCAGCGGCCGGCACACCGGCACCGGAACCGGAGGGGTCGGCTTCACCATCACCCAGCCCTGACGGCGGCCCTTCGGCCCGAACGCTCCGGCGCGACGCGGCGCCACCTCGCCCGCGCCGATCTGGTACCGGCGCACCCACTCCCCGATCGGCTCCAGATCGAACAGCTGTGCAGATCCGGGGCACCGGTTGTTGTGGCCGTCGCGCCGGGGGGTCTCCTTCTCATCGAAGACTGCGAAGTCCTGGTGTACCGGCAACATCCGGCGCTTGAGCTTCAACCACTTGTCACACCAGGGGCACTTGATCGAAGCCGGGTTGTTCGGCACCAGCCACACATTCTGCGGCGGAAGCGTCGAGGTCAGAATCGCCGGAGCGGGCTTGGCATGCATCAGACACCTCCGAAGACGGCGGATCGGTGGACCGGGGATGGCTTGGTCGGTCGTTCTCCGCCGATCACGCGCGCAATGGGACGCGTGAACCGCGGACAGCAACCAACACAATCAAGGTGTTGTTTTGCTGCGTTGGGTCCGCTCTCTTAGGGGCCTAGGGACTTGGGTCGTTCGTCACCCGCGGCGGCGGTCGCAGCTACTTCAGTTGTGGTCGCAGTGGTGGGAAAGGCCTAGCGGCCATAGCTCCGGCTCGTCTCACGTAGCCCGAGCCGGACTACAAGCGCTAGGACAGTCAGCTTGCGGATTCCGCCATGTTGGCGGCCCTGTGCAGCCGCGTCGCCAGGAGCCGCAGCTCGCTCGGCGTGCCGTGGAGCGTCGTTCCTGCCACCTGGACAGCGCAGCGGCGCTGCGCCGGCAGCACCTCGATGCCGGTGAGCTGCCCCAGCGCGAAGTACCTGCACCCCTTCTGAAACCACGAGGCGGAGCGGCCAGCCTTGGAGGAGTTCATGATTCCGATCCCTTCTGTATTACTGAGGTCCGACATCGCTAATACAAGCTTCGTCGAGCCCTGCTGTCAAGCGATCTGCGGAAGATTCTTAGACCTCTGCGATCGCGCTACCCTCGGTGAGGCGCTGATTCGATGATGCGATCAGCGCAGGTGCCGTCGTCATGTCGCCCAAGCGCAGCTCGGGTGCATCCACCGGCAATCCGGGTGCACTCGGGGTGCATCCACGGCGGCGGACCTACCGAGACGGGCGACCGCGCGCAAGGCTGAACCTGTCGAGACGTAGTTTCTGGAGCGGTTATGACGGAGGAGAACCTGTTCAAGGCCCTCGTGACCGAGCGCCGCTGGACATACCAGCGGTTCCGGCACCAGTTCGAGCTTGCTGCTCAGGAGCTGGCTGAGGAGGAGCGGGATCCACGTGTCCGAACTGTGAACGTCGCCCAGCGGACCTTCCGCAACTGGTCGTCGGGTCAAGTGAAGACACTTCCGCAGGCTGACCAGTGCCGCGTCCTCGAACGCCTCTTCAACCGCCCGGTTAAGGAGTTGTTCGCCAAGGTCTCGGACGCTTCAGTGCTCGCCGAGCCCCAGGAAAGCGGCCTCGTCCTGCCTTCCCGGAGCTTGGAAGTGGTGCACGCAGCGCCGGGGCAAGACCTGAAGGGTCAGCTCGAAATGGCAGCGCGCAGATCCCAGCGTTTCGGAGAGTTCGCAGAAGCGAGCGGCGTGGGAAGCAACACGATCGAGAACATCCAGTTCGAGCTTCAGCGGCTCGCAACGGACTACACCCAGAAGCCGCTTGCCCTGATCCTTGGTGACCTGATCGACGTTCAGAACGAGACGTTCCAGTACTTGGAGAACCGTCAGCGCCCCGAGCAGGCCCGGGAGCTGTACCTGCTTGCTGCGATCGGCACCGGCATGTTGGCGAAAGCCAGCCATGATCTGGGCGACCCTCGATCGGCCATGACCCACGCCCGTACGGCGGTGATCTGTGCGGAAAACGCCTCCCACGATGGCATGCAGGCGTGGATCCGAGGGCTCCAGTCGTTTGTGGCCTACTGGGCTGGCCAGCACCAGACCGCGATGAAGTACGCAAGGGCCGGGCAGCCTTTTGCGAGCCGTACTGCTGGAACTGCGCGCATTTGGCTCTCGTCGCTGGAGGCTCGGGCCTCCGCCGCGCTCGGCGACGTCGAGCGGACGCAGACCGCGATCGCTAAGGCCGAAGCGGCTTGGGACCATACGCTGCCCGACGACCTTGATCAGTACGGCGGGATTCTGACATTCACCCGGCCTCGGCAGCTGTACTACGCCGCTGATGCGCTGGTCTGGCTCCCGAACGATGCAGTCGATTCTGAGTCTGCGGCCGGCATCGCGCTGAGTGCCTATGAAGACGCGCCATCAGCGATACGGAGCTTCAGTGACGAGGCGGGGACCCGGACAGACCTTGCCCTGGGGCGCCTGGCGAACGGCGAGCTGGAGGGTGCGGTCGAGGCGCTCGGGCCAGTTTTCGACCTGCCTGTTGAACGACGCATCAACGGTATCCGGACGAGCATGATGCACGTCCACGAAGCACTTCGCGGCGCGACCTTCCGGCAAGTGTCCGGCGCCGCCGACGTTCGCGAGCAGATCGAGAACTTCTGCCAGACGCCGGCCGTTGCTGCGATTCCTCGCTGATCCACTACTTCAGGCCTGAGCAGCCGTTTGTGCTGGCGCCCGTACCATACGCTGAGGTGAAATGGTCGGCTTTGGCGAAGAGCGTCTCTTGGGGGTTGGCTAGTTGCATCGCGAGCGCAGTTCCTCGATCGCCATCATCGGCGCCAGCACGCGCGGCGTCAGTCTCGTTGAACGAATCGGCGCCAGCGCGCCGGAACTGCTGGCGGGGCGGAACCTCGACATCTACCTGATCGATCCATACCCGGCTGGCCCTGGGCGGGTATGGAGATACGACCAACCACTGGTCTTGCAGGCGAACTCGATCGCCGCGAACCTGACGATGTTCACGGACAGCACCGTCGAGTGTGATGGGCCGATTCTTCCCGGACCGTCGTTGCCGGAGTGGGCAAATATAGTGCGCGCGGGTGTGTACGACGTTCCCGACGCCCCTGAGCTCGCGGAAGAGCTAGCGGAACTGGGCGAGTGGAGCTACGCCAGTCGACGCTTGGTGAGCGTCTACCTGGCGTGGGCTTTCGGGGAGATTAAGCGACGGCTGCCGGGCAACGTCGCGCTCCATGTCATCGAGGACAAGGCCGTGGATGTCACGGACCTCGCTACGGGGCAGCAGTCAGTCAGGCTGGCAGATCATGGGGAGGTGGTTGTCGACGTCGTTCTCTTGGCGCTCGGCCACCTTGACGCGAAGCCCACTATCCACGACACGGCCCTGCAGGAGTTCGCGGCCGACCGGAAACTCTTCTATGCACCGCCGGCATACTCGGCTGACGTAGAGCTGGACCCCATCCGGCCAGGCGAGACGGTCATCATCAGGGGTCTTGGCTTGGCGTTCATCGACTTTACCGCGATGCTTACCGAAGGCCGCGGCGGCGTCTTCCGGGATCGCGAGGATGGGCGGTTGGACTACGTCCCTTCCGGCATGGAGCCGGTCATCGTTGCTGGTTCCCGACGGGGTGTGCCGCATCATGGGAAGCCGAACTACCGGCTGACCACAGCTGCGCCGGTGCTGCCTCGCTTTCTCGACGCCGAGCAGTTGGCAGTCCGCAAGGAACTGGACTACGCCTGCGATGTCGCGCCGCTCGTGGCCAAGGAGATCGCTTGGACCTATTACCACGAACTCCTGCAGCGGCGTCGTGACGAGCACATGCCTCTCAAGGACTTCGAACCACGTTTCGCTGCTGCTTCGTGGGGGTCTCCCGAAATGCGGTCGCTACTCGCGGAAGCGGTGCCGGATGCGCGCGATCACTTCGCCCTCGACGCGCTGACTCATCCGTTGGGTAGCCAGTGTTACGACCCGGAACAACTACAAGAGCGCGTCAGGGACTACATCGAGAACGACGTAGCGCGTCGCTCAACTCAGCGATACAGCGCAGATCTCCGCCTGGTCTACGGCGTTGAGTCGGCGCTGGCCCAGGTGTCGACCGATTTGGTGCTGTCGCGGCTGCATCCGCGAGACATCCGGACCCATATCGACACTCACCTCACCAGCCTGTCAAAGGAAGTGGGTTCGGGACCTCCGGCAGCGAGACTTCGCCAGCTGGTTGCTCTGTCCGAGGCGGGCGTCCTGAGGTTCCTTGGCGCAGGAATGTGGGTTGAAACGGACGAGGCGGCCGGCATGTTCCGTGCTGGCAGTACGAGCAGTCCCGAGGTGTTCGAAGCCAAGAGCCTGATCGAGGCTCGGCTGCCGGACGCGACGGTGTCACGCTCGGAAGACCCGCTACTCCGTGCTCTCTACCTTCGCGGCGAGGTAGTCGAGCAGGTATTGACCGGCCCCGACGGGGAGTCGTACGCGCGGGGGCAGCTTGTCGTGAACCCGTCGGACGGACGGGTGATTACCGCGGCCGGCGTCGTCCACCCGCGCCGGTACGCGCTTGGTTCGTACACGACGTCCGGCGCGCAGGCCGCGTTCATCTTTCCGGGTCAGAACTCGCTCATCCTTCGGCAGAACGACGCCGCAGTTAGGCAGCTGTTGATGGACCTTGCGGATCAGCGTCCTACCACTGACGAGGGCCGCACCGTATGGTCGAACCATGTACCCGATCACGATCGAAGGTCCACAGCTGGCGTTCCGGGAGCTGCGTGAGGATGACGTCGAGGCCCTCTTTGCCATCTATGGCAGCGAGGTCGCAACCGAGCATCTGTCCTTCGACCCGCGTCCGCTTGACTCTGTAGCCAGTGTCGTTGTCGGCGGGATCGCGGACGCTCGGGCCGAGCCTCGCACCGTCTACGCGCTCGCCGTGACGTTGAAGCCCAGTTCGGAACTGATCGGGTACGCCCGGCTCGCGCTTGAGGCACATCGTGCTGGGCAGATCGGCTTCGCCTTGAACCCTTCGGTATGGGGCCGCAGCTACGGCACCGAGACTGTACAGCTGCTGCTGCGACTCGGCTTCGAGCAACTCGGACTGCATCGCATCTGGGGAGCGCGTTCTCCGAAGAACCTCGCCTCCGCTGCGGCCATGAGCCGGAACGGCATGGCCGAGGAAGCTCGTATCCGGGACCACGTCTTCACCCATGGGGCGTGGCGAGACTCGATCACGCACGTGATCCTGGAAGACGAGTGGAAGCTGAACCGGTAGCTGCGGAGTTCAAGCGACGACACGGCGTCCGGCCGCGTCCTTCGTCAGCACACCTGCCTTCTCCAGGCTGACAAGGGCCCGTCT
>Ga0136846_1221145_pt1 | contig 22429 bp, 19 predicted proteins | sample HopSoiMetagenom2_FD_96841 | JGI IMG/M metagenome (GOLD analysis project Ga0136846, IMG submission 96841) | Grasslands soil microbial communities from Hopland, California, USA - 2 Assembly 2016 (version 4) | ecosystem: Environmental > Terrestrial > Soil > Grasslands | place: USA: Hopland... | reverse complement strand
TGGCTCGGGAATAGGGAACAGTGTCTCGCTCATGAACGAAGTGTCTCATGAACACGAGTCGAGAGGAACCGCCTATCCGGAATTTCTTCACAGCCTCTCACTGCACCCGTAGCCGCCGCACGAACAGTCCCGTCTGCTCAGGATGCTGCGAGTCCGATCGCGTCCAGGCCACCAGGGCCGTGCCGTCGTTCGCCAGGGCGACCGCGGGAGACTCGAAGCTTTGGGAGGGCGTGGCATTCACGGGGATGCGCTCGGTGCGGGGCTTGCCGCCGGGCGTGAAGAGCTGGGCGAAGAGGTTCGAGAGGGTCGCGTGCTCGGTCACCTCCCAGAGCACCACGAACCGGCCGCGGGTGTCCATGGCGACGGCGGCGACGGCCTCGCACCGGTCTTCATTGCACGGAGGAAGATCGCTGTTGAGGCGGAGCTGAAGACCTTCCGGGCGCTTGAAGACCGCCAGAGCGCCGGCCCCCTCGGCGTCCATCGGCAGGACCGGCCCGACCGGCTTGCCCCTGGCCGAGAAGCGGGCGACCTCGATGCTCGATTGGGAGCCCTGGCCCTCCTCCCAGACGGCGACGAAGTCCCCACCCTTGCCCATCGCTACTTTGGGCCACCGCTGGTCGCTCGAGCCCGAGCGGGAGAGGGGGAGCTCCGGTCCCAGCTTGACGCCGCCGGCGCCGAACCTCTGGCCGAACACGCCCGTGCCACCGGCTTCCAGAGCTCCCTGCCAGACCACGACGAAACGGCCGGGATCGTCCGCCGCCACCGCGGGACGGATCTGGTCGCCGGCCGCGGTGGTGTTGACCGCGAAGTGCGGACCGCAGCTCCCGTCCTTCGGCGCCAGCAGGCAGCCGCGGATCCCCAGGCCCTCGTTCTCGGCTTCGGTGTCCGTCCAGATGACGACAAAGCCGCCGCGAACGTCGGCGGCGAGAGCCGGCTGGCCGCCCGTGGGGCTGAGCAGCTCTTCGTCCCCGGTCTGTGCGGCGGCCGGTCCCATCCCAAGGCAGGCCAGAACGGCGAGAAGCATGGCGATTCCGCACCGGCGGCCCGCTGCGAGGTCCAACAGAGCATTGGACATGGCGGATCTCCTCGGGGCTATGGTACCACCCACTCACCCCACCCGTTCAGGGCAGCCGGAGCTTGCGCACGAACAGGCCGTTGCGCTCCGGATGGGCGGGATCCACGCGGGTCCAGGCGATCTCCAAAGAGCCGTCGTTCGCCAGCGCCGCGGCCGGGAATTCAGGTCCTGTCGAAGGCGTCAGGTTCACCGGCACGGGGCCGCCGCGGGGCTTGTTGGCGGCGCTGTAGAGTTGGGCGGTGAGGTTGGAGCTTCCCAGGTTGACGATCGTCTCCCAGACCAGGGCGAAGCGGCCGTTGTCGTCCATGGCGACGGCGCTGACGATCCGGCACTGGAGCCCCTGGCAGAAAGGTTCATTACTGACCGGGAACAGGCCCCCGGCCGGCTGGCCGGACGGCGAGAACCGTTGTGCGGAGTAGCCGTCGGGACCCGAGAAGACGGCCAGCGCGCCAGCCCGGCTCGCCGCCAGCCCGGCGAGGCCGAAGCCCCTGTCCGCGCACACGTCGCCGATCAGCCGGTAGACCCTTCCCACCGGCCGGCCCGAGTTGTCGAAGCGGTTGACGGCCGCGTTGTCCGGGCCCAGCCCGAAGGGGCAGAGGGTGAATTCGTTCCAGCCCACGGCGAAGCCGCCGGGGTAGTGCACGACCTGGGCGCCGTCGTTGCCGGCGTCGCCGAGGGCCGGCTGGTCGATCTCGAGGCCCTGGGGAACGCCGTTCACCGAGAAGCGGGCCGCCGAGATGTGCTGGAAGCCGTCGCGGAGGTCCACCCAACTGGCGACGAAGGCGCCGTTGTCCCCCATCGCCACCTTGGGCGAGAGCTGCGCGTCGGTGTTCGAGCTGGTGAGGGCAAGCTCGGTCCCCTGCCTGGCGCCGCCGGCGCCGTAGCGCTGGCCGAAGATCGTGGGATTGCCAGGGCCCGGCGTGGGCGCGGGGGCGTCCGCGCTCTGCCAGACCACCACGAAACGGCCGGCGCTGTCCGCCGCCACGGCGGGGCGGCTCTGAAAACCTGGGATCGTGGTGTTCACCGCAAACGGCGTGCCGGGGGCCGGGGCTCCCGGCGCCTGCAAGACGCCGCGGATGCCCAGATTCGTCGGGTCACCGGCGTCGACGTCCGTCCAGACGATGACGAAGCCGCCGCGGCCGAAGGTGGCGACGGCGGCCTCGTCGCCCGTCCTGCTGAGCAGTTGCTCGGGTCCTGCCGTCGCCTTCTCCTCCATCTCCTGAGCCCGCGACGGCGCCACGGCGCAGAGGGCCGCGAGAGCGGCCGTGAAAACGATGGAACGCGCCCTGAATCTCCTGGACATGATTGCTGTCGCTCCCTTATCCCTCGGCGTTGCGGTCGTAGTCGACGATGTTCTCCCACTCCGAGGCGTCCGAGCGGGCGACGACGGCCACGACAGGGTCGGCGTCGCTCAGGTTGTAGACCTCGTGGGGCACGCCGGGCTCGATGAAGATGAAGTCGCCGGCCTGGTTGTCCACGCTCTTCTTGAGACCGGGGCCGTAGGCGTGGCGCACGCGCCCTTCGAGGATGTACAGCATCACCTCGAAGCCCACGTGGATGTGGGCGAAGGCCACGCCGCCGGGGGGGATGGTGGCGACGTTCATCGACAGCTTCTCGGCGTTGACGTTCTTGGCCGAGAGGCCCGCCTTGTACCGGATGTTGTTCCAGCCCCGGCAGGTGCCGCTGCCCCGGATGACGGAGATCCCATCATTGCCTTCGACGACCTGCTTGAGGTCCACGGGGGTGGTGGCGTCGGACATGGTCTTCTCCCTGAAGAGTTGTCCGATTCTACCGCGGAACGGCCCTCACCACCCCGGCCCTCTTCTCCCGGCCTCCCCCCCGTCCGCCTGGAGAAGAGGGAGTGATCAGTCTGAAACAAGCAGAAGCAAGACCCCCTGGGAGCGCCGGCGTCTCGCCGGCCACTTACTCCGTTTTTTCTTCAAGCCCTCTCCCTCCCGGCCCTGCCGCAATCCACTGATCGATCCGCCTCTCCAGCACGTCGAGCGGCAGAGCCCCTGCGCCCAGGACCTCGTCGTGGAATTTGCGGATGTCGAACCTGGGGCCGAGCGCCTTCTTCGCCCGCTCGCGCAGCTCGGTGATCTTGAGCTGGCCGACCTTGTAGGCCAAGGCCTGGCCGGGCCAGACGATGTAGCGGTCGGTCTCGCTCTGGACCTCCACCTCGTCGATCCCCGAGTGGTCGTGAAAGAACTTCACCACCTGATCGCGGGTCCAGTGCTTGGCGTGGAAGCCGGTGTCCACCACCAGGCGGATGGCACGCAGCATCTCGTCCTGCAGCCGGCCATAGTCGCTGTAGGGGTCCTGGTAGAAGCCCACCTCCTTGCCGAGGCGCTCGGAGTAGAGGGCCCAGCCCTCGGCGAAGGCGGTGTAGCCCCCCTGCTGGCGGAACGGCGGCAGCGTCGGCAGCTCCTGGGCGATGGAGAGCTGCATGTGATGCCCGGGTACGCCCTCGTGGTAGGCCGTGGACTCGGTGGTGATCGTCTTGCGATGCTCCGCGTCGCCGGTGTTCACCTGCACGCGGCCGGGACGCGAGCCGTCCGGCGCGCCGGTGTCGTACTGCGCTCCCGAAGCCTCCTTCTCGCGGAACTCCTCCACCGGCACCACCTCGACCTTGGCCTTGGGCAGCCGGTTGAAGAGCTCGGGCAGCTTCCCGTACATCTGATCGATGTAGTGCTTGTAGAGATCGACGATCTCCTGGCGCGAGTGGAAGTGGCGCTTGGGATCGGCCTCGATGGCGGCGTTCAGGGCCTGGACGTCCGGGTAGCCGAGCTGCTTGGCAACCTCCGCCATCTGCCCCTCGATGCGCGTCACCTCGCGCAGGCCGGTCTGGTGGATCTCCTCCGGCGTCAGGTTCGTGGTCGTGGACTCCTTGACGGCGAAGGCGTAGCGGGCCTCGCCGTCGGGCAGCGACCACATCCCCGGCTCGGTGCGCCCCTTGGGGAGGTACTCCTCTTTCACGAACTTGCCGAGCTTGACGTAGGCCGGCAGGATCGAACCGTTGATGGCGGCCAGCATCTGTTCGCGGATGCGCGTCTGCTCGGCCTCGGGGATCTCCTTGGGGAACTTGGCCAGCGGCGCCGCGAACGGCGACTTGTCCGCCGGCATGCCGGCGAGGCCGTCCACCTGCACGGCCACCTTCTCGAGCAGGAACTTCGGGGGCATCAGCCCGGCCGCCATCCCGGCCCGCATATGGTCGATCGTCTGGTCGAAGGCCCGGGGGAACTTCTTGTAGCGGGTGATCAGGTCGTCATAGTCCTTGACCGTGGTGAAGGTGAGGAGCGAGGGAAACTGCGCGGCCAGCAGGTGGATGCCGGAGATCTGATTGACCGGCATCACCTCTCCCATTCGCCGGAATTCGCCTCCATCCTGGGGGACAAGCGCTGGAACGACCAGATCTCCGATTTTTCTCAGGCCGCCATCGACGCGGACCAGCTGTACTCCCACTGCTCGGCGAGGAGCTTGTCGAGCGCATCGCGCCGGGCCTGGAGATCGGACGACGGCGCGGCAGCGGCCCAGACGGGAACAGCGGCCAGCAGCAGCATGGCCAGCAGAAATTTCAGACGCATTGAGGGTTCTCCTTTCATGGCTCCCTCAATACGCAGGATGGGGGCCGCGGGTTACAGGGGGCCTTCCCTGCCCCCCACCCAAGACCCCTCATCACCCCGGCCCTCTTCTCCCACCGCACTCACCCCGACCGGGAGAAGAGGGAGAAAGGTAAGAACCCTCCAGCCGGGTCCCCTCTCCCGGTCGGGGGAGTGCGGTGGGAGAGGGATAGGGGTGAGGGTTCGGGCGGGGGGAGGCTGAAGCCTCACCCCTTCGGCGGCAGCACGTACAACAGCACCGCGAAAAAATGGAACACGCTCCCCGCGAGCACGAAGAGGTGCCACACCGCATGGTGATACGGCAGCCGGCGCCACTTGTAGAAGAGCACCCCCAGAGTGTAGGACAGACCACCCAGGAACATCAGCCGGAAGCCGGCCGGCGAGACCGCCTCGATCAGCGGCTTGAGCGCCACCACCACCAGCCAGCCCATGGCCAGATAGAGGACGATCGACAGCCATTGAAAACGGCCGATGGCGGCGATCTTGAGGGTGATGCCGAGGAGGGCCATGCCCCAGATGAGCCCGAAAAGCGTCCACCCCCAGGCGCCGCGCAGGCTGATGAGGGTGAACGGCGTGTACGTCCCCGCGATCAGCAGGTAGATGGCCGAGTGGTCGAGCACCTTCAGCACGCGCTTGGCGCGCGGCCAGGGGATGCCGTGGTAAAGGGTCGAGGCGAGGTACAGCAGGATCAGCGTCACACCGTAGACGACGGACGCCACGAGGTGCCGGACGTCCCCTGACCGCTCCGAGACCAGCACCATCGCGATCAGACCCGCGATGCTGAGCACGATCCCCAAGCCGTGGGTCACGCTGTGAGCGATCTCTTCCCGCAACGAATACTGGGAGCGCTCCCCGACCGCCGTCATGGAAGGATTGTAACTGGAAACCTCAATGGTACGATCCCCGTCCATGATCCTGCGCACCCTGCTGTGTCTCGGCGTCCTCCTGGTCCTCTCCATCCCGGCCTCGGCCGCTCCTGCCGCGGGCGATCCGAGCAATCCGTACGAGCTCGATGTCGCCACCGCCGGGCGGTTCGCCGAGCTGGCTCTCGCCTGCGTCCACAAGGAGTATCCGAACAAGATCGCCCACGTCCTCAACGGCGCCGGGGACGTCAAGCCCCCGCACGAGCTCACGCCGGCCTTCTACGGCTGCTACGACTGGCACTCGTCGGTGCACGGCCACTGGCTGCTGGCGCGCCTGGCCCGCCGCTTCCCCGACGCGCCGTTCGCGGCCAAGGCCCGGGCGGCCCTGGACGAGAGCCTGACCCCGGCCCACGTCGCCGTCGAGGTGCGCTATCTGGAAGGCGAAGGGCGGGCCTCCTTCGAGCGCCCCTACGGCCTCGCCTGGCTGCTCCAACTCGCCGCCGAGCTCAAGGAGTGGGACACCCCCGAGGCGAAGCGCTGGTCGGACGCGCTCCAGCCGCTGGTCAAGGCGGCCGTGGGACGGCTCAGCACCTGGCTGCCCAAGCTCTCCCACCCCATCCGCACGGGCGAGCACAACCAGACGGCCTTCAGCCTCGGCCTGATGATCGACTGGGCACGGACCGCCGGGGACGCCGCCGCGCTCCAACTCTTCGAGAAGCGGGCCCGCGAGCTCTATCAGAAGGACCGCGTCTGTCCGCTCGACTACGAGCCCTCCGGCGAGGACTTCCTCTCCCCCTGTCTGGCCGAAGCCGACCTGATGCGCCGTCTCCTGCCGCCCGAGGCCTTTGCCGAATGGCTCTCCTCCTTCCTCCCGCAGATCGGCAGCGCAAACTGGGTCGTCCCCGGCGTCGCCACCGACCGTACCGACGGCAAGCTCGTCCACCTCGACGGCCTCAACCTCTCCCGCGCCTGGATGCTGGAAGGCATCGCCGCCAGCCTGCCCCCGGACGACCCACGCGTCCCCCGCCTGCGCCTCGCCTACTTCGATCACCGCGACTCCGGCCTGGAGTCGGTGACCGGCCAGCACTACGAGGGCGGCCACTGGCTGGGGAGCTTCGCCACGTACCTGGTGACCGGGCGGGGGCTGCCGGGGGCGGCAGGGAAGCCGTAGGGTTCTTCAGGCCCGAAGGGCCGACAGCGTGCAGCCGTAGAGCTCTTCAGGCCCGAAGGGCCGACAGAATGTAGCCTGGGGCGTCAGCCCCAGGTGGGAGCCGAAAAGAGATCCTAAGCCCTGAAAGGGCGGCAGCAGACCGGTTCGGTGAACGCTGCTGCCGCCCCTTCGGGGCTTGATAAACTATCAACGCACTCCCGAACCAGGAGGCCCTCCCCTGTCCGAGACCTTCGACGTCTTTTTCAGCTACAACAGAAAGAACCGGGAGATCGTCCGCGCGGTCCGTGAGGCCCTGGAGGATCGCGGCGTCAGCGTCTGGATGGACGAGCGCGAGATCCGTGGAGGGGATCTCTGGATAGAGGAACTCCAGGAAATCATCGTGAAAGCTCGCTCGGCCGCTATTTTTCTCGGCAAGGACGGGCTGGGGGATTGGCAGAAACTCGAGCTCGATGCCTGTATCTACCAGAACCGCGCGCGAAACATACGGGTCATTCCGATCCCTCTCCCTGGGATGCCGGACAGCTTCGAGATTCCAATCTTCCTGAAGAGCTTTTCTTGGGTCGATCTGAGGGCCGGCCTCTCCGAAGACTTTCTTGAGCAGCTCACTCGTTCGATCCCAAAGGAAAGGACCGAGCCGGATCAGGAGGAGACGCCGCACCGCCCTTCCCACGGCCCCCGTCTCCACAACCTCCCCTTCCTCCCCCTCGGAGACCTCCTCAAAGGTCGTGACGAAGCCCTCCGCACTCTGGAAACCAACCTCCAAGGTACCACCTCCGCCGCCGCCATCACCCAGACCCAGGCCATCCACGGCCTCGGCGGCATCGGCAAGACCCGCCTGGCCGTCGAGTACGCCTTCCGCTCAGGGAACCGATACGACATCGCCCTGTTCGTGGTGTCCGATTCGCCCGAGGCGCTGCGATCCAACCTCGCGGTCCTGGCCCGCCTCGGCCTTCCCGGTCTCTCCCCTCCCCCGTCCCGCGCTCAGGAGGAAGAGGTCGCCGCCGTCCTGTCCTGGCTTGGGAATCACGACCGATGGCTGCTGATCCTGGACAATGTGGACACTGAGGAGGCCGCGGAGGCCGTGCGGAAGATCCTGCCTCAGCTTCAGGGTGGGCACGTCCTCATCACCTCCCGTCGCAGGAACTGGCCGGTGGGTATCCGGAAGCAGCCGCTTGGTGTCCTCACGAAGGAGGAAGCCACCCAGTACCTCCTGAAGCGCACCGAGAACGACCGTGCTCGAACCCCGGAGGACACCGATCAGGCCAGCCACCTCGCGGAAGCCCTCGACGGCCTTCCCCTCGCCCTCGAGCAGGCTGCGGCGTACATTACCCACCATCAGATGACCTTCTCGGAGTACCTGGAGATCTGGGAGAAGGAGAGAGAGAGCGTCCTCGACTGGCACGACGAGGACCAGATGGACTACCCCGCCTCCGTCGCGGCCACCTGGCAGACCACCTTCCTCCGGCTCAGCCCCACTGCCGCCGCCATCCTCCGCCTAGCCGCCTACCTGGCTCCGGACCCTATTCCTTTAGATATGTTCGAGCGGGGGACCAAGTACGTCGAGGACGCAGTACGGCTTCTCCGCGAGGAGAACGGACAGGCGGTCGAGTCCAAGCCGATCCGAGACGGGATCTCCGAGTTGGCCTCCTACTCCATGATTGACAGGGAGGACCGGACCTTCTCTGTGCACCGAATGGTGCAGGAGGTGCTCCGGACTCGGACTCCAGAGGCACGGCGAAGGGAGTGGATCGAGCGGGCATTGCGGCTGGTGGATGACTTCTCGCCAGACGAGCCGGGGGATGTCCGCACGTGGCCCGTCTGGAACGTACTCCGACCTCATGCAGCGGTGGTCGTCCGGTACGCCGACGAGGCCGGGATCGCGCGGCCTACGTCGCGGCTGATGAATCAGCTTGATCAGTATCTGGAAGCCAAGGGGCTTTACGATGAGGCTGAGCCCCTGATCCGGCGCTCTCTGACGATTGAGGAAGAGATCCATCCCGATTCATCCGAAGTCGCCATCCGCCTCAACAACCTGGCTCAGTTGCTTCAGGCCACGAACCGGTTGGCGGAAGCCGAGCCGTTGATGCAGCGAGTCGTGGAGATCATGGAGGCGAGTCTGGGTCTCAACCACTCCAGCGTCGCTACCGCCCTCAACAACCTGGCTCAGTTGCTTCAGGACACGAACCGGTTGGCGGAAGCCGAGCCGTTGATGCGCCGAGCCCTGAAGATCGACGAGGACTCCTTCGGACAGCATCACCCCAAAGTCGCCATCCACCTCAACAACCTGGCTCAGTTGCTTCAGGACACGAACCGGTTGGCGGAAGCCGAGCCGTTGATGCGACGGGCCCTGAAGATCGCCGAGGATTCCTTCGGACAGGATCACCCCAAAGTCGCCATCCGCCTCAACAACCTGGCAACGTTGCTTCAGGCCACGAACCGGTTGGCGGAAGCCGAGCCGTGGATGCGCCGGGCGGTGGAGATCTTGGAGGCGAGCCTCGGGCCGGATCACCCTTGGACGCGGGGGGCGCACAGAAATCTGGAGGGCCTCCTCGCGGCGATGAGTTCCGAAGGGCCACAGCAGCCGTAGAGCAGGTGACCTGGAAGGGGCGCCCTCCGCTCCGAGTGCCGGGACAGTCGGTCCAAGCCGGGGAAGAGCTTGAACGGACGGGGCGAGGTCTCTCCCCACTCGTTTGGGACATCTCCCGAGTGGGGAGAGGCCCGTACCCGCTCATCCGGGAGCTTTCCCGAGCAGGGAAAGGCCTGTACCCGTTCGCTTGGAGTCTCCTCCCGAGCAGGGAGAGGCCCATACCCGCTCGTTCGGGGCGCTCCCCCGCTCGTACGAGCGTCTCCCCTCTTGGGGAGAGGGGCCAGAGAGGTTCTGCGCGCCAGGAACAGGGACGACAAGGACTGCAAGGACACCAGGGACGGGAAGGCCCTCGTTGTCAGGTCCCTGTTTGTCCTTGTTGTCCTTGTTGTCCCTGACTTCTACACTGCGCCAGAGGACGCCGATGCTCGAAATCTCCCAAGCCGAGACCCCGGAGCGCCTGGCCGAGGCCCGGCAGCTCTTCCTGGAGTACGCGGGCTCCCTGGGCTTCGATCTCGGGTTCCAGGGCTTCGACGAGGAGCTCGCCGGTCTGCCCGGCGACTATGCGCCGCCGCGGGGACGCCTGCTGCTCGCGCTCCACGACGGCCGGACGGCGGGCTGCGTGGCGCTGCGCGATCTCGGGGAGGGGATCTGCGAGATGAAGCGGCTGTTCGTGCGGCCCGGCTTCCGCGGCCTGCGGATCGGCCACGCCCTGGCCACGGCCATCATCGCCGAGGCGCTGGAGATCGGCTACGAGCGCATGCGCCTGGATACCGTGCCGGCCATGGAGCAGGCCCGGGCTCTCTACGTTTCTCTGGGGTTTCGGGAGATCCCGCCGTACCGGTTCAATCCCATCCCCGGCACGGTGTTCCTGGAGCTGGATTTCAGAAGGGGTGGCTGAACGGCGGCGCCTGGGCGCCCTTGCGCTGGGCCACGAAGGTTTCGAGGAAGGCCCGGTCCGTAGGGCTGATGCGCAGGAACTCGACCCCGACCTGGTGCTCCGACGGGGTCTTGCGGATCTCGTAGACCACCCGGCAATCCGTCTTTACCACCCGGCCCCGCAGGGCGATGGACAGCTCCATCAGCGAGCCGAAGCCGAGCGACTCCTCGCTGACGAACATGCAGCCGCCCGGTCCAATGACCCGCGTGCGGGCGAACTCCTCGAAGGCCTTGGTGCCCAGGAGTCTCACCATCACTGCATGCTCGGCCTGGACGCGGGGAAAGCGGCGGATCTTGGGGCGGTTCTGCATGAGGCTGCTCCTTGCTCTGTATTCGCTTTAGTCTATACAAGAGAGGGGCGGAGGGCAAGGTCCTCCAAGAGCCTTTGACACCCCGGGGAACTCTCCCTTAGCATTCCCCTATGGCCGTGCGAACCGCCACCCTCCCTCTCGACGACGACGTCGCTACGGCAATCGATGATGCCATGCAGCGCAGCGGGCGGACGTTCGAGGAGACCGTCAACGAGTCTCTGCGCGCCGGTCTGGGTCTACGGAGGGAGCCGCCGCAGCCGTTCAAGGTCCAGGTTCGGGCTCTCAATGCGAGGCCTGGTCTCAACTTCGACAAGATCGCAGAGCTGCTCGATGAGCTGGAAGGCCCCGGTCACCGGTGATCCTCGTCGACGCGAACCTCCTCATCTACGCCCACAACCTGACCAGTCCCTTCCACGAGCCCGCTCGACGGTGGCTCGAAGGAGTCTTCTCCGCGTCAGAGCCTGTGGGGATCTCCTGGACCTCCACGCTCGCCTTCTTGCGGATCACTACCAACCCCAAAGCTTTCACCAATTCCTTCACGATCGAAGAGGCAACTTCCATTGTCGAAGGGTGGTTCATGCAGCCCTCCGTGGTTTTGGTGCAAGCGGGCGAGAAGCACCTGCGTATCCTCGTGCAACTCCTGCGTGAATCTCACGTTCGTGGGCCGCTCGTCATGGATGCGCATCAGGCAGCTCTGGCCATCGAGCACTCGGCCACGCTCTGCTCCACCGATTCCGATTTCTCCATCTTTCCTGGCCTCATGTACAAGAATCCTCTGGCCTCTTCTTAGGAGCCGTGGACCTTCCCCATGGCCACCCTCTCCACCGGCAAGAAGCTCGCCTTCTCCCTCGTCCTCCTCGCCTTCCTCTGGCTCGTGGTGGAGCTGATCTGCCTCGGGGGGCTGTGGTACCTCAGGCGCTACAAGCACGTGGAGTATCAGCCGACGCTGGTCGAGGACCTCAGCTTCAAGCACCGGGCGGTGCTGGGGCTTCACCTCGACAACGCCGACTCGTACGTGATGTTCGACCCCGAGTTGGGCTGGACCATCCGGCCCAACAGCGTCAAGCCGCTCTACACCTCCAACAGCAAGGGGCTGCGGGCCACCCGGGAGTACGACCTGCAGCCGCCGGCGGACAAGGTGCGCGTCGCCGCGTTCGGCGATTCGTTCACGCACGGCGACGGCGTGCCCACCGGCGGCACGTACGAGGAGAAGCTCGAGGAGCTCGCCCCCGGGCTGGAGGTGATGAACTTCGGCATCCCCGGCTCGGACCCCGGCCAAGCCCTGATGCGCTACCGGCGTGAGGGGATCCAGTACCACCCCGCCGTGGTGCTCATCGGCCACATGTCCGAGAACATCAGCCGCATGGTGAACAGCTTCCGGCCGTTCTACTTCGCCATGAGCGGCATCCCGTTCAGCAAACCCCGCTTCGCCATCGACGGTGGGAGGCTGGTGCTCATCCCCAATCCGATCCAGAGCCCGGACGGGTACCGCGAGCTGCTGCGCGATCCCGCGGCCGTCCTCCCCCGGCTCGGCGAGCACGACTACTTCTATCATCGTAACAACCGCCGCAGCCGCTTCGACTTCCTCCCCTCGGTGCGCTTCGCCCGCGTCATCTCCGACCAGTATTTCGATCAGCCGATCATCCTGAACGATCAGTACAACGCCCGTTCCGAGGCCTACCAGGTGACCTTCCGCGTGCTCGACCAGTTCTACCGCGAGGCCCTGGAGCACGGCTCGCTGCCCATCATCGTCCTCTTCCCCCAGCGCCGGGAGCTGCGGCTGCGCCATGACGGCAAGCCGGTGATCTATCAGCCCCTGCTCGACGAGCTGCGCCGGCGAGGCTACCGCGTGATCGACCTCGCCGACGGGTTCCAGAAATACGATCCCAACGCGGACATGGCGAAGAAAAACTTCATCCACTATCCGATGGCCGGCAACGAGATGGCGGCGGAGTGGATTCGCGACGTGCTGGTGCAGCAGGGCCTGACCACTCCGGAGGGTGTCCGGAAGGCGCTGGCGACGACGAAGGCGCCGAAGCTCGATGGGTCTTTGTAAAAAGGGAAAAGCCGTCAGAGCCCCTATTTTGCCCCTGAACGCGCCGAGCGGGGGCCCGAGACCGAAGTCCGGTAACCCCCGCCGGATGTATCCGCAAACCGGATCCGTGCCGGATCAGCGAACCGCGCCGCGGCGGAAGAGGTTGACGATGGCGAGCAGGATGACGGCCCCAAGCAGCGAGACCAGCAGAGCCGGCAGGCTGAAGTTGCCCTGGGTGATGGTGCCGGTGCCGAACAGCGGCGAGAGCAGGAAGCCCGCGAGCAGGGCGCCCACGATGCCGACGACGACGTTGAGCAGGATGCCCTGCTGGGCGTTCGTCCGCATGACGATGCTGGCGATCCACCCGATGAGGCCACCGACGATCAGGATGAGAATGAGGTTAATCATGACGATCCTCCTGTAGTTCTAGCCGTTTAAAGTTCCTTCTCTCCCGACCTTCACTAATAGCAACCCCCGTGCCACTCTCCATGGACGACCTGAACGCAGCGCCGCCGCCGGAGCCTCCCCGGGTCGCTCCGCCGCCGCCGTCCGCTCCTTCACCGCGGCTCCATCCCCTGCTGCGCGTGGCCCTCTACCTCGTAACCTTCCTGGTGATCCAAGGGCTGGTGAGCGCCGGGGTGACCGGGATGGCCTTCCTGCTGGGGAAGGAGCGGCTCGGACTGGCCGGCTTCCTCCGTTCCAGCGAGGCCATTCTGCTGATCTTCGCCCTCGGCGCCCTGCCGGTGGTGGGGGTGACGCAGCTCTTCGTCCGCTTCCTCGACCGCCGCACGCTCGCGAGCCTGGGCGTCCGCTGGCCCATGGACGGCGGGAGCGGCCGGCGCGGCCGCCGGACACCGCTGCGCGAGCTCGTCACCCTTCCCCTCGGAGTCCTGGCGCTGCTGGGGAGTTGGCTCCTCGCGCTCCTCGCCCTGCCGCCCGGCCTCGCCGTGGTCCGCTTCCAGGGTCTGAGCCGGGACATGGCGGCCGGCCGGGCCTGGTGGCCGCTGCCGCCGGCCCTGCTCTTCCCCGTGCTCCTCTTGCTGTTCGTGCTCCAGGGGGGAGTCGAGGAGCTGGTGGTGCGGGGCTACGTCTACCACGCCCTGCGGGAGCGCTGGCGCCCGGTCGTGGCCGCCCTGGCTTCCTCCATCCTGTTCGCGCTGCTCCACGCCGCCAACCCCGACGTCAGCGCGGCCGCCCTGATCAACATCGTCCTCGCCGGCCTCGTCCTCTCGGCCCTGGTGGAGCGCAGCGGCAGCCTCTGGGGCGCGACGGTCGCCCACGGCGTCTGGAATTTCGCCGTCTCCTGCCTGCTGTCGCTGCCGGTGAGCGGCTTCTCCCTCTTCCATCTCCTGAAGGTCGCGGTGAGCGGCGACGAGCGCGTGACCGGCGGCGGCTTCGGCCCCGAAGGGAGCCTGGCGCTGACCGCCCTCGGCCTGCCGCTGGCCACCTTCCTCTGGTGGCGGACGGCGGTCCTTGCACCAAGGTCGGCGAACGGGCATGATTTCCCGGAGGAATCACGAACGTGACGAACGTGAAAACCTGGCTCGCCCTGTCTCTGCTTCTTGCCTGCGCCCCTGCGCTTCTCGGTGCCGAGAAGACCCAGCCCACGTCGCTCACCAGCTTCGGCGAGGTGGTGGAGGTCAACGTCGTCAACGTCGAAGTCCATGCCACGGACAAGAGCGGCAAGCGGGTGAACGACCTGCGGCAGGGAGATTTCGCGCTGTTGGAGGACGGCAAGCCGGTCGCGATCACCAACTTCACGCCCGTCCATGGTCCATCGAGCGGTGCGGTCCCGAGCGCCCCGGCGGCGGAGGGGGCCGCCCGGACCCCGGATGACGTCTGGAACCTCGTCGTCTACGTGGACAACTCGAATATCCGGCCGTCCCACCGGACGCGGGCGCTGCAGCAGCTTCGGGAATTCCTCGCCCACGGCTTGAGCCCCGGCGATCGGGTGATGCTGGTCACCTCCGACCTCGCGCTCAAGGTCTGGCAGCCCTTCACCTCCGATACCGCGGCCCTGGACGCCGCGCTGCTGGCCATGGAGAAGGTCGCGGCGCACGGACCGGAGATCGACCTCGAGCGCAAGAGCGCCTTCGATATGATGATGTCCATCCAGCAGACCTCGCTGTCGGACCCCGTCGATCCGCTCCCCTGCCCCATGAGCATCGTGAATCCGGCTCGCGACTTCGCCGGCAATCGGCGGAGCGAGGTCCTGCGGTCGCTCGGCGCCCTCACCATCCTGGTCAACTCCCTCTCCGGCGTTCCGGGCCGCAAGGCCGTGCTCCACGTCAGCGACGGCATTCCTGCCACTCCCGGCGAGGAGCTGTTTCAGTTTCTGACCGAGCTGTGCGGCGGCGGCGGCACGGCGGGGATCGGCCGGACGGCGGTCCCCGCCAAACCGAGCCCCGGTGGCCGGCTCAACGGCGACAACCTCCTGCCCGGGAGAGACCCGTCCCTGGACCCGTTGACCGTCTACGACGCCCGGGAGTGGGGCCCCCGCGCCTATCAGGCCGCTTCGCAGGCCTCTCTCGACGCGCAGACCTTCAGCGTCGCCAAGAACCTGGCCTCGCTGGTGGCTCACGCCAACGCCCACCAGGTGACCCTCTACGCCTTCCAGGCGTCGGGCCTGTCGGGTACCGAAGCCTCCGACGCCTCGTTCGGGCCCGCGGACCGGCTGTTCCAGTTCCCCTCGATCGGCAGCGCCCAACGGGCGAGCCTGCAGGAGTCCCTCCAGACCCTTGCCGAGGGCACGGGCGGACGGGCGATCCTCAACGCCAACGACCTGCGTCCGGAGATGGCCGGCCTGCGCGAGGACTTCTCCACCTTCTACTCTCTGGGCTACACCCCGGCCCACAACGGCGACGGCAAGGAGCACAAGATCGAGGTGCGGGTGAAGCGCCCCGGCATTCGCCTGCGCTATCGCGAGAGCTACCGCGACAAGCCGGTGCTCGAGAAGGCCGTGGACCGCACCCTGGCGGCCCTCCTCTACGACCTGGAGGACAACCCGCTGTCGATCTCGGTCGAGGTGGGCGAGCAGATTCCGGGCCCGTCGGGCACCATGGCGGTCCCCCTCCGTCTCAGGATCCCCCTGCACAAGCTGGCCATCCTGAACCACGACCAGCAGTACGAGGGAAGCCTGCGACTGCTGGTGGCGACCCGTAGCGAGGACGGCCGCTCCGCGCCCGTGCGGCAGGTGCCGGTGCCCATCAGGATCCCCCGCAAAGAGGTGCTCAACGCCCTCGGCCAGTTCTACCTCTACACCTTGACGTTGCAACTGCCGCCCGGCACGCACCGGGTGGCAGTGGGGGTGCGCGACGAGATCGCCGCCACCACTTCGTACCTGAGCCGGGGTGTCACGGTGGGGACGGCTGCGGCGGCGCACTGAGCCACAAAGCGACAACAGGGACAGCAGGGACAACAGGGACTTCAGGGACAGGGAAGATCCCGGTTCGTGTCCCTGCTGTACCTGACGTCCCTGCTGTCTCTGCTTCTAAGCCTCACACCATCGACAGCACGATCTTGCCGAACGCTCCGCCGCGCTCCAGCGCCTGGTAGGCCTCGGCCGCGCGCTCCAGGGGGATGACGCGGTCGACCACCGGGCGCAGGCGGCCGTCGCGCAGGCGCGGCAGGGCGAAGGCCGCGAAGTCGGCCACCAGCCGCGCCTTCTCCTCCCGCGGCCGGGCCCGCAGCACCGAGCCGATGACGTGCAGGCGGTGGCTCAGCACGAGCCCGAAATCCACTTCCCCCCTGCGGCCGCCCACCAGCCCCACCACCACCAGCCGGCCGCGGGGCGCCAGTGCCGCCAGGTGACCGGCTGTCTCCGGGCCGCCGGTGAAGTCGAGCACCAGGTCCACGCCCCGGCCGCCCGTGGCCTCGCGGACCTGCCCGGGCAGGTTCGCCCCTTCCAGGCAGACCTCCTCGATCCCCAGCCCGCGCAGCAGTTCCAGTCGCTCGCGGCTGCGGCCGGCGGCCAGCACCCGGGCACCCAGCTCCCGCGCGAGTTGCACGGCGAAGCTCCCCATGCCGCCCGTGGCCCCGGTGACCAGCACCGTCTCCCCTGCCTGGAGCCCACCCTCCACCACCAGGTTGACCCACGCTGTGAGGGCCGCCTCGGGGATGGCGCCGCCCTCGACGAAGGAGAGGTTGTCCGGCAACGGCATGAGCTGCCCCGTGGGAATGGCAACGCGGGTGGCGTGACCGCCGCCGCCGAGCAGGGCCATCACCCGCACGCCGGGCTGCCAGGGCGAGCCCATCTCACCCTCCAGCACCACGCCGGCGCACTCCAGGCCGGGGACGTCGCTCTCGCCAGGAGGGGGCGGATAGGCGCCGCGGAGCTGGTGGAGATCGGCGTGATTGATACCGGCGGCTTCGACGGCGACGAGGACCTCCCCCTGACCGGGGGCCGGATCGGGGAGGTCCCCGACACGGGGGATGGGAGGGTGGAAATCGGTGGTGGGGAGGATGGCGCGCACGGAGAGATCTTATCGCGAAGACGCCATGACCACCCCTCTCCGGATAAGATCGAGGCAGTACCAGGAAGCTCGAATAGACTTCAGGCTCGGCTGGACCCGAGAATGAGGCGCTGTCCAACGTTTGTCGACTGGGAAGCGGGAGATGAACTTCTTTAAACGCCTCTTAAGCCTAGGCCCACAACTGGCCGCAGGGCTAGACATCGGTAGCTCGGCGATCAAGCTGGTGGAGCTCCGCCAAGTCGAGGGGAAGTACCACCTGCAACGGCTCGGCATCGAGCCGCTTTCGCCGGAGGCCATCGTGAACGGCGCGATCATGGACTCGTCCCTGGTGGTGGACGCCCTTCATCGGCTGATCGACCAGACGCACCTCAAGAACACCGCCTGCGCCACCTCGCTATCAGGTCACTCCGTGATCATCAAGAAGATCTCCCTCCCGGCCATGACGATCGAGGAGCTGGACGCCTCGATTCAATGGGAGGCCGAGCAGTACATCCCTTTTGACGTCAACGATGTGCGCCTCGACTATTGGGTCCTCGAAGGGGGTGAGCCCGGGCGACAGAACATGGAGGTGGTGATCGTCGCCATCAAACGAGACAAGGTCAACGACTACATGTCGGTGATCAGTCGGGCGGGCAAGTATCCCGCAATTGTCGATGTCGACGCCTTCGCGGTGCAGAACGCCTACGAACTCAACTACGACCTCGATCCGCGCGAGGTGGTGGCGCTGATCAACATGGGCGCTGCGGTGACCAACATCAATATCCTTGCCCGCGGAACTACAGTTTTCTGGCGCGACATCTCCCTTGGCGGCAACCAGTTCACCGAGGCGCTGCAGCGCGAGCTCACTCTCCCCTTCGTACAAGCCGAGGGTCTTAAGCAGGGGGAGAACGCGACCTGGCATACACCAGCCGATGCCCAGCCGCTGCTGGACCAAGTCTCACTGGAGATGGCGTCGGAAATTCGCAAAACGTTCGATTTCTTCATGGCGACCTCCGCAGAAGGGCCGGTCGACAGAATCGTGCTCTCAGGCGGTTGTGCCCTCACTGCGAACCTCCGGCAGGTGCTGAGTGATCGACTTAAACTGCCGGCGGAGCTGATGAATCCGCTGCGTCTCATCCATTACCGGGAGAGCGACTTCGACGCTGATTGGCTACGGACTGTCGCACCCATGATGGCCGTTGCGGTGGGGCTCGCGATCCGCAGGGTGCAGGAAGAAGCCGCTCGGCCGCCGGTGCGCCGGCGTGTGCCGCCCCTCCAAAGCATCCCTCTCGATCACAGTGAAGGCGGCTCGGGGGTGACCATGCCAAGAGCGAGCCTTGGCATCACGAACTCGGCAGGTGAGTCTCCCCCAAGCTCTGCTCCTATTCCTCCAACGGCCCGCCGCGCTCTGGATCTGCCGACAAAGCTAACCCATCGCGTAGAAGAGAAGAGCAGGTCGGAGGCTGTTCCGCCTGTAGGGCGCAAGAAAGATCCCGCTTCTGAGGCCAAGCCCGCCCCGGCGCCGGACCAATCAGGAAAGCTGACAGTCTTCATCAGCTATGCCCGTGAAGACTCCGCCTTTGCGCGGAAAGTGTGTGACGAGCTTAAAGCGGCAGGACTGGATGTCTGGCTCGATCAGGAGCGCCTGTTGCCTGGCCAAAGGTGGAAGCCAACCATTAAAAAGGCGATCCAGGAAAGCGACTGCTTCATCGCCCTCCTATCGTCAACAGCTTTGTCCAGGAGAGGATATATCCACACAGAGCTCTGGCAAGCCCTCGAAATTCTCCAGCAGATGCCCGGGCCTGATGTCTTCCTGATACCAGCGCGACTGGATGACTGCGAGCCCGCGCATCCGGCACTGGAAGAGATCCATTGGGTCGACCTGTTTCCCGATTGGAGCAAGGGAATGGAAAAGATCCTGAGCGCACTGAAAACACGGAAGTCGTTATGAGTCGGTTCTGACTGCGAGTCCCTCCTCTCCCAAGGGAGAGGAGGGGGAAGGAGCAGTGAGCGGGATCAGTGCGTGCCGACCGGCCGGACCTTCGGCACCGGCACGGGATCGGGCTGGCTGGGCTCGACCGACACCGGCTTCAGGGCCTCGGCACGGGCCTGGAGGCCGAGGGCGCCCTCCTCGAGCCAGGCGTGTTTGCCGTCGAGCACCCGCAGGGCCACCCTGTACTTGCGCACGTCGTCGTTGGCCCACAGCTCGTGGAACAGACGGACGACCTTGCGCCGCGAATTGCGGCTGAAGAGGTCCGCCAGCTCCACGGCGTTGGCCGCCTCGGGGTGGCCCGCCTCGGTCATCGCCTGCGCCCGCGAGACGGACGCGGCGATGCAGAACAGCTCGTTGGCGATGTCCACCAGCCGGAAGAGGAAGGCCTGCTTGTTCTGCAGCTTTCCCTGGTGGACCAGCATGCCGTGGAAGATCTGCCGCGACAGCCGCCGCGTGTTGCGCTCCACGAACCGCAGGTGCGTGGCGTTCTCTCCGAACTCCTGATAGCGCGGCCACTGCCCCCAGCCCAGCCAGCGGGTGGGATACCAGGAGCCGTAGAAGGCGGTCATCTTCGGCAGCTCGGAGAGCTTCTCGGCGACGCTCTTCTCGGGATCGATCATGGTGCCGGCCACCTGGAGGTGCTTGTCCACCGCCTCGCGGGCCATGAAGAGGTGCATGATCTCGGAGGAGCCCTCGAAGATCTTGTTGATGCGGTAGTCGCGCATCATCCGCTCGACGCCGATCGGCTCCTCGCCGCGGGCCTTGAGCGAGGACTCGGTCTCGTAGCCCCGGCCGCCGCGGATCTGCATCGTGTTGTCCACGATCTCCCAGGTGCGGGCCGAGTTCCACTCCTTGCAGGCCGCGGCCTCCAGACGGATGTCGTAACCGCCGCGGTCGGACATCGCCGTCGCCAGCGAGGCGATCGATTCCATGGCGAAGGTCGTGGCCGCCATGTCGGCGATCAGATGGGCCACCGCCTCGTGCTTGCCCACCGGCCGGCCCCACTGCACCCGCTCGCTCGCCCACTTGCGGCAGATCTCGAGGCAGAGCTTGGCCGTGCCCACCGAGCCGTTGGGGATCGACAGGCGGCCGTCGTTCAGGGTGGTGAGGGCGATCTTGAGGCCCTTGCCCTCGTCGCCGATGAGGTTCTCGGCCGGCACGCGGACGTTCTTGAAGCTGATGACGGCGTTGGCCAGGGCGCGCAGACCCATGAAGTGGCAGCGGTGCTCCACCTTGACGCCGGGCCAGCCCATCTCGACGACGAAGGCGCTGATCTTCTTCGACTTGGGATCGCGGGCCATCACCACCAGCAGCTTGGCGATGGTGCCGTTGGTGCACCAGAGCTTCTCGCCGTTGAGGAGATAGTCTCCCTCCGGCGTCCGCTCGGCGCTGGTCATCAGCCGCGCCGGATCGGAGCCGACCTGCGGCTCGGTCAGCGCGAAGGCCGAGATGTCTCCCGCGGCGCAACGCGGCAGGTACTTCTTCTTCAGCGCGTCCGAGCCGAACAACTTGAGGGGCTGGGGCACGCCGATCGACTGGTGGGCGGAGAGCAGCGCCGAGAGGTTGCCGTCGATCGAGCCCAGCAGCATCATCACCTTCTGGTACTCGCCGTTGGTGAAGCCCAGGCCGCCGTACTTCGTCGGGATCTTCATGCCGAAGGCGCCCAGCTTGCGCAGGCCGTCCACCACGTGCTCCGGGTATTCGCCGGTGGTGTCGATCTCGACGGCATCCACCTCGTCGCGCAGGAACTCCCGGATGGCGTTGTAGAAGGCGGTGAACTCGGGCCGCTCCTGCTCCGGCAGCGGATACGGATGGACCAGGTCGAGACGGAAATTGCCGAGGAACATCTCCCGTAGGAAGCTCGGCTGCTTCCACTCGGTCTCGCGGGAGGCCTCGGCAACCTTCCTCGATTCCATTTCGCTGATCTGCTGAAGCTCCTTGGCCATGGTCTCTTCCCCTTTGGATGACAGAGTGGGCCGGCCGTCCCCGGTCAATGCCGCACTGCGACAACAATAGCACGACCGTGCGCTCCGCGCCAGAGCCCAGAGTCAAAACTTTGCAGGGTAAATGCCAGAGTAGTGCTACTTTCGCGGCGCTCTTTCCCCCGCGCGGCATTCTCTTTGCCGCGGTGCGGCTGAAGGTCAGGTTGCAGCGATGAAGCCGACTGAAGTCCCCGTGCATCCCCGCGCGGGTGTGCAACTCTTGCCCATCCATGCACATTCTGCTATAAGGCTCCCAGCGATACCCGTTCCGAGAAAGCTCCGCCGGGAGATTGCACATCGGTGCCCGGGTTCCGGCGGAGGTGTGTCTGAAAAGGAGACTGACGTGATTACGAAAGCCCGTTCGGGATTCCTGTTTCTGGCTGCGGCTCTGGCCCTGGGGTTCCTCATCCCTCCCGAGGCGCTCGCCCAGACCGTCCTCTTCAATGACGACTTCGGTCCCAAGCCCCTGGGGAGCTGGCAGGCTTCGCCCCTGGGGCTTCTCGCCAACTGGGAGGCCTCTTCCGGCGCCGCGGTCTACAACGGCGGCGGCCACACCCAGCTCTACACCGGCAGCCCCTCCTGGACCGACTACAGGTTTCAGGTGCAGGTCAAGCTGGCCAACGGCAGCGACTATCCCGGCGGCATCCGCGGGCGGATCGACGTCAACACCGGCGCGGGCTACGCGGCCTGGCTCTATCCCGCCGAAGGGGTCATCAAGCTGTTTCGCTCGACCGCCTGGCACATCGACACCTCGGGCCTCACGCTGCTGGCTCAGGCTTCCGTAAGCGGCGGCATCACCTCCGGCGTCTTCCACACCCTGGCCCTGGATTTCTCGGGGAGCCAGATCTCCGTGATCTTCGACGGCTCGACCGTGATCCAGACGACCGATACCACCCTCACGGCAGGCGCCGTGGCCCTCGACGTCAGCAATCAGCCGATCACCTATGAAGACGTGGCAGTGACCGCCGGGACCACCACTCTCTTCGCGGATGACTTCAGCCCCCGGCCGCTGCGCAACTGGACGCCCTCGCCCCTGGGGCTCTTCAGCAATTGGGACGCTTCGACTGGCTTTGCCGCTTATAACGGCGGCGGCCATACCCAGGTCTACGTTGGCAGTAACACTTGGACGGACTACAAGGTCGCGGCAAAGTTTCGCCTGGCCAACGGCAGCAACTACCCTGGCGGCCTGCGGGGCCGGGTCAACACCTCGACGGGCGAGTCCTATGCGGCTTGGCTCTACCCTGGGGACGGCGTCATCAAGCTTTACCGCTCGGCGGCCTGGCACATCGACACGGCGGGGCTCGCCCTGCTCGCCCAGGCGAACGTCGGCACCATCGCGCCGAACGCCTTTCACGACCTCTCCATCACCTTCGTGGGCAGTCAGATCAAAGTCAATTATGACGGG
>Ga0136846_1234111_pt1 | contig 22434 bp, 15 predicted proteins | sample HopSoiMetagenom2_FD_96841 | JGI IMG/M metagenome (GOLD analysis project Ga0136846, IMG submission 96841) | Grasslands soil microbial communities from Hopland, California, USA - 2 Assembly 2016 (version 4) | ecosystem: Environmental > Terrestrial > Soil > Grasslands | place: USA: Hopland... | reverse complement strand
TTGCTGATGCCGATTGTGCTGGAGCTGTCGCCGGCACAGCAGGCGGTGTTTGCCGAGATTTCGGACGAACTGCAGCACAACGGATTCGAGGCCGAGCCGTTCGGAGCGCGCAGCGTGGCCATCAAAGTCGCGCCCGCCGGAGTAGAGACATCAGAGGTCGAACATCTGCTGCACGAGGTCCTCGATCAGTTTGCGCGCGAAGAGCAGTCGCTGAATCTGGAAAAGATTCGAGCGCGCATTGCGGCGTCAATCGCGTGCCATGCGGCAATCAAGGTGAACATGCCCCTGGAGCAAAACAAGATGGAATGGCTGCTGGCGGAATTGGCCAAGACGGAACATCCGATGTCGTGTCCGCATGGACGGCCGGTGGTGCTGCGGTATTCTGTGAAGGATATTCAGAAGGCGTTTAAGAGGATCTAGTCCCGAGCCCCGACGCCCGAGTTGCGAGGCCCGAGCCTCGGTTTTGCTCGCGACTCGGGGCTCAGGACTCGCAACTTTCTCCTATGACTGATCTCGAATTGCAGCAGTTGCGGAACTCGAAGTGGCGGCTGGATGGCAAGCCCATCCGGACGATCGAGGAGGCGCGCGCTTTTTTGGAAGACGTCGGGCTTTGCTTGATGTATCCGCAGCGTCCGGCATTACTGGTGCCGACGTTCGTTGGAGCCTTTGTTGGAGGGGAGGATCGTCTCCCCGAGTGGCAGCATGCATTCAAAGATCCGCGTGCGGCCCAGGCGACCGAGTTGATGGTGCGCTTGCTACGTGAAAGAAGTGCATTCGAAGCCAATCTATTTGAAGAGAACAATGGATTTCTTGTGGCGGCTTCGGTGTTTCCTTTCTTTTATGCGCTGATGGGTGAGCGCAATCCGAAGCAGGCGCCCAAGCCTGGTTCGCGCTCCCCATACTCCGCACTGGCTTGCGATGCATTTGCACTGATCCAGCGTGAGGGCGCTCTCTCGAAGCAGAAACTGCAGGAGTCCTTGGGCGGGAGCGTGTCGTTGCCCGCGCTCGACAAGGCATTGACAGAGTTGTGGTCGAAGCTGCGCATCACGCGCGTGGACTACGATGCGAATCAGGGATCGGTGTGGGATCTGTTGTATCGCTGGGCTGCGGATCCCGTGAAGGAAGGGGTTGGGCTGTCGGTGCCCGAGGCCCTATCGGCTCTGGTGTCGAAGTATGTGGATTGCATGATTGCCGTGGAGCAGACAGAGCTCGAGATCTTCCTCGGAAATTTTGTGGCGCGGTCCCGAGTGAAAGAAGCCGTAAACGCGCTGCTCGCGGCGCGTGAGTTGAGCTTCGTGCATGTGGCTGGGAAGTCGATGCTGCAGATCACGCCGGAGAAGGTGGTGGTGACGACTCCAGCACGGGCCGTGACACGTTAGTTTTCACCTGCGGATTGCGGGAGGATGAATTGCTACTTCCCGGTGCACAGCTGAAACTCGAATTATGCAGGGCACATTCACAGTCCTGATGATCATTCTCCGTGTCTGATTCGGCAAAACCTTATCGTGGACGCCTTGCGCCATCTCCCACCGGGCTTTTGCACGTTGGGCATGCGCGGACATTCTGGATTGCTGCGCAACGCGCTGCCGAGCGGGGCGGGACGTTGATTCTGCGCAATGAGGATCTGGATGCTCAGCGGTGCCGGCCGGAGTTTGTGCAGGCGATGTTCGTGGATCTGCGGTGGCTTGGGATTTCCTGGCGAGAAGGGCCGGATTGCGGCGGGCCCTTCTCGCCGTACACACAGAGCGAGCGGCGGGAATCTTATCTGGCCGCGTGGAATCTTTTGCGCGAGCGCGGATTTATCTACAGGTGCACTTGTTCGCGGAAGGATGTCGCAGCGTCTGCGGGAGCTCCTAACGATTCTGATGATGAGCCGGTGTACTCGGGACGGTGCCGGCCTGCGGGTTCAATGCAGCAAGCCGCTCGCCTTCAGCTTCGCGCTGCGGATGAGGCGACTGTCCCCACACAACCTGCCGGGGTTCACTGGAGATTTCGGGTGCCTGATGGCGAGGTGATTTCGTTTCGCGATTTGCATCTGGGGCCACAAAGCTTTGTCGCCGGAAAGGATTTCGGCGATTTCATCGTGTGGCGGCGCGATGATGTACCGGCCTATCAGTTAGCTGTCGTGGTGGATGACGCTGGCATGCGGATTACGGAAGTCGTGCGCGGGGCGGATTTGTTGAAATCCACGGCGCGGCAGATTCTCTTGTACCGCGCCCTGGGATGGGCGATTCCGGAGTTTTATCATTGCGATCTTGTTCGCGATGACGCTGGAGTCCGGTTGGCGAAGCGGCATGATTCGTTGAGCATCCGAAAATTGTGCGAGATGGGGTGTAGTGCGGAGCAGGTGCGGAGCTTGTCCGCGGAAGTCAAAATCGTAAGCCCCCCAGGGTAGTAAGCATCACGAAGGTTGCCCGCCGCATCATTGCAGGAAGCCGCACACCGCGGCTTCGCGGGGCGGACGAAGGGTCCGCCGCTACACAAGCTGGGACCTTCGGTTTTAGGCAGCGTGTACAATTTTGCTGCCACAATGAACGATGCATCGGGAGCACTGAAGAGTCCGCGCAAGCTGATCATTGCGATCGACGGCCCTGCCGGGGCGGGGAAGAGCACCATTGCTTCGCGGCTCGCGCGCAAGCTCGGCTATGTGAATCTCGAGAGCGGCGCCATGTACCGGGCGCTCGCCCTGAAGGCGATCGACAACGATGCTTCGTTTGAGGACGAGGCGGCACTCGTCAAACTTGCCGATGATTCGAAGATCCGGCTGGAACCTACTCTGGGCGGAAACCGAACACTGCTTGACGGCAGAGATGTTTCATCGCGCATTCGCGAGCGCGACGTGACCGAAGGCGCCTCGAAAGTGTCCGTGCATCCGAAGGTGCGGGAGTGGATGGTCGCGCATCAGCGCGAAATGGGCATCGGCGGCGGCGTGGTCATGGAAGGGCGGGATATCGGCACGAAAGTGTTTCCGGACGCCGATTTAAAGATATTTCTCGATGCCGATCCGGTGGCGCGGGAGCAACGGCGGCTCGCGCAGAATAAGAATGCCGGGACGATGACGTCGAGCCTGGCAGCAGAGATTCGCGAGCGCGATCACCGGGATCGGACGCGAGCGGCTTCTCCACTGGTGGCCGCGGAGGATGCGGTTGTCATCGATTCGACCGCGATGAGCGAGGACGAGGTACTGGCCCGGGTTGAGAGTTTGGTGGCCCACAGGGCCGCTCGCAGTTGACCCCTACCGGAGAGCACCCACAAGAGCTTACCGCAGAAGCGACTAATTCACCGCAGGGACCGCAGAGCTTTCGCGGAGAACGCGACTCCACGAACAACTTTGTAATTTTTCAACCTTGAAACCTTGAAACCTGCTTCAGCTCTAGTGCTCTGTCGTCTGCACGTCGCTCTTCGGCGCTGGCAATGACTTGCCAAGTTTGCCCGGGGTTGCCGGTGGCGGTGGAACCGGGGGTGCCGTTGCCGATGCCTTCCGGATCTCGATGTTGTCGTGCTCGTTGTTGACCACGATGTGAGCGCCGCCGTTGCCTACGCTGCCGTTGGCCTTGGATTCGTGCTCGTCGTTGTTTACCTTCAACTCCGGAAAGTCCGACTGGATTTCGCCGTCGCGGGTGCGGGCATCGACGCGGAATCCGGCACGATCGGGCAGGCTCACCTGCACACCTCCGTTGCGGTTGTCGATCTGGATGTTTCCGAGTTTGCTCATGCCCAGCTCGATCGCGCCATTGTCATCCTGCATGCGGACGTCACCGTTGACGCCGTCGAGTCGGATGTTCTTGGAGCGAGTGGTGAGGCGCAGCGGACCCGTGAGTTGATCGGCGCGCAGTTCGTCGGAATCGAGGTCGAGCGATCCGTCTATCCGGGAGAACTCCATGTCGGTGCGCGAGGACTTGAAGGTGACTGTCTTCGCGATGCGCTCGAGCTTGATGCTTTCCTGGAATTCGCCTTCGAGTTGCAGAGAGCCCTTGACATCAGAGATAGAGACTTCGTTGAGATGTCCTTCCACGCGGACGTCGCCATTGATCTGCTCGACTTTGGCAGACCCCTTGTCCTGATTGATCTTCACGCTGCCGTTGATGTCGTCCACGGTGGTGTCGGAGTGCTGTGCGGCAAGATCAATGTTTCCGTCGCGGCCGCTGACATTTACGTCGCCGCGGCGAGCGACGATCGAGACCGCAGCTTTGCGCGGTAGTGAGATGTCGAGATCGGTTTCGATAGGGTGATCGCCTGCCGCATCCGTCTTGGCATCAATCGTGACCAGGCCACCGGTGCTGGTGATCGTGGGCCGAGTTTCGGTGTTGTATTTGTCGGCGTCGTTTTGATTCTCGGCGCCCACGCGCTTGCGGACGGCGACCGTGATCTTGTTGCCGTCGGACGCGTGAATGCTGATGGCGCCGCGGTTATCGAGCACTTTCAGGGCTGCCCCGGCGGGGAAGTCCTGCTCGAGATGGTCGTTGAAATCGTATTTCTGTCCCCCGAAGATGGGGAAGTCCCCATTATCGAAGTTGAAGTTCTCGCGCAGGCCGGACCAGTCGACGCGTTCGAGTTGCGTCGCGGTCAGACCCATCACCACGATCAGAACGACCAAGATGACACCTCCGGCGCCGATGCCGGATGCGCGTGTGCCCTCGCGTTGCGCCTGCATGTGCTCGAGAAGCTTGATCACGCCCCAGATGATCAGCAGCACTGGCCAGTAGTTCGCGAACAAGTGCGCCAGTTTGGCTACGGATAGGATGCGCATCGTCCCGAGCAGGAAAATTGTGCCGACGACGATGAGCACGAATGGTCCCGCAAACGAGCGGTGACGGCGCGGCGGCAGTGGAGCAATGGGAGGAGGTGTCATCACTGGACTAGACATTTTTCACCTCGCCGGAAGACGGAGCGGATTCTGACCCGGGAATCGGGCCAGATGCTTCTGCTGGAGTGAGAGGCGGAGACGCTTGCTCATAGCCCGGGGCTCCCGGAGGCAGCGGGCCTACGTGCCCGGCGGTAGAAGCATTGCTCTGCATCAACTTCACCACGCCAATGACGAGCAGGATCGCGGGCCAGGTTCTTCCGAATCCGACCGGAGTGATGTTATTCAGCAGGAAGAGCACGCCTAGGGTCACCAGTATGGCGGGGCCCATTAACCTGCGCGTACGGCACGCTTGGCACTGGCAAAAAACCCGGTTCGAACTGATCAGGCCCCATTGCTTGGCGAAGAGCCACACGCCGAGGAAGATCAGGATCAGCGGCCAGAACCGATCGATGCCGAATTCGAACAATCCGGCGGTATGCAGCAGGAACAAAACGCCGAGGCCGATGAGAACGGCAGCTCCCGCGGGGACCTTTGTGCCTTCCAGTTTTTCGCCCGCGCCGAATGTAGCAGCGAGGCCGAATGGATCGGGCGCAGGCTGTCCTTCAGAAACGGCTTTCGCGGTGCGAGCGGCGTCAATGATCTGGTAGACGTAAAAGAATCCGGTCGCGATCGCCAGCATGGTGATCACGTACCACGGCAAGTCGGAGGCGAGGCCGAGGATCAACAGCACCATGATCACGAGATGCGCGAGGCCCTTGGCGTATTGGCCGGCATAGACCGAACCCACGCCGATGGGAAAGAATCCGGCAAGGATTCCGGCGACCGCAGGATTCGGGCCCGACGAGCCAACGGGTCGCAGCGGCGGCTGAAATGGGGCCGTGCCCAGAGGCGTCGCGCCACCAATGGGTGGATACACGCTCTGACCGGGCGGAACGTATCCCGGAGCAGGTGTGTAGCCCGGGGCCGAGGCCGCGCCTTCCATGCGCGCGGCGAGGCAAGACTCGCAGTAGATCACTCCGCGGACGTCGCGGGTGCACTGGTTACACAGTGGCTTGCCGCACGTGCGGCAGAAGGCCACCGCAGCAAGATCATTGTGCGTGGCGCAGTTCATACGAACCTCCTGTACGTGGTCACCGTCACTACAGGCAGATCGCGAAGAGATGGACCCAGCGGAGTGCTTGCCAGTATTAACTGCTCCCCTGATTGGCTGTAATTGCGCTCCTGCTTCTGCTCGGGCTGCTGTGATGTGTCGTTCTTACGATTCTTCTGTTTCTGTCCGGGCTCAGCGGGAGTCAGGTTGCGCTTCACACCACGAATGGCAGCCTGAACTTCGTACACGGCGCGGACGTTGTCAACGTAGCGGATCACCCGGGCCTGGGTGGCGAAGTACGTGTGGCGGATCGCAGTGGGGCGGAGGCTGATCTCTTTCAGATCAGCCGGCTTCACGCCGGCAACCGTCAGGCCCACCGACAGCGCGAAAAATGCCATGCCGAATGACATGGCGAAGCGCGGCTGGCGGACCGTGGCCCAGAGTGGCTCCAGGAACAAGGCCTGCACGTACTCCAGCCATGAGACTTTCGGCTGGCGAACGGGCGCGGTCACTCTCAGGCGTTGGGTGTCAACGCCCGTTGTGGATGCCAGGATGTTGTTGACCAGGCTGGCTGGAGGCTCCACCTCCGTGAGATCCTTCAGCCAGTTGCGGCCCGCCTCAGCTTCAGCGAGCAGCGGGCCGCACGCCTTGCAAGACCGGGCGTGGGCCTGGAAGCGGTCGAGCGCGGTCCCGGTCAGGATGCCGTCGAGGGCATCCGAGAGCACGACGTCGAACTCGTTACACTGCATTCCGTTACTGGTGTGATCTGGCATCACATCACCTGCCTATAGGTACGTTGCAGGAGCCTGGCAAGTTCCGCGCGACCCCTATTTATTCTCGATTTCACGGTGCCCTCCGGAACCCTCAAAACGGTGGCAATTTCGCGGTAATCCATATCTTGTAAGTCCCTTAGAATCACGGCTTCCCGAAGCTCTGGCGACAATTTGCCCAAGGCCTGGTGCACGGTCTCAGAGACCTCCCGGCTGCGCACGTGGGCGTCTGGGGTAGGCTTCTGGTCCGGGATCTGCTCGCTGAGCGGCTGGACGTCCTCATGGTCCGATGCGTTTGAGTCCATGGAGTCAGTCATGCGGTCCTGCTTGGTCTTGCGGAAATGGTCCACCAGCAGGTTGCGGGTGATGGTCGTGACCCAGGTGACGAACGCGCCCTTGGATGAGTCATAGCTGGAAAGCGTGCGGTACATCTTGATGAAGACGTCTTGCGTAAGGTCCTGGGCGTCGTCGGCGGAGCCGGCGAAGCGGTAGCAGATGTTGTAGATACGCCGGTTGTAGGTTTGCACGATTTCCTCCCAGGCAGCCGCGTCTCCGGCGATACATCGCCGGACCAGCATCGCAACGACCTGGACGTCTTCCACTTGCTACTCCCCGGAAATCACTGTGGTACTGAGACAGGGCTTCGCCTGGACCAGGACAGCGGGAGACTACTCCAGGCAACGCCTACCGGACAGTACGTCAGTGTGGCGCTTGAAGTTTCCCTTTATGCAAGCTGTCCGGAACACGGCATTGTAGCAGCGACTTACTATGGTCACGCAGCGACTCTACGCAAATCACCGTATGCGGAGATCGGTTTCGGAACGCATCCAAGAATTACTAGGAAGTATCCCGCGCGGCCACGTCGCGAGAGCGCGTGATGGGTTTCCGGCACAAAAAGCGCCGGCACCGGCACGAGCCTTCAAATCAAGATTGGAGCGATCGGTTCATGAACAAGAATGTATTGAGCGCGATTCGTTTGGGAACATCCGTGATGCTCGTTCTGTGGCTAAGCGCCTCCGTTGCCCCGTTGGCCAACGCGCAGGATTATGACGATCCGCCGGCGCGGGTGGCCCGGCTTGGATACATGCAGGGCTCAGTGTCGTTCCAGCCAGCGGGCGAAGACGAGTGGGTGCAGGCTGGTTCCAACCGGCCCATGACCACGGGCGATAAATTGTGGGCGGACCGCGATGCGCGCGCGGAGGTGCAGCTTGGATCGTCCATGATCAATCTCGCACCGAATACCGGGTTTTCTTTTCTGAACCTCGACGACCGCACCGTGCAGGCGGAGATCACCGCGGGCGCGATCAACCTCCGCGTGTGGTCGCTGAATCGCGACAACGTGTATGAGATTGACACTCCGAACCAGGCCTTCACTATCAGCGAGCCGGGGCGGTATCGCATAGAGACAGGGGAGAATGGCGACTATACGGCCGTCACCATCTGGGAAGGAGCCGGGGAATCCACCGGCAATGGGCAGAGTTACACATTGCGTGCAGGACAACGCGTGCGATTCAGCGGAACGACATCGCTGAATGCCGAGGTGGAGCAGATTGCCTCTCCTGACGATTTTGACCGCTGGAGTGAATCGCGATGGCACCGCTATGACAACTCGGCTTCCGCCAGATATTGCTCGCGGGACGTGGTCGGCTTTGAAGATCTTGATGACTACGGCGACTGGAGGCCATCGCCGGAGTACGGCACGGTCTGGTACCCGCGAGTGGGGCCGGGATGGGCGCCATATCATTCTGGACATTGGGCGTGGATCGATCCGTGGGGATGGACATGGGTCGATGACGAGAACTGGGGATACGCCCCATTCCATTACGGACGCTGGGCGTCCTTCGGCGGCAGATGGGGATGGGTGCCGGGACCGCGGGAAGTGTATCCGGTGTATGCGCCGGCGCTGGTGGTTTTTCTTGGAGGTGGCTTGGCGGTCGGGAGCAATGTCGGCTGGTTTCCGCTCGGACCGCGCGAAGTCTATGTGCCTTCGTACCGCGTGAGCCCGACCTATGTAAATCGCGTGAACGTCACGAACACCACCGTCAATCAGACGACGATCACGAACGTGTACAACACGACGATCGTGAATAAAAACACGACGATCAACAATGTGAATTATGTAAATCGCAACGTTCAGGGAGCTGTGACCGCGGTGCCGCGGCAGGCGTTTGCCAGCGCGCAGCCCGTCGCGAGAACTGCGGTTCGCGTAAATCCGAATGAGTTTGCACGGACTCCGGTCAGCATGCGTGCGGCGGTGCAGCCCGAGCGGCAGGCGGTGTTGGGAGTGCATGCGAATACAGCGGGTCGCGTTGCCGCGCCGCCGCGCGCCGTCGCGCAGCGTCCAGTCGTTGCCAGGAATGCGCCTCCTCCGCTTGCTCCCGCATTCTCCGCAAGGCAGCAGGTGCTGGCGCGACAACCTGGAGTACCGATTCCACGGAAGGAGTTGCAGCGAATGGCTCCGGCGCGTCCGGAGTCGCAGAGAAATGTGAGAGTAGCGCCGCCCGCGAAGCCGGCGACTCCGACTCCCGCAGTGAATCGGGGCATCCCGCAGCCAGGAAATCGCCCTGGCGCTCCTGCGGCAAACGAGAGGCCGGGTGCGACACCAGCGGCGCAACCGCGGCCGGGTCAGCCTGCGCCGAATAATCAACCTGCGCCGAATAGTCGACCGCAGCCGGGACAGCCGACTCCGAACAATCGGCCGGACATGAACCAGCCGAACCGGCCTGCGCCGGGACAGGCTGCTCCGAACAATCGCCCAGACATGAATCAGCCGAATAGGCCGTCTGAGCCGCCGGCGCGGAATGATCGTCCGCCATCCGCACAGCCGAATCGGCCTGCGCCCGGACAGTCCCCGAACAGTCGGCCGGAGATGAATCCACCGAACCGCCCGCAGCCTGCGCCAAGTACGCCGGACACGAATCGGCCGCAGCAGAATCGCCCGTTGGAGCCACCTGCGCGAAATGACCGTGCTCCAGCGGCGGAACCAAATCGGCCGCAGCAGGCGTCGCCTCCCCAGAACAATCGTCCCGACAATCGTCCGGACATGAGCCGGCGCGAGCCTTCGCCGCCTCCCGCAAACGAGCGGCCGGAGAATCAGCCGAACCGGATGGAGCCGAACCGCCCGCCACAGACACCTCCCGGGAATGATCGATTTCCTTCCGCGCAGCCGAGCCCCCGTCCGCAGCCCGGGCAGCCTGCTCCGGGAACGCGGCCGGAGGTAAGTCGTCCGGAACAGCAGGAACCTCCGGCGGGTCGTCCCGATCGTCCGCAGAATCGCCCCGAGCCGCAGGCTGCGCCGAGTCGTCCTGAGCCAGGCCGGCAGGCAGAGCCGCCTCGCAATCAACCCGCACCGCGCCAGCAGAACGCTCCCAATGATCGTCCGCCCGACCGCCGCGAGCCGGATGGAAGGCCTCCGCAAGGAGAGCGGTTCCGGCAGCCTGATCGCAACAAGCATCTGGAGGATTTGCGGAGTTCAGGAGAGAGATTCGCGTAGTGATTTGAAGCCGAGGTTGCGGCACCCAGGGGCTTCTGAGTGCAATGGCGGTTGTTTCGCCAAACACGGCGCAACTGAGGGCACTGACTATTTCACGATCGCTGGCGCCGGATACTCCGGCAGCTTTTCTTTGTTCTGGTTCGCGCGCTTTACTTCGAGTTCGTCGAACAGGATCGATGGAGCAACGATGCTGTGCGGAATGGCCTGCATCCGGCTTTCAACGTATGCGTCATCTCCGGCAGCAACCAGGCCGCTGCGCAACGCGCGAATGTCGAGGTCGCCCAGTACCGAGCCCCGAACGAGTTCCTGGTGGCCATCTTTGGTGTAGATGCGGTAGAGCAAGCGCGGTGTCATTCGTCCGCCGAACGTCTCGACGTAATAGCAGTAGGGCAGATCGCGCTGCTTGCACATGTCGATGAATTTGACTTTCAGCGCCTCTGCCGTGAGTGGCTGGTCGGCGGCAATGATCAGGTTCCCCAGGCTCGGACCGGCCGGGTTGTTGGGAATGCGCGCGCGACCGTGTCCGTTGGACGCCGGGAAATCGCGGATAGGCTGGCGTCCGATTACGTAGCTCACCAGATTTCCTTTTTCGACCAGCGAGACGCGCTGCGCCGGGACACCTTCGTCATCAATCTCGTAACGGCCCAGCAGCGTGTGACCGTGATACGTGGAAATCGTCGGATCGTCGACGACGGAGAAAAACTCAGGCAGCACGCGGGTTTTATAGCTTGAGGCGAAAGCGCCCGTTGTGCGCGCGTTCTTGCCGAGCTCGGGCTTGCGTCCGAGGACGTTTTCGCCGATGAGATCCGCGAAGATGCCGGCGGAGGCATCGCCCGAGAACAGCACAGGGCCCCGGTATTCTTCTTCAACCATGGGAGCCTCGCGCAGCTCTTTCAGCGACGCGGCGAGCTTGGCAGCGCGGGCGACGAATTCGGCTGCGGTCGGAAGTTCCTTGACGCTCGTAGCGTTGAAATCATTGTCACGAGCAAGGCTCATCCCGTCCGGTGCTTGCGTGCGGCAGCTGATCATCAGTTCGTAAAGGTTCTGCCCACTGCGAACGACGGTGCCTTCGGAATTCACCAGGTAGCGATTCACGGCCGCGAAGCTCAGCCGCGAATCGAAGGATTGAAGCAGCGGATCATCTTTGTAGAGCGCCGACGCATCCTGCAGAACTTTCTTCCACGGCTCAGGATCAATGTCGAGAGTGACCATCGGCCCAATGGATTGAACCGGAGTAGCACGCGCGAAATCATCGACGGGCTGATCGACAGTCAGTTGTTTCAGCTGCGACTGCTTGGCGGTGAGCGCTTCAGCGGCGGACTTGTACGCCCGATCGGTGGCGAGCCATAGCTGATGGCGCAACGCGAGCATGTCATCGTCGACCGGAAGGAAATCCATAGCGCCTTCGCCCTGGCCGAAGTAGCTGTCCTGCTTGTAGTCGCCGACGCGAACGACCACGCGCAGAAAACGGAAGCGGGTGCGGATGTCGGCGCGCATGGCTCCGAATCCGGCCTCGGCGGCGTAGCTGTCCATATCAAAGAGACGGTATTCGATGTAGTAGGGCGCGGCGACCTGATCCATTTTCAACTGCGATTTAGAGCGATCGAGTTCGGCGCGCATGGCATTGAGAACCATGTCTTCTTTAGCGCCGGAATTTTTCTGCTGCGCCAACAAGCCGGGGACGAAGAGAGCCGCGATCAGCAGTGACCGCAGCGAGTGAGTTGCGCATCGTCGGAGGCGGTTCATTGCTTTGCACCTGCTTTCGTGTCGTCAGTGGGAGCAGGCAAGATCGGCGGACGGTTCAGCGAGTGCGCACGCTTTTGCACCTCGATCTCGGAGAAGAGCATGGCGGGTGCGGCTGCGGAGACAGGAACTTGCCCCGATTCTGCGCCGCAGATGCCGTTGAAGATGTCCGTCTTGTCGCCTGTGAGCAGGATGCGGTTCATAGCGGCGAGCGGAGTGCCGACGATGTCGATGCCGCGCACCAGTTCGTCGGGGCGTCCGTCGGGATATATGCGCCAGACCAGCACCGGCAGCACCTGAAATGCTTGCGGCATGGTGCGGAGCGTCAGAGTAAATCCGCCCTGGATGTCTTCGAAGTACAGGCCGTAGGGCTTGCCCTGCTTCTTCACTTCATCGATCAGCTTTTGGCGAAGCTCCGAATCTTTCACCTTGCGGGTTGAGGAGATGATCAGGTTTCCCTGGCGTCCGGTAGGCATGAATCCGGCCTGCGAGCGCCCATGCCCATTTGAATTTGAGAAATTCTTGATCGGCATGCGCGACATCAGAAAGCTTTTCAGGATGCCATTGTCAATCACGTTCACCTTGCTGGCGGGTACGCCTTCGTCGTCGTACTCGTACCATCCGCCAAGGTCGAGTCCGTTGAGTTTGCGGAGGGTGGGATCGTCCACCACGCTGAGGAACTCGGGGAGCACGGACTGTCCGACTTTCTTCGTGAAGGTCTGGCCTTCCTGCTCGCCGCGCTGGCGGTGGCCTTCGAGACGATGTCCGAGGACCTCGTGGAAGAAGACGGCTGAAGCGCGACCGGAGAGCAGAGCGGGTCCATCAAAGGGCTCGGCGACCGGTGCGTCCCGGAGCGCTTTCAGGTCCGTCGCCATCTTTTCAAGCCGTGCGCCGACCTCGGCAGAGGACGGAAGATGTTCGATGCTTTCCGCCTGGAATGTCTCGACCCGCATGAGTTCCATGCCGTCGGTGGCGCGCGTTTCGGCCTCAACCGCCACGCGTATATAGGCGTTCGGAGTCACTACGCGTGTGCCCTCGGTCGACAGAAAGTGAAGGCGCGAGTTCTGCGCGTTGATCACCACCATCGAGGAGTAGATGTAGGGGTACTTGCGGAAATGCGCGGAGTATTCGCGCGCAAGTTTCTCGAGCTGCCGCTGGTCGGGAGTGGTGGCAACATCTTTGTAATCGACGCGGCTCGAGGGCTTTTCGTCGGAAAAATCGTGCGAGGTGTCTTCTTCCTGCGCGTGGACCTGCGTGTCGGTCTTGACGTTCGCGTAGGTTTTAGAGGCCTTGCGGTATTCCTCGTAGGTGAGGCGCCAGAGTTCGCGGGCAATGGCGTTGCGATCATCCGCGAGCGGGAGCGTGCCGGAGGCGCGCGCCGATTGGCGATTCTGCGCGTGCGAATTGTCGAGCGCGGCCGACCCGATGCGCATGGTGACGTCGGCGGCGCGGCGGCGCGACTGGATCGAACTGACGAGCGTTCCTTCGCTGCCGACGACCATAGCCATACGGTTGTCGTACACGGAGTAGCTCATGAAGTACGGTGCGGGATCGAGTTCGCCCAGGTTCGTCTGCGCGCGCTGCATTTCGTCCTGCATGGTGGAGAGCAGTACGTCGGACTTGTCATTGGACGGGGAAGAGGCGGGGGAGGCAGTGCTCAGAAACAGAATGATCGCGAGCCAGCATCCGAGCGAGCGGAGCCAGGACGAATTGGTCATAGGAGCCGGAGTCTCCCGATTGTGAAGGAACGGGCTAGCTTAGCAGATCGGTTTGGCGCGGGTGGGGGTACGAAAGTGGGGGAGTGTGGAGATTGGGAGGAAGAAAAAAGTGGCGCACCGAAGTGCGCCACACTGTGTGGAAGAGAATTCTTCGGAGGCCCTTATTGCACCAGTTCGAAGATCGCTAAAGTGTTTTGGTTGTTGTCGATTTCTATTCCGATCACCTTTGTTGAGTCGACGACGTAGTAATCAAAGGCATCGGCATTGGTTACGGTGAGGACATCCAGTCCTGTGAGTGTGTTGCCTGCACCCGTGGAGACGCCGCCCGAAGGAGTGGTGAACGCACCGGTGACGCTCACGCCTGGTGTAGTGGTGGTGGAACCAAGCCAGTTCAGATCAAGAGTTCCTGAAAAGGTGTTGGTCCCAGTCGTGACCGTGCCGACTGCATCCAGTTCGAGGAAGTTTGTGCTTCCGTCGAACCCAGTGACGCCCACGGCGTAGCTGCCGCCAAAGCTACCCGCGGCTTGCAGATAACCGGAACCTTCCAGAACATCTGCCGTGTCCAAAGTCAGCGCCAGCGCATTGCCATTGCCATCAACATACAGCTCTATGTCGAAGGTGTTCGTCCCGTCGGTCACACCCGTGAGCGTGACGCGGCCGGGATTTGTAGTATCGGCCAGATACGTCCCACCGGTGATTGCTGCTGCGGAGGCCTGAGTGCTAACCAGATCGTTGTAACTTACAGTTCCAGTTACATCATTGGTTGCTGGTGCGAGTGTCAGCACCCCGGCTGCTTGAAATGGTCCAAGACCATCTTGCCCAGTCAAACCGAATACGTAGCTGTTGCCTGCAACGGCTAGATTCGCACTGTTCTGAGCCAGAGCAGTCCCGCCGGTCGTGCCATTGAATTGGTCAGCACCTTCAACGAGTTGAATGTGGCTTGAGTCGACGATATAGCCCACTGCATTAAACACGCCAATACCTGCGGTGGATGGAGTGATAGAGATCTGCAATCGGCCAGAAGCGTCGGGAGCCGAAATTGTCCCAGCGCTGATGGACTGATTTGTGGAGACGGTTCCGCCGTGGTTCAGATCGAAAACGGTACCCGTTGTGGAGATTGTGGTTCCGGAGATATTTAAGATACCTCCGATTGCGGTTTGTGACCCCGCGCTGCCTTGAAGAGCGAAAGCGTACCCTCCTGCCGTGGCGGTGGTTGCGGCGGTTGGGTCCTGCAACTCCAGTGTTCCACTGGAAGTGGCAAACACGTCGAACTCGGTGATCCGGGCCTTGGCGGCAGTAACCAGTGCACCGTTGATGGTTTCAACACCTGAAACACCTACCAACAGGTCAGGCTGTGTGCAGTCGGAACCCAGACAGACATTTAGAGTAATCTGCAGATTGCCGTCCGCGGTCGTGGTCAGAGCGTTGCCTGTGCTGTTGATCAAGTCGTGCAGAGTGGGGGTCGTGTCGTCAACAAAATCCTGCTCGCCGCCAGTGATCTGTCCACCGCTCACCGTGAATACACCCGCGACGAAGTATGTTGAGGAGTTTCCTGCGGGCAGATCAGAACCTCCTAGCGAGAACACGTAGTTGCCATCCGCTAAAGCAATTGCAGGTTGCGTGATCGTGACGCTAGCTGATTTCGCCTTCGTCGTGTCAGTGACCGAGGTCGCAGTGATGGTGACGGCACTAGATGGGACAGATGAGGGTGCTGTGTAGGTCGTTGCTGTACCACTGGCGGTGCTCGTCGGATTGAAAGATCCGCACGAACCGGCTGGCGCGCAGCTCCAAGTTACGCCTGCATTGGCTGAGTCGTTGGCGACTGTTGCCGTCACGGCAGCCGTGGTGTTGACGTCTAGAGTCGCAGGCGCGCCGCTTATGGACACACTGATCGGGTTGTTGCCACCACCTCCGCCGCCGCCATTCGAGCTGCTGCTGCAGGCAACCAATGCAGCCATCATACTGAGAGAAAGCGCCGCGCTAATGAACCTGAGATATCTCACCGGGCACCTCCGTTTGCTACGGTCGTGCGAACCTTCTTGCCTGCCGGAACAAGCGATGACTGAGCTGGCTTGAGAAGGAATCCATTGTTGTTACGAACCGCAACAGTCTGCCCGGCATAGATGAGCTGCCGAACCAGCACTATCTGCTTGCCACGCACTGTAACTAGGGAGCCGACGACCTGAACAGGAAGTCCGACCCGCACGGCTTTCTGAATGTTCTTAGTCAGATATGGCCCGACATGAACATCGACGGGTCCTTCCGCGCCATTCACGAGGAGGTGCAAGCCAACCGGACTACCGATCGTGCGTTTTGTGATGACCTGCTGCACGGTACCACCGATTGTGACTTCGTGAGCCGCATCGTACCGCGGGATGGGGCCGCGCGAAGTGTGCGCGAATACCGGGGCCGACAGTAACAGTAATAGCACTCCGGGTAATAAGCCCGTGAGTGCAAGCGAGAGCTTGCTCTTGCAGGTACTCCTCATGGAAACCGCTCCTTGGAACGCTCAAGATGTAGTGGTGTTTCGCGTCTCGGCTCTGAAGAACTGGCGTTGCTTGTGTGAGGGCCTTCTAGTGTGGTGCGCTAATCCTCACATGCCGAACGGGACGCAATCCCCCGCACGCGATTATGAAGGTAGTAAATAGACAGTCAATAGGAAAGATGGGCCATGTCCAATTTCGCGCACCTGCGCCATATCCCCTTGACAGTAAACGGTGACCTGCTAAGTACCTTGCATTGCTGCTCTTAACGTGTACGCCGTCCCACCGTGAGAGAAGCCGTTGGAGACGAAAGGCCCCTGTGGAGAGTTTTAATACCAGCCTTCCAACAACATTTCCGAACGAACCTGCCCCGGAGAGTACAACCCCGATACCCTCATCCATCGCTAGGAAGAGGATCCAGAGCGCCGCAAGAGAGTGAATGGATTGCGAGTTCGGGCGCAGCGAGCCCTATCCGGCGGAGACTAACCACCGCTTTCGCTCCGACCTCACTTCGGCAGCTCGCTATAGGTGAGCCCTTTTACCGCATCCCGGGTGGCGATCTCAAAAAGGCCCTGCTGGACTTCCGCATCGGTGCCCGTCTTCCCGGTGAAGTAGCGCTCCTTGCCTGTGATGTTGTCGGCTCCGCCGGCGGCGTAAGAAAAGCCCTTCTTTGCCAGCTCCCGCTGGTTGGCTCCCTGGAAGACACCGTCGTTGCTCGTCAGGGTCAATTTGCTTTCGCCAGGATGTGAGAACATCGCCATCATGTGACCGTCGCCGAATTTACTGGGGTACGCAGCCAGATAGTGCTCCAACTTGAACCCAGCCGCGCCCAGCAGCTTCTCCGCCAAAAAAGCGTAGCCTTTGCAATCATTCATCTGCTTGCCGATGTACTGCGGATAATCCTTGGCGGACACAGGGTTCTTGGTCACATCGGACCACTTCAGAGGCGTGTCGGTGATCACCGGAAACTGCTCTCCGTTCTTGGTCGTGGTGTGATTTTCGTGGCTGTACTTCATGTCGAAGTCCGAACCCTTGATGTTTATCGGATGCACCTCGAAGCTCTGGGCGTAATCCTGGAACGCTTGCCGTGCTGCAGTCGGATTGCTGCTGAGCGTCTTGAAGTAGGCCTCCAGTTCCGATTCCGTCGGCGGATAGCAGGCCTTGATGCCCGCCTTCTGCATGTGGGACAGGAACTCGAGCTGCCCCTTCATGGTGTCGGCCTCTTTCTGTTCGACATCGGGCAGATCGTCGTTACTGGCGACACCCTTCGGCCCCACCTCGGTCAGCGTCTTCAATATCTGATAGGCCTTGGTGTAGTCGCCCGCGTCGATCGCTTTCTGCGCCGCTGCGAAGTCGTCCTTCGCGGGGGAACCTTTGGGAGGATTCGTTAGTGCCTCCTTGATGTCCGGCGACTCTGTCGCGCATGCTTGCGCATTCTTCGGAGGCGCTCCGGTCTGTCCAGTCTTGGTGGTCGTCACAGAGCCGGAGCCGTTCGCGTCGGCGTAGACGAAATTGTTGCCGGCACGGTTCAGAATGTCAGTGACCGGTGTTCCGCCCGGTTCCGTCCCTCCGGAGAATGTTCCGGCCGTCTGAATGTCGACAGGCTTCTGCGCCGGGGCATCGAGCCTCGATAGCATCATGTTCCGCGTCAGCGGATCGCCCATGGGCGCTGCGGGAAGATTGGGCTGAACAGGATTTTCGGAAACGACCTCGAGCTTTGGCGCTGTATTCGATCCGATCGGTGATGGAAGGAAGATGTCCTGTCCGGGCTGAAGCTTGGAAGCCTCGGAGATTTGTGGATTTGACTGCAGCAGATCTCCGACATCAAATCCGAGCCGCGAGGCAAGCTGCGAAATGTTGCTTTCGCCAGCCTGGACAGTGGCGACGGACCCTTCATTCGATGCGCTGAGGTCGAATGCCGGGCTTACGGCAGACCTGTTGACTGGCGATCCCATGATTCTCTCCCTCGTCTCCGGTTATCGTGGTTCCGGGCAGGAAAGTTGCTTGAGAAGATCGCCGGATATCACACCGAGCTTAGCGTGATCTCAAACAGGAAAAAGCGATAGAGCCACACAATATGGAAGAAAGACCAGGCAATCGCTGAAGCTGTGAGCACACCGTACCATTTGCTGATGCCGTAGCACCGCCTGAGCATCAGGAACAGGTACACCGCAAAGCACAGCTGAAGGCTCGTCGAAGTGACTCCATCGTCGGTGACGAATGCAGCAGAAAGGTGCAGCGCCTTAAACAGCCAGATCAGAACAAAAGTGGCCAGCGGGAGAATGACACCGAGCAGGAGAAGGTTGAATGACCAGAAGTGTGTGGCAACGATGATGTGTTCCACTACGTATTTTCTTTTCTTGAAAAATAGCGCGTAAAAGAGCGCCGCAAAGATTGGGATGAGCAGGAAGATGAGTGTCCGTGAAAGAACGTTTGTCCTTTGGTTATATTTGTTTTCGAGTAGGTCGTAGCTGATTCGTTTCTCTTCCAGTTTCCGGGCGACCCGCATGCTTGCATACGTGGGGTAGTAGTTGTTCATGTGCAACTGAGTGGCAAGCGGCGTGGTGAACGTGGTGGCATGGAACAGAGTGAGGGAAAAATAATAGACGATGTTCAAAAACACGAACAACTGAAGGGGCTTCATGTAGCGAACTCTACGTCCCACGAAATATTCGCTACTCAGATAACCGGGCCTGCTCAGGACGAGCCACACACTTCGAAACAATTTCGATTCCAACAGTGTGAGCGCTGCGACCAACTCTTTCGCGTAGTGTCGCAGCGAATAATCTTTGTCCGTCACTTCTTTCTCGCCGCAGTCTCCGCAGAAAGTCCCAACAGTTTCAGTCCCGCACGACGGACAAGCAAACTTCGATCGCGTAACGACTTGGTGGCTCTTCGTTGCGGAGTCGAGATGGCGTCGTTTCAGCATCTTCCTCTCCGGCCATTGTGGGTCAGAAGCGTTGGGGCGCGACCCGGATTCTAGCACCGCCGTGAGGGCAACCTTTGTCCCTACTGCCCGATGGGACGAGCTTCAGCCGCGGGTTGCTGCCTCCATCGCGAATGAAGCTCCGCAACGCCGCGGCTAATCCTTTCCACAGCCCACCTATGTGACATCTGCCCTTGCGCGGAAAGATCAAAGAGCAGATCATTTCCAAGGTGTTAGCGGTAGCGGCCGCCAACCGAGAGCAGCTCTGAAGTTCTTTGAAATCAAGATTTTGCCCGTAAGTGATTGTGCGCCACAGACTATTGCGCGGTTTTCCGCTAAGTCAATGATTCCAGGAGATCGGGGGGAGGGGGGTACCACCCCAGATGCGGATTCCTGAAATGGAATCTCGCGGGAATCGTTTCGTGAAGGTCGCGATCAGAAATCCAACGACGATTACTCGCTCGTGAAGTAATCGACTGTGACGGGATTCTCGAATAACGAATAGTCGCGCGTCACCACCGTGATGCCGCTTTCGGTGACAAAGTAGCGTTGGCGGTCGGCTTCGGCGTCGTATCCGATGGTGGTGCCTTCGGGCACATGGACGTCGCGGTCGAGAATGGCGCGGCGGATGCGGCAGTGGCGTCCGACACTGACGTGCGAAAAACAGATTGTGCTGTCCACTTCCGAGTAGGAATTCACACGCACGTCGGGAGAAAGCACAGAATTGTTCACGATGCCGCCGGAGATGATGCAGCCGTTGGACACGATGGAGTCCAGGGCGGTTCCGGTACGTCCCGCTTCCGCGAAGACGAACTTTGCCGGAGGGTACTGCCGCTGGTGGGTGCGGATCGGCCAGTGGTCGTCGTAGAGGTTGAAGATGGGAGACACGGAAACGATATCCATGTTGGCTTCGTAGTAGGCCTCGAGCGTACCCACGTCGCGCCAGTAGAGAGCTTCCTTCTTGTTCTCATCAACGAAATCGTAGGCGTACACGCGGTAGTCATCGACCATCTTAGGCAGGATGTCTTTGCCGAAGTCATGGCTGGAGTTCGGGTCCTCGGCGTCCTTGAGCAGGACCGGAATAAGCACATCGGCGTTAAACAGATAGACGCCCATCGATCCCGCGACCTTTTCGGGATTCAAGGGCGAGCGCAGCGTGGTTACTTTAGGCTTCTCCTGGAAGCCGTGAATGCGTCCTTCGCGGTCAACGTCCACGACACCGAACTGGTAGGTTTCCTTGGGATCGATCTGGATGGTAGCGAGAGTAATGTCGGCGCCGGAGTCTTCGTGCTGCTGGAGCATCTTGCCGTAGTCCATCTTGTAGATGTGATCGCCGGAGAGGATCAGGACGCGCTTGGGTTCTTCGGAGCCGATGGAATAGATGTTCTGATAAACGGCGTCGGCAGTGCCCTGGTACCACTGGTCGCTGACCCGCTTCATGGGAGGGAGAACTTCGATGAATTCCCCGATCTCGTGGCCGAAAATGTTCCATCCTTCGCGGATGTGGCGGTTGAGCGAAAGCGCCTTATATTGCGTGAGGATGTAGACCTTGTGCAGCTTGGAGTTCAGGCAGTTGGATAAAGTGACGTCGATAATACGGTAGATGCCGCCGAAGGTCACCGCCGGTTTGGCCCGATCGCGAGTGAGAGGATAGAGGCGTTCGCCGGCCCCACCGGCCAACAGAACCCCGAGAGTGTCTTTCATTACTGCCCCTCAGATTCCGAACTGTGCATCACAGAATCTCGCTGCGGCACGACCCGGGAAAAGAAAACAGTAGATGTTAGCACAGGAGATGAGGGTTGCCGGTAACAGCGTGTTGGTGCTCCTATAATGTTTCGCCAGCAAGCCAAAGCTTATCCAGGAGCGCGCATTGGCGAAGAAGTCACACGATCAATCAGCCGACCAGAGTCAGACGAACCAGAATTCCATCGGAGATAAGGCGCTTGGTCTCAACCGCGACATTACGCGCCGTGACTTTCTGAACTCCAGTCTGCTGGCTTCGGGAAGTTTGCTACTGTCGCCGCTGAGTCCGGCTGAGTTGATGGCGGGATCGCGCGAGCATTCGCCGGACACAAACGATGACTGGACTGGCTACGGCGGAATTGGCGACTACGCGACTTCGAATGGCAACACGACAGCAGTGATGGAATCTGGTCACCAGATCCGTGATGCCGCGTTCGACGCATTGCCCACAAACATCAGCGACACCGGAGAGATCTATGACTGTGTGGTCGTGGGTGGAGGCATCAGCGGACTTGCCGCGGCGCTGATGTTCAAGCGTCTCTCGGGAAGAGGGAACTCGTGCCTGGTGCTCGATAACCATCCCATCTTCGGAGGAGAGGCCAAGCGGAACGAGTTTCTCGTGAATGGGCAGCGGCTGATGGCGCATCAGGGCTCTGCGTTTTATCCCGTTCCGTATCCGCACAGCTTCATTGCGCGATTTTATGAGTCGATTGGGTTGAAGGCGCCGCGCTTGGAGTATCAGAAATGGGCAGGACCGGATCCGGAGATGCAGTTGAGCCGCACACCTTATTTGGGATCGGCGCCGAGCGGAATGTATTTCGGCGCGAAGTTCGGACAGTCGAAGGGACTCTGGCTCACCGGTTCGGCAAGTGTGTGGGACCGAGCTCCGGCCTCGGCGAAAGTGCGCGAGGAGTTGAAGAAGTACGATTCCGGCAGCGAAACTCGGGTGCCGCAATATGCGGGTGATGCCATCTCACGGCAGCTCGACACAATCACGCTGGAAGACCATCTTACGCAGACGCGCGGCATCAGCCGCGAGACCTTCCAGACATTCTTCTCACTAGACGCAGGTGGCGGATACGGATTAGGCGCGGACGCGCTGTCAGGCTTCACCGCGTATGCGGCGGACATGCTGCACCCCCTGGACATCAGCGACGAGACGGGACAACAGATGTTCCCGGATGGCAACGGCGGGTTTGCGCGACTGATTACGAAGACTCTGATTCCGGAGTCGATTGCGGGAGATCACTCACTGGAGAACGTCACGCGCAACGCCGTGAATTTCGGCGCGCTGGACCGGGCTGGAAGTGACGCGCGCATTCGTCTCGATTCGACCGCCGTGTGGGTGAAACATGATGGGGATCCGTCGAAGTCGGAGACGGTGACGATTGCCTACACGCGCGGCGGGAAGACGTTTAGGGTCAAGGCGCGTTCCGTCGTGATGGCCGGAGGAAGCTGGACTACTCGGCACATCGTGCGCGATCTGAGTCCGGATCGCGTCGAAGCCTACAGTCAGTTCTATCGCGCGCCATGCCTGATGGCGAATGTCGCTGTCCATAACTGGCGCTTTCTTTACAAGATGGGCATTTCAGGGTGCTCGTGGTTTGAAGGATTGGGAAACTATCTTCAGGTACGGAAGCTGGCGCTGTGTGGGGCGAACT
>Ga0136846_1216819_pt1 | contig 22439 bp, 21 predicted proteins | sample HopSoiMetagenom2_FD_96841 | JGI IMG/M metagenome (GOLD analysis project Ga0136846, IMG submission 96841) | Grasslands soil microbial communities from Hopland, California, USA - 2 Assembly 2016 (version 4) | ecosystem: Environmental > Terrestrial > Soil > Grasslands | place: USA: Hopland... | reverse complement strand
GCCAAAGACATCAAGGCGAAGGTCGATGACGTGGTCCAGCAGGGCACCGAGAAAGTGACCGATATGGCCGGCGCCGTGCGCTCCGATCTGGAAGACCGGCTTGCCGGCGCACGCTACGGCGCGGAAGAGCTTCGCGGTACGGTAGCATCCGCCGCAGGCGCAGTGGCCGACAAAGCACAGTCCGTATTTCGCAGTGCCGCCGATACCGCGAAGGGCGCCGTCAGCGGCGCGGCCGGCCAAGTGGCATCCGCAGCCGAAGGCCTCGGCACCGCGGCCGGCGAGACCGCCACGGCCGCGAAAGATCAAGCCGCCGCGATGGCCGGGCAATCGCGCGATGCCCTGACTAACTTCGTCAACGACAATCCGCTGCTCGTCGCCGGCATCGGCGCCGCGATCGGTGCGTTTATCGCAGCCTCGATCCCGTCGTCGGAGGCCGAGAACAAACTGTTTGGCGCCGGCAGTGAGAAGCTGAAGGGTAAAGCCCGCGAAGCTGCGGCCCAAGGCATCGAGCAGGCCGGCAACATCGCCGCCGAAGCGGCAGGGTCCGTTGCCGCCGCCGCGGCCCGCGAGGGCATCGATGCCGCAGGCGTCCAGCGCGCCTTGAACACCGTCGCCGATGGCGTACGGAAGGTGGCCGATCGGGGCCTGGAAACCGCTCTCGGCGCCACCCCATCGTCCGGTCAACAGCCGGGCGGCCAACAACCGACCACCCAGAGGAATGCCACATGAGCGACACCTACACATCCCGGCCCGGCAGCAGAAACCTGGGCGGTAACGATCAGACCGGCCAAGGTACCGGCCAAGCCAAGGATCTGGCCGGCCAGGCCAAGGATCTGGCTCGCGACGTCAAGGCCAAGGCGTCCGACCTGACCGATGAGGTCACGCGCGCGGCGAAGAATAATGCATCGCAGCTTGGCAATGCCGCGATGGACATGGCGAACACAGCCAAGAACAAGGTCGAAGCTGCGGTATCACAGCGCAAGTCGCTGGGCGCCGATTACATCGGCTCACTCGCGCAAGCGACCGAACGCGCGGCGCATGAATTCGAGGCTGAGCTGCCCCAGGCTGCGCACTACATCCGCCAGGCGTCCGAACAGATGCAGGGTGTCGCCGATACCGTCCGCCAGCGCGACGTGCGCGAGCTGGTCGGTGAGGTGCAGGATTTTGCCCGGCGTCAGCCAACATTGTTCTTCGGCGGCGCGGTGGTCCTCGGCTTCGCGGCGCTGCGCTTCCTGAAAAGCACCGCGCCAAAGACCGGCCACGGCTACACTCAATCGAACGCGTTCGAACAGCGCCGCGAAGGGTAAAAGCCATGGCGCTGTCGAACGACCTCCATGCGATCCCCCGGCTGTTCGGCGATGCCGTCGAGCAGCTGGGCAAGCTCGTGCAGAATGAGATCCAGCTTGCGCGCGCCGAGCTATCGCAAAAAATGGCCCAAGCCGGCATTGGCGCGGCTTATCTCGCCGGCGCGGCAATCCTTTCCATTCCGGTGCTGGTGCTGCTTCTGATCGCGCTGGCGCTATGGCTGACCCAACTGGGCCTCTCGCCCGTACTCGCCCATCTCGCCGCCGCCGCCTGTGGCGCGGTGATCAGCGCCATCCTGGCCATGGTCGGCATGAGCCATCTGAAGCCGGAAAACCTCAAACCCAAAGTCACGATGCAGCAGGTTGAGCGCGACGTCGCAACCGCGAAGGAAATGGCACGATGATCTTCAAGGATGAACTCGATCGCGCCGGCCCGGTCGTCGACCGCCTCAACGCAGCCATTCGCGACAATCCGTTGGCCGCCGGCCTGATCGGCGCCGGCCTTGCCTGGATGCTGATGGGCGGGGCCAAAGGCTTCGGCGTCATGGCAGGCGCCGCCAAGGATGCAGTTGGAATGGCTGGCTCCGCGGCGGCAACCGCCGGCGGCGCCGTCGCGGGAGGCTTCACCAAGGCCGCTTTGGCCACCGCCGCTGGATTGAAAAGCGCGGCGACCGACGTGACCGGTTCGGTCGCGTCCCTCGTCCCGGACATTCCCGACACCGATAAGGCAATCGAGGCTAGTGCCGAGGCGGGCGCCACGGTCGGCAACCGGATCAATTCGGCGGCCGCCGCCGGTCGAGAGTATAGCGCCGCCATTCAATCGCGGCTTTCCGAAAGCCTGGAGAAACAGCCGCTGTTGCTCGGCGCCATCGGCCTTGCGATCGGCGCCGGCATTGCGTCGACCTTCGCCACCACGGCGGTCGAGAGCGAACTGATGGGCGAGCAGGGATCGGCAGCGCGTCAAAAGCTGCAGGGACTGGCCGGCGACGTGACCGACCGCGCGAAGCAGATCGCGTCCGATCTCAAAGACGAAGCGGGCCGGCAAGGCCTGACCCCGGATGCCGCCAAGAGCGCGGCTGCGGGGATCGGCGAGAAGGTCAGAGCCGTCGCCGGTGCGGGGCGGGAATCGATCACCCAGCGGTTTGCGCCGACGTCGAATTAGCCGATCGCTCGGCAAGATCACGAACAGCAACCGGGCGAAGCGATTGAAGACGGGGCCTTTCCACCTGATTTTGCCTCAAATCTGAACGGTGAGGTTGGCAATTTCTACAGGTCTTTCAGACGGTTATATGAAACTTGTGGAAGCGGCCCAAGGTGCGCCATAATATAGTTAATGCGGCGCCTTAGGTTGCTTCGGTGAGAATCCCGGGGCTGGGAACGCGATCATGCGTGGCGCGACAACTCTGGTTGCTCTGACCGCCGCCTTTTTCATCTGGCACACAACGCATGTCGACGCGCCGCCGGCCGGGTTCGCGGTCAGCACGGTCATTCCACCGCACCGCGCCGACGCCGTCGCAGCACCGGCAAAAGCAACGCTTCTTGTCGAATTGCCGGCCGCACCTTGGGGCTCGAACGCCACCCCGGTCTCGACTGCCGCCTCGTTCGTCTATGCCAAGAACCATCCGGCCACGCCGCTGCCCGCCCTCGCCTTCGCCGCCATGGCGAGCACGGAGCCGATGAACACAGACGAGTTCGGCCCGACTTACACCCTGGCCGATGCGCCGTTCGACCCGCGACCCGGACAGTTGCGACTGCTGTCGCGCGGCGGACTGTGCAGCGCCATCGTTTCGGTCGCCCAGGCGAACGATCTGCCGATCCCGTTCTTTGCCAACCTGATCTGGCAGGAGAGCAGCTTCCAATCAAAAACCATCAGCTCGGCGGGGGCGCTCGGCATCGCGCAGTTCATTCCCGAAACCGCGATCGAGCACGGGCTGATGAATCCGTTCGAGCCGATCCAGGCGCTGTTTGCCTCGGGCAAGCTGCTGCGCAAGCTGCATCGTCAGTTCGGCAATCTCGGCCTTGCGGCTGCCGCCTACAACGCCGGGCCCGGGCGCATCTACGACTGGATGGGTGCGCGCCGAGGTTTGCCCGGAGAAACCCGCGCCTATGTGGCCCGCATCACCGGGCATCGCGCCGATCAATGGTTGTCGCACCAGTTCGTGCGCGACGCCGAAGCAACCCTGATGCCGGCGCGGGCGCCCTGCCCGGAGGTGGCCGAGGCGGTGAAGGAGCAGACCCAATTCGTCCGGGTCGCCAAGCTGATGTCGGAGCTGGTCGCCGCGACGGCGCCGCCACCGCAGGACCGGACGCCGACCGCGGCCTTGCCGGCCAACCGGGCCGTTGCGCTGAACGGCGCCAAGCCTTCAGCTGACAAGCAGAGGAAGAAAATTGCCGCGCCCCCGAGTTCAGCGGCGCCGAAGCTCGCAGCCGCGAAGCCTGCGGCCGGGGCGAAGCCTCAATCGAAACCCGAAGCGCGCGTCGTCACCGCGATGAAGGACCAGAGCCGGCCGCAGTCGCGCCACAACACCGCAAAGCCGGCGGTGGCGGTCGACGGGTCGGCCAAGCGTATCGCCGCGCAGTAACGCCGAAAAGGCGTCTCGTCATAAAACGAGCTACCGACGTTTCCGGTGTGTGTCCGGCTCGACACCGGCTTGGCGCCCGACAGCGTCCGCTGGTGCTTGCTACTCGATCACTTCGTCAGCTGAAACAATGATCGAGTTAGGAACCGTAAGCCCCAACGCCTTGGCGGTCTTGATGTTGACAACGGTCTCGAACGTGGTCGGCCGCTCGATCGGCAGATCCGAGGTCCGCGCGCCCTTGAGCACACGATCGACATAAGAGGCCAGACGCCGGTACGAGTCCGACAGCTTCGGCCCATAGGTGCAGATAGCACCGCTTCTTGCAAAGACCGGCCAACCCGAAATCACGGGCGCCCGATGTTTCATTCCGAAGTCGATGATGCGCTGGCGATACTGGATGGCAAAGCCATCGGCGAAGAGCGAAATTGCCTGTGGGGGATGCCGGCCCATCGTGGCAAGCGCGGCCGCGAGTTGATCCTCCGTCGCGGCGCCAAAAAACTCGACCTCGAGGCCGAGCCGCCGCGCCGTCTCCTCCGAATAGGTGCGTTCCGTTTGTGCACCGGGATGCTCCGGATTGGCGATGATTGCGACGCGCCGCAACTCCGGAACGATGTCCCGCAGCATTTCCAGGCGCTTGCCGTTCAATTCAGCCGCCATGAACGTGAGACCGGTCATGTTGCCGCTCGGATGAGCGAGGCTTTCGGCAAAGCCTGCCGCAACCGGATCTCCGCTGAACACATAAACCGACGGTATCGGCAGCTTCAATTCGTACACCAAAGGAACGGCAGCACCTTGCACCACCAAAAGATTGACTGGTTTTCGCATCAACTCGACCGCCAGCGGCGCAACACGCAAGAGGTTGTCGTCGCCATAGCGATATTCGATCTCAAGGTTGCGGTGCTCCAGATAGCCAAGCTCGGCAAGGCCGCTGCGAAACGCATCGAGGAATGGAGCCAAGCTCGGCGCCTGCTGTGCAGTCAACCAGCCGATGGTGGAGGCTTTTGCAGCATTTTGCGAGCCGGCACGTCGCGTCGTGGCTGCTATCGCGATGGCCGATGAGAGAAATACGCGCCGGTCCATTCAGCCCTCTCGCTCATACTTGTAGCGGAAGTCCTATCATAACGAACGGAGACGCTTCTTCCATCAAGCATCCCGCAGCGCAAGAGTCTGATTGGGTTATTCTATTTGCTGTCGTTCCAGATATCAGTCGCGAGCTTCCAATCCTTTCCGACCTTCTCCCACACCACCACAAACTTCCCGGTGACTTCCTTGGGCGTCGCGCCCTTGGTCTTCAGGCTGAAGGTCCCGATCTCGCGCACCGCAAAGCGGCCGAGCCTCTTGACCTCGAGCGTTGTGACCTTCGGGTCGCTGACCTGGTCCGCCATGCCCTTCCACATTGCCGCGATCGCGGTGCGGCCCTTCACCATGGCGGAGCCGGGCGGCAAGGCGACCGCGTCCTCGGTGTAGAGTGAAGCGACGCCGGCGAAGTCGCCTTTGTTGAACAATTCCGTCCATTTCGCGTTCACCGCCTCAATCGCGGCCTTCTGGGCGAACGCCGGCGAGGCCAGCCCGGCCAAGAAGGCAACTACCAGTGCAATCCTGCGCATGATCAGTTCCCCGTGGGTCTTCGATTTCATAAAGCCAATCGGCTCTCGATAAGCTACCGCAACTTGAACGCGCCGCTTGCACGGTCACTCGATCAACTCGTCAGCAGCAACAAGAAGGGTCTGTGGCACGGTTAGACCGAGTGCCTTGGCGGTCTTGAGGTTGATGACCAACTGGTATTTGAGCGGAGCCTGGACGGGAAGCTGGCTCGGCTTTTCGCCCTTCAGAATGCGATCAGCATAGGTCGCCGCGCGCCGGTGCTCATCGACAAGATAAGGTCCGTAGGAGATCAGGCCGCCGTCTTTAACGAATGACCGGGACCAATCGACGGCGGGGACGCCATAGCGAACCGACAGCGCAACAATCTCCGTGCGATGAAGCTCGGTAAAGGCATCCGGCATTACGACCAGGCCACTATTTGGCTCGCGTGCCTGAATCGTGATGCGTGATTCGAGCTCCTGCATGTCGGCAACGGGTGCGGCAATCGCCTCTATGCCGAGAGAAACAGCAGCAGTTTTGAACGGGTTCAGATAGCTCTCGATAAACGGCGCCGCTGACGGGTTAAACAAAAACGCGATTCGAGCAAGGCGCGGCGCGATCTCCTTCAGCAGCTCCGCCCACCGGCCACCTAGCGAGCCCACGATAGGGGTGAAACCCGTCGCGTTGCCGCCCGGTCGCGGCAGACTCGCGACGTATCCACTTCCGACGGGATCGGCAACCAATACGAAAATGACAGGAATAATATGAGTCTCTTGCAGAATCGCCGCGGTAGCGGGCGTAGAACTCGTAAAGATGAGATCAGGCTGAAGCGCCACGAGTTCCTTCGCAAATCGTTGCATCAACTCGTTATCGGCCGCCGCCCATCGCACGTCGGTGGAGATGTTGCGCCCGACGGCCCAACCTGCCTCCTGGAGGCCCTGCAGAAATGCAGCGAGACGGATTTGGCCCTCCGGATCGTCCGCGGCCAAGTGCATCAACACGCCGATACGCCGCGTGCGCTCGCGCTGCTGTGCGCGTGCCGCGAGCGGCAACGCGGCCGCCGCGCCTCCAAGCAACGTGATGAACTCTCGCCGCCTCATTGCCCTCGTCCAAGCTCTAACATCACGCTGAACCCGGCCTTGAACCCGAGCGATTACAGCAGGGAAATGCGAGCCGTGGAATGGGTCTCGATGGCGAGTTGCGCAGCAGTAATGGAGAGCCGGATATATCAGCTTTGGATGAGCGGACCGGAGGCCCAATACCACACGACGTCCGCTTTGCCCGACACACCGCAGCAAACAACGCCTCTATTCGATCACCTCGTCGGCGCGGCCAAGCATAGTCGGTGGTATAGTCAGGCCAAGCGCTTTGGCGGTCTTGAGATTGATCGCGAGCTCGTACTTGGTCGGCGCCTGGACCGGAAGATCGCCGGGCTTCTCTCCCTTCAAGATGCGGTCGACATAGCTGGCTGCGCGGCGATACTATCGGTCAGGTTGGGGCCGTAAGAAATCAGCCCGCCGGCTTCCACGTAGAAACGATAAGGGTAAACCGCGGGCAGCTTATGCTGCGCAGCGAGCGCAACGAGTAGCTTGTGCTGGACCGTGGCGACCGATCCGACCACCACGATCAGGCCATCGTTCGACCCATTGGCAAATTCAGCCACGCTACGTGTGGTGTCTGCGGTGGCGCTCATTTCGATAGGACTGAGCTCCACGCCGTGCGGCGACGATGCCGCCGCGATCACCGCCCATTGTCCGATACCGGCGGGACCGTCAGCCGCTGCATCGCGCACCACGCCAATGCGCGCAATCCGCGGCGCAACCTCCTTGAGTATTTCAAACCATTTGGCGCTTAGGCCGTATTCGAACTGGGTGAAGCCAGTGGTGTTGCCTCCTGGCCGCGCCAAGTTCTTGACCATGCCGGCACCGACCGGATCGAGGCTCTGAGCCATCAAAATGGGCACGGTGCGGGTTGCCGATTGCAATGCCTGTGTGGTCGGGCCGACCCCGGACACCAGCACTTCCGAGCCGAGTGCAACCAGCTCCTGCGCATCCCGCCGCAGGCGCGCTATGTCTCCGCTCGCCCAGCGGACTTCGATCCGCAAGTTACGGCCGACGACCCAGCCTGCCTCCTGCAATCCTTGTGCGAGCGCCGTGATGCGAGCTTGCGACTCTGGATCATCCGGAGTCGTATGCATCAGCACACCAATCCGCCGCACCCTTTCCTGCGCGTGGACGCCGACTGGCCATGCCGCCGCCGCACCTCCGAGCAGTGCGATAAAATCCCGTCGCCTCATGTCCACCCCCGTTTGGGACAAGGCATTTGTCGCAACTCAAGCTAACACATCGAAGTGGCGGGGGTACGGCTGTACTGCGGGACACGATCCCGCCATTTCGGCTTGCGAGGACCTGCCGCTACGCGCTGAAGTCCGCTAATATTGCCATTGCTCGCCGGTTGTATTGGGTCGGAGGCGGACATGCTGGAGCGCGCAGGCGCGCGTTTTTGGATTTCGATCGTGGCCGCCGTCCTCATTTTTCCGACGGCCGTCGTTCTGCTATTGGCGGCCTGGGCCATCCACGTCCAAATCGCGTTGCCCACGTTCACCGAGTCGAGCCCTGTCAGGCTCGCGGCCGTTGCCCCGATGCAAGAGAAGGTCGCGACTGCGGTGCCTCCGCAGCGCGCAATGGTGACTGAACCTGTCGCGCCGCCGCCGCAAGCGCCGGAGCCCTCGTCGTCGATGCCGACGCCGGCCGAGATGTCCCCCACCGACGCCGATCGAGCCGAGAACGTCTCACCATCAGCATCCCCAACGGTGACGGCCAAGCCCGAGGCACCCGAACGCCCCTCGGGGCCCGTTTCACCCATGCCGGAACAGGTCGAAGCAGCGGTGCCTCCGCCCCCTGCGACAGCAGCGACTGAACCTGTCGTTCCTGAACCAGATGCTAAAGCGCGCGAGTTCGCTTCAGCGTCGTCTTTGTTTGCAACGCTCGCGGCGGTGCCGCCGATCCTGGGCAGAACCTCTCCCGCCTACGCCGATCCAACGCAGGACACATTCTCTTCAGCGTCCCCGATGACGACGACTAAGCCCGCCCTATCCGACCTTTCCGAGCCGATCTCAGGCCCGGTTCCGCTGCCGAAGCCCAAACCCCATGCAACCGTCGCTCTCGCCAGTCGCCCGGTGCCATTGCCGCGACCGCGGCCAGAGTTGACCAGGTGACCGACCATCGGCAGTCGCCATTGGCAAAAATGCCAGCGAACAACTGACAACTTAGACTGCCACGCTCTAAAGCGTCGCCTGCTTGTGCCCGCATTCCTTGCAGGTGAACGGCACGCGGAGCTGCCCCCGCGCCGCCGAGACGCGATTTTTCCCGCCGCACTTGCCGCAGATCGCCTCGATTCTTGTGTCGCCCTGCTTGATGGTGATGGCTTTCTTTTCCAGCGCCTCTTTGATCAGCCGGTCGGCTTCCGCTCGCATCGCTTCTTTGGACATTTCACGCCCTGTCTGGTTTCAACTCAACTCGCGGCATTGGCGCAGCGACGCCGGCTACAGCCACTTCTTCCACTTGAAGATAACGAACGGCAGGATGGCGGAGCATATCATCAGCCCGACCGCATAGGGATAGCCGAAGGTCCATTCGAGCTCGGGCATGTGCTTAAAGTTCATGCCGTAGATCGAGGCGATCAGGGTCGGCGGCATCAGCGCGACGGCGGCAATCGAGAATATCTTGATGATGTTGTTCTGCTCGATGGTGACCACGCCAAGCATGGCATCGAGCAGGAAAGTGATCTTGTTGGAGAGATAGGTGGCGTGGTCGGAAAGCGACAGCACGTCGCGCTGGTTGGCCTGCAATTGCAGGCGCACATCCTTGTGCCAGCGCATGCCCTCGGCCTCGTTGGCAAGGAACAGCAAGAGCCGCCCGATCGAGACCAGGCTCTCGCGAACCTTCGAGGTCAGATCACCCTTGCTGCCGATCGCCTTGAGAATGTCCTTGTATGACAGTGCCTCGCCGGAGGTCGCATTGTCGGGCTCAAAAATATCGTGCGATACCCGGTCGACCTCGAGGCCAATGCGCTCGAGAATGTCGGCGGCGCGGTCGATCACGGCGTCGAGCAGATCGATCAGCACGGTTTCGCCGGTCACGTTGGCCGGGCAATTGCGGGCGAGCTTGTTGCCGACGATCATGAACGGGCGCGGATCGTCATAGCGCACGGTGACCAGGCGATGGCCGGACAGGATGAAGGTCACCGCGGTGGTCTTCGGCGTCGCCGTGTCGGAATTGCACATCAAGGTCGCGGTCATGTAGCGCGCATGATTTTCGACGTAGAGGCGGCTCGAGACTTCGATCTCCTGCATTTCTTCGCGGGTCGGCACCGCGATGCCGAGCAGGCGTTCGATCAGCTTGTCCTCGCCGGGCGCTGGATTGACGAGGTCGAGCCAGACCGCGTTGTCGGGCACCTCCTCGCCCGAAACGATGTCGCGCCGCTCCAGTGAATGGCCGTTGGGAACGTACGCTGCAAGCATGAGCAACCTGGATGCTCGCCCCGGGAAGGGCTCTGATCTGCGGCGCCACTCTTGGCCCGATCTCGGCGATCCCGCAAGAAAAAATGGCAGGTAAGGATGGAGAAAGAACGATCTGAGCCAGTCATTTGGTTTGTGACGGGGACGCGACGGGCCGCGAACGACAACGGCCGCGGTTGCCCGCGGCCGTGTATGGCTTCAACGCGACCGGCGTCGCGGCTAGCTCGCGGACTCCACGAAGCGCAGATCGATCCGCAGGCCCGGAGCCGACGCCGGGGTCGTCTCATGGGCCGGGCTCTTGCATCGATCGGAATAGCGCGCCGCAGCCGCCACCGCCTGGATGCCGATGCTGCCGTACTGGTGACTGAGATTGGTGCGATCGCTGCGGCGGTCCGGCTGCGCGCTGCACAAATTCTGGCTCGCTGCCGAGCTGGTTCTTGGTGTCATTGGTTCCTCCACTAGTGCCCGTTGTTGTTTGTCAAAGTGATCCCCGATCGCGGCAGAAATGGGCGGACAATGGAGTCCTATCGGGGCATTCCGGCCGCGGACGGACGCGTTCTGGGCCGCCCCGCCGCATTTTTCCTGAGGTTTGGATGGTAAAGCTTCAAATGAGCGTCGCTGCATTAAATAAGCAGTATGGTAAACCATTGATTAACGGCTTGAATCCAGAATGGCGGGGACGCGGGATTGCGACCGTGGGGCCCTGACACACTGCGGCATTCCTGCCACAGGTTCACAACGGGATGCATCCGAACCCGCATGTCTCCTGGAATTTCTTGGGCTTTATCGTCTATCTATGGATTCGAAATTGGACATGGTGAATGGCATGGGATTTCGCGGAACCGCCGGAAGACGGGGAATCGCTCTGCTCGCTTTGGGCCTTGGCGTGCTGCTGTCGGGCTGCATGCAGCAGACCATCGAGCCGGCGTCGGACGCCAACCTGACGCCGCGCGATCGTAAGCTGCTGGCCAATGTGCCGTACGCGAAGGCGACGATTCCTGAACCCTATCAGCGCCACATCGTCGACTATCACCGCAAGGAAGGCCCGGGCACCATCGTGGTCGATCCGGATGCGCGCTATCTCTACTACGTGCTCGATAAGGGCAAGGCGATCCGCTACGGCGTGACGGTCGGCGAAGAGGCCCTGGTGTTTTCCGGCGTCGCCAAGGTCGGCCGCCGTGAAGAATGGCCGTCCTGGACTCCGACCGCCGATATCAAGAAGCGGCTCACCGGCATTCCAGACTTCGTTGGTCCCGGGCCGCACAATCCGCTCGGCGCCCGCGGTCTCTACCTGTACTCCGGCAACAGAGACACGCTCTACCGCATCCATGGCACCAACCAGCCGGAATACATCGGCTCGGCGATCTCCTCGGGCTGCATCCGCATGACCAACGAGGACGTCATCGACTTGTACAACCGGGTCAAGCTCGGCACGCCGGTGGTGGTGCTCGCACTGGGGCAGAGCGACTCGCCGTTCAACCCGCGCATGGCGTTGAGCGGCGCCAACGGGCTTAACAACTAACGACTTTTTCGGGGGAAGAGGGAGCGGCGCCGGATCAAGGTCCGGCGCCGTTTTTTATGGCCGTGCCGCGATCGCGCGACCGGGCCTGGACGGACGTAAGGTTCATCGGTCGTGGCCGCGGCAGCGGCACCGCCGCGGCCATCGTGTCGTGATCGATGATGTTCCACTGGCAGATCCGATAGCCGTGCGAGCGCTCGGCGAGATCCAGGTGGATGTGCTCCTCGTGGTAGCCGTCCGAGCCTGGCCCCAGCACAGTGGTGAAGCGGGCGCAGGCGAGCGTGCGCATCTGCTCGCGAAACAGTTTGGACACTTGCGGATCGGTCAGCGTGAAGGTGGCGCCGTTCTTGAGCTTGATCGCGCCGATGTCGATTGCATTGCCCTTGCCGTGCTCTGACAGCTTGGCGCCCAGGATGTTGTTGCGGCCGCGGCACTCGTAGGAAGCAAGCTCGGTGACGGTGGCAAGCGGCCCGCCAAGCGTTGCAGCAACCGGCCCTACATCGGTGCGGAGCCATTCGGCCAAAGCCTCCGCCATGCTGCATTGCAGCTGCGGTGGCGGGGCCACGGCGACAAATGTCTGGTCGGGCATCACGATGCGGTCGAGCTGCACCATGTCGAAACGCGCGCATTGGGCCGGCTCGACGCGGATCGGCACGGGCGTGAAACGGGCGACCTTGCCGAGACGGTCGTAACAGGCCTGAGTTTCCGCCGACGGAAAAGCGGCAGCCGGCGGCATCTTGTGCAGCTCGCGGTAAAGCTCGCGCTGCAGCTCCAGGTCGGAGGTGCCGGCAGCGGCCGCCGCGGCAACGCTGACGCCAAGCGCAAGCGGCAGCATCAGGGACTTCAATCCGGCTCGGCGGCGCTGTCGCATCGATAGGCCCGTTAACGAAGCCTGCGCCGGAAGCCGTCAACGCCCCGACGCGGGCGGCGGCGATCCAACGCTGGGCGGCCGGATTGGTTCATTTGCGTGGTTTGTCCGCGCCGGTGGGCCGATAGGCCTGTGCGCGGGCCCGCTCGGCCAGTTCGCAGCCTTCGCAATAGCGGGCGTCTTTGAAATCGATCCAGTTATGGGCATAGATGCGCTCGGGCGGGATGCCATAGCGTTCCTGGAGGAATTTCACCAGCAGCAGGCCGGCCTTGAATTGCTCCGGCGTCAACGGCGCCTGCACATCCGGTGCGTTGCCGTTGAATTCGACGCCAATTGAATTGGTTTTGATCACCTGTCGGTAGGTCTTGGAATTGTCGATGTACTTGTTGTCGTTGCGGTTGGCGCCGTCGCCCTGGGTGGTGACGACGGTTTCCGGCACCGACCAGTAGATCGTACCGTCGGTCTCGACCCACAGCGTGACGCCGCGCTTGGTCGGATTCCGCGCCTGGCCCTCGGCCAACGATTTCGCCGCACCTGGCGCGCCTTCGGTCTGATGCAGGATGATATTCTTCCACGGCGCCTGCGCCGGATCGCCGAGCGACGTCATGTAAACGATGCGCAGCCCGGGGATCTGCGGCTGGCCGGCGCTCTTGGCCAGTCTGGCGAATTCGGGATCGCCCTGCGCCAGCGCGCCGAACGAAATCGCAAGGGCCAAGCAACTCAAAACCAGGCGCGCGAGCATCATGGGCCATCGGTGCCGCATGGAACGCGGCCGTCCTTGAGTGCAGCTTGGCGCCAAACTAAACAAGGATGCTTCCGCTCACAATCGGATGTTGGCCGATGGCGCAGTTCGACGTGGTCGTGGTGGGACTCGGCGCGACCGGCGCCGCAGCGCTCAATCGGCTAGCGCGGCGGGGCGTCCGCGTGCTGGGCATCGAGCGCCTAACACCCGGCCACGACCAAGGCTCCTCGCATGGCGAGAGCCGGATCATCCGGCTCGGCTATTTCGAGCACCCGTCCTATGTGCCGCTGCTGCGCCGGTCCTATGCGCTGTGGCGCGAGCTGGAGGCGGAAGCCAACGCGAAGCTTCTGCACATCACCGGCATCGTCGAGATCGGTCCGCCCGGCGGCGAGGTGGTGAGCGGCACGCTGGCGGCGTCGCGGCTGCATGACCTGCCGCACCAGGTGATGGATGCGGCCGAGACCATGCGGCGCTTTCCGGCTTTCAAAATTCCCCATGATTATCTGGGCGTGTTCCAGCCCGACGGCGGCTTCATCGCGGCCGAAGCCGCGATGGCGGCGATGCTGGCGCAGGCGCGCACGGCGGGCGCGGAGGTTCAAACCGGCGTCGTCGTGCGTTCCGTGACACCGCGGCACAACGGCGTCCGCATCGAGACCGGCGCCGGCTTAATCGAGGCTCGCACCGCGATCGTCGCCGCCGGCCCGTGGCTCAGTAAGCTCATGCCTGATCTGCCGGCGCCGCTTCGCGTCACCCGCGAGGTGATGGCCTGGTTCGAGCCTCGCAACCCGGCCCCGTTCCTCTCCGGAGCGTTTCCGGTGTTCCTCCTCGAAAGTCCGCTCGGACAACACTACGGCTTCCCGCCGTGGCGCGGCGGGCTCCTGAAGATCGCCAAGCACCACCATCGCAACGAAACCGTCGATCCGGACCACGTCGATCGTGTTGTTTCGGCGGAGGACGAAGCGCTGATCCGCTCCGCCGTGAGCCGATACATTCCGGCGGCTGACGGCCCGCGGCGGTCCGCCAAGACCTGCCTCTACACCATGACGCCCGATCGCGATTTCCTGATCGATCGGCTGCCCGGGGAGCCAAACATCGTGGTGGCCTCGCCCTGCTCCGGCCACGGCTTCAAGTTCGCGCCTGTGGTCGGCGAAATCCTGGCCGATCTGACAACCGAAGGCGGAACCGGGCACGACATCAGCCGCTTCCGATTGAACCGGTTCGGCTGCTAGGCTGCTGCATCCATTCGGCAAAAACCGAAGTAATAAGAACGGTCCATAGGGAGAAATGCCCATGCTTGGCCTGATGCAGGATTGGCCGCTGCTGTGCCATCGCATCATCGACCATGCCGCGATCCAGCATGGCAATCGCGCCGTCGTCTCGCGTTCGGTCGAAGGGCCGATCCACACGACGAACTACGCTGAGATTCGCAGGCGCGCGATGAAGCTCGCGCAGCGGCTCGACCGCGACGGCGTCAAGCTCGGTGACCGGGTGGCGACGCTCGGCTGGAACACCTGGCGGCAGCTGGAAGCCTGGTACGGCATCCTCGGCATCGGCGCGATCTATCATACGGTCAATCCCCGGCTGTTCCCCGAACAGATCGTCTGGATCGTCAATCACGCCGAAGACCGCGTGATGATGACCGACCTCACCTTTGTGCCGCTCCTAGAAAAACTCGCCGGCCAACTGCCGAGCATCCAGCGTTATGTGATCCTGACCGACGCCGCGCACATGCCGAAGACGGCACTGAAGAACGCGGTGCCTTACGAGGAATGGATCGCCGAAGCCGACGGCGACTTCGAATGGAAGAGCTTCGACGAGAACACGGCAGCCGGCATGTGCTACACCTCCGGCACCACCGGCAATCCCAAGGGTGTGCTCTATTCGCACCGCTCCAACATCCTACACGCTTTCATGGCGTCGCTGCCGGACGCCAAGGGGATCGCTGCGCGCGACGTGGTGCTGCCGGTCGTACCGCTATTTCACGCCAACTGCTGGTCGCTCGCCTTCTCGACGCCCTTGACCGGCGCGTCGCTCATCCTGCCCGGACCGAAGCTTGACGGCCCGTCGATCTACGAACTGCTCGACACCTACAAGGTGACATTCACCGCCGGCGTCCCGACGGTCTGGCTGGCGCTGCTCGACCACATGGAAAGAAACGGGCTCAAGCTGCCGAGCTTGAAACGCATCGTGATCGGCGGCTCGGCGTCGCCGCGGGCGATGACGCAGAAATTCCAGGACGACTACGGCGTCGAGGTGATCCATGCCTGGGGCATGACCGAGATGAGCCCGCTCGGCTCGCTCTGCACCATGAAGCCGGAATACGCTGATCTCACCGGCGACGCTAAGCTCGATCTGCAGATGAAGCAGGGCCACCCGCCGTTCGGCGTCGAGATGAAGATCACCGACGACCGCGGCAACAAGCTGCCATGGGACGGCAAGACCTTTGGCCGGCTCAAGGTGCGCGGACCGGCGGTGGCGCGGCGCTATTTCAAGGACGACAGCGAGATCCTCGACGACGAAGGCTTCTTCGACACCGGCGACGTCGCCACCATGTGCCCGCACGGCTACATGCAGATCACCGACCGCTCCAAGGACGTCATCAAGTCCGGCGGTGAATGGATATCGTCGATCGACCTGGAAAATCTCGCGGTCGGCCATCCCAAGGTGGCCGAGGCCGCAGTGATCGGCGTGCGGCATCCGAAATGGGACGAGCGGCCTCTGCTGGTGATCGTGCTGAAGAAGGGTCTGGAGGCGAGCAAGGACGAGATTCTCTCGTTCATGCAGGGCAAGATCGCCAAATGGTGGATGCCGGACGATGTCGCCTTCGTCGCGGAAATCCCCCACACCGCGACCGGCAAGATCCTGAAAACCGAACTGCGCGAGCGCTTTAAGGATTACCGGCTGCCGACCGCCGCGGCGTGAGCGCCAGTGGACTTCGAGCGCGCCACAACATCGCTGCTGCGCCAACACCGACTGTTAGAGCTATGAGTGAGGTCTGTGCGCACCAAAAATATGCGCACCAAAGGTGAAGGGCCCGGGCATTTGCGCCCGAGCCCTGGAAGACTACTTCTTCTTCCTAGCTTTTGCCTTCTTCGCTTTCCTCTTCTTCGCCATGGTCTTTCCCCTTGGTTGGGAGGCGCCGGAGGGCATGAGCGCCTCAAACACTGCAATTAGGAACTGATTCTCTAGGAGATGTCTCGTCCCGCGTGCCGTTTGTCCAATAATATCAACACCGGCTCTGCGGACCGGCGCCGCGCGGCGCCGCATTCGCGGGCAAGAGCAACGGTTGCATTGCGTGGCGGACGCATTTACGAGTTTGCACCGTCCCGCGTGAGACCCCCGTATGGCGCGCCGCCGATTCGCCGACGATCCAACATCGCGGCTGGCCATCTGGGCCCGCCGTTGCGCCTTCTTTTCGCTCGCGGCGACGGTGCTGTCGATTCTGATCGTGCGCTCCGGCGTCCTCGAAATCGAGCCGGCGCTCGCCACCTTTGCCGGCGCGCTGGTGTTCGCCGTGATCGGCATCGTGCTGGCGTTCGGCGCCTTCATCGTGATCTGGAAGGACGGCAGCCGCGGCATGGGCCCAGCCTTCGCGGCCATCGCCATCGGTCTCGCGCTGATCGCCTACCCGGCCTATCTCGGCTATCGCGCCTATACGCTGCCGATGATCAACGACATCACCACCGATGCGCTCGATCCGCCGCGCTTCGACGTGCTGGCGCGGCTGCGGCCGCGCGGCACCGTCGAATACGCCGGCCTCTATGCCGCCGAATTGCAGCGCAAGGCCTATTCGGACGTCGAGCCGTTGAGTGTCAACTCCGCGCCCCGGGTCGCCTATGACGCGGCGATGGCGGTGATCGCGCGGAAGAAATGGCGCGTCGTGGTCGACCGCCCGCCGCAGCCGCCGAGGCGCGACGGCATCATCGAGGCAGTGGCGCGCACCCCCATTATGGGCTTCCGCGAAGATATCGCCGTGCGGATCCGGCGTGACGACGACGGCGCCAAAATCGACGTGCGCTCGGCCTCGCGCTTCGGCCGCCACGATTTCGGCAGCAACGCCGCGCGCATCAAGAGCCTGCTCGAAGACATCGACGACCGCTTGACCGCCGAAAACGAGAAGGCCGAACGGGCGGCGCAGCGGCAATTGCAGCAGCAACAGAAGCTAAAACAACAACCGGCCGGCAAGGACGCCAAGCCGCCACGGCGGCCCTAAACGGCCGAGCAACATCTCTGGACTTCATGCTGAGGAGCGCACGCAACTCGCGCCTCGAAGCAGGGCTACATCGCCATCCTTCGAGACGGGGTCTGTCGGACTGCTCTTCAGGATGAGATCGGAATGTGTGGCAAGGCCGACAATGCCGCCTAAGCCAGGCGATAGCGCCCGGCGATCGAGGGCGGGCCATTGGTCGCCACCGCGCCGCGCGCCACCAAATCCTCCAGATGCGCCAGCACCGACATGCCTGCCGCCTTGAGCAGGCGCGGGTCGAGGTTGGCATAGATCGCGTTGACCATCGTCGGGATGTCGCTCTCGCCATTTTGCAGGCGGTTGAGGATCGAGGCCTCGCGGGCCTTGCGATGCAGGATGTAGGCGGCGACGAAGCGCGGTGCGTTGTTCACGGCGGGACCGTGGCCGGGGAAATAGACCGGCTCGGCGCGCTTTGAAAGCTTCTGCAGCGAGGCCATGTAGTCCCCCATCGAGCCGTCCGGCGGCGCCACCACCGGCGTCGACCACGCCATCACGTGATCGCCGGAGAACAGCACGTTGTTCTCCTTGAAAGCGAAGGCCATGTGGTTGGCGGTGTGGCCCGGCGTGGTCACGGCTTCGAGCGCCCAGCCGTCGCCATGCACCACCTCGCCGTCGGCAAGTGCACGGTCGGGCTTGAAGTCGATATCGTTGGCGGATTCCAGCCGCGGCCCGTCGCCGACATGAAGGGCGCGGGCGGCGCGATGTGGTCCTTCGCCGAGCACCAGCGCGCCGGTTGCCGCCTTGATCGCCAGCACTCCGGGCGAATGATCGCGATGGGTGTGGGTGACGAAGATGTGCGTGACCGTCTCGCCGCGTACGGCCTCGAGCAGCGCTGCGCTATGGATGGGATCCTCGGGACCGGGATCGATGATGGCAACGTTGCCGCGGCCGACGACGTAGCTCACCGTGCCCTTGAAGGTGAACGGGCTTGGGTTGTTGCACAGAACCCGCCGCACGCCGGGCATCGGCTCGTCGACGCGCCCGGGCACGAGCTCGAAGTTTTTGTCGTAAGGGATATCCGGTGGAGCTTCTTCGGCCATCGGCCTTCATAACGTCATTTACGCATGACGAGCAACCTTCGGAAACCCGCCCGGTCGGGACTAGCTCTGGCGAACCGGAGCGAGGTCGATCGCGGCGAGATCCTCCGCCGCCAGCCGTTCGCCGGTCGGATCCGGACCGATGCTGGCCGCGGGCCGCGGCGATCCTCGCATCGACTGCGCGGCGCGGGGAAAGCTCGCGAGGTAAGCCTCGGTGATGGTCTGAACGTCGCGCCCGCCGGCTTCGACCCCAAAGTTCAATCGCTCGGGCGCCTTGGCGGGAACATGAAGCGTGCCGAACATCCAGTCCCACACCGCGAGGCAACTGCCGAGGTTCTTGTTGAAGTGGGCCGGGTTGGCGGAATGGTGCACCTGATGGTGCGCCGGGCTGAGAAGGATGCGACCGGCCAGCCCGCGAAACGCAATCCACAAATGCGAGTGCTGGAAATGGATATAGACGTGGATGAAGACAACCAGGATCAAATTCGTGTCAGTCAGCATGTATTGATAGACCGTGACTCCAATAGCATAGTTCGCAACACCGTTGGCCGCGCCGACGACCGCAGACATCATGTTGGCGAACAGCCAGGTATCGACCGGATGGACGCGGAAGACCGTGATTGGCGTCAGCACGTTTGCCGAGTGATGCACCTTGTGGAATTCCCACAGAAACGGCACCCGATGACACAGATAGTGATGCAGCCAGTAGCAAATCTCATACGCGAGAAACAGCACCACAGTGAGAGCCGCACGCGTGGCAAATTCGGGAAGCGTGGTCGCCGCCGGTGTGCCGAACGCCGAGGTTAATACGTTGATGGTGCCGTTGCTGATGGCGCGAAAGGAAAAGAGCGCCCAGCTGAACATCGCGCCGAAGATGAAGGTGTTGAAGATCAAATAGCTGACGTCGACACCGGTCGATGCATGGAAGGTGATGCGGCGCGGGAAAAGTGCGCGCAGGATGACCCGCAGCCGGATGCGCCGCCGGCGGCTGTGAAGCCTCCACGCTATCAACGCGATCGCGATGCCGAGCGCGCAGGCAAGCGACGACAGCGAAAACATCGAGCCGACCGACAGGAACGGCGCGGTCACCCGGTCCAGCACTTCCAGAAATTTGGACCAGGCGGCGTCCAATCCGCGCTCCTCGTGATGCTAACGATCGCAGGACTGTAGGATTGGAGCGGTAAAGACCGCCTTAGCGGCGATGCAAAAAAGCAACTACTCCGGGATGCGGCTCCAGGCGTCATTACGGTTAACAGCGCCACTTTCGCCATCATTCCGGCTGCCCCGCGCCCTGCCTGCTCCCCGAAAACGTCCCGGCGCCCTGCTCGTCTGTCGCTCGTCGGAATGCTTCGGGAGGGACCATGCGTTACGCATCCGTTGCATCGGGAATCGTATTTCTAATCGCTCTGCTGGCGCCGGCCCATATTCAATCGGCTCAAGCCGGGCCGCTGGCCAGCCCAAACGATTTTGTCTCGCGCGCATCGGTCATGGAGTGGATCGATAACTACCGCAACAGGCCGGAGCCCTCGCGCGCACCCCAGGCGGTGCGGGCGCTGAGCGAGTTCGGCGCGTTGCGTGAGCCCGAGACCGCCGGCTTCTATGTAGGTTTCGTCGCCGGTGTGCTCGGCGCCAATCCGAAAGAGGCTGAGCGCCTCGTCGGCAAGATGCTACCGCTGCCGCCGGCCGACCAGTGGCTCGTGGTACGCGCCATCGCGTATTCCGGGCTGCCGGCGTGGAAGAGTCTGCTGGCGCGAACTGCGGCCAAGGTGCCGGCGCGGCGCGGCATGGTCGACGCTTATCTCACCGGTGCGCTGCCGACGCTGAACGCCATCGAGCTCGACAAGAGCCCGACGTTTCTCGAACAGGTCGGGCAGCATTTCGGCGTCAAGCCGAAGCAGCAGCTGGTGTCATACGGCCGCAATCCCGAGTTGCTCGACACGCTGTGGGGGCAGTATTTCGCCGCCGGCCAGTACCGGCCGCTCTGGCGCATCATTACGCTCTTGCCGTGGTCGAAGGAACGCGACAGCGCCGAGCGGCTGACCGTCGGCAGCTCGGCGAAATACACGCTTGCCAACAATGCCGCGCGCTATCCCGACATCCTGGCGTTGATCAAGGACATGGCGACGTACCAGGACGCCGACGTGCGGCCGATCCTCGCCGAGGTGATCCGCGCCGCCGAGACCACCGAGACCGCGGCGATCCGCAAGGAGCAGCTCGCGCTGGTCGACAAGCTGAAGAGCAAGGGCCCCGGTTATCAACGCGACCTGAAGACCTGGGGCTACGTCGGCCAGGGCGCGATCGGCATCACCTGTGTGGTGCTGGCGACGATCTCGCTGTCGGCGGCGGGACTGCCCTGCGTGATCGGCGGCGCCGCGACATCGGCGGCGCTGAACTACTGGGCCGCGCAATAACGTCAGCGCGAAGGCTTGTCCTCATAAGCCGCGAACGGCCCATCGGCGTAAACGATGCGGCCGCCGACCATGGTGAGCTGCGAGACGATTGAACCGATCTCATCGACTGGGACGCTAAGGTAGTCCTTGCTCAGCACCGCGAGGTCGGCGAGCTTGCCAACCGCAAGCGCCCCGCGCGTATCGTTCTCGAAGCTGAACCAGGCGCTGCCCTGCGTGTAAAGGCGCAGCGCCTCGAGCCGCGTCGGCAGCTCTTCCGGCGCTCGCATGGCGACGCCGCCGGCGGTTTTGCCGTCGAGCATCCATTGCAGTGAGACGAACGGCAGGTATGACATCACCCGGTGCGCGTCGGTGCCGCCGCCGACCGGAATGCCCATATGCAGCGCGCTGACGATCGGCGGCGAGATGCGCGCAATGTCGGCGCCGCGCTGGCCGAGGAACGCCTCGCCACGGAAGTAGAACGCGTTCTGCATCAGCCAGCCGAGCCCCATCGCCTTGATGCGCTTGAGACTTTCCGCCGAGGCGTCGTTGAGATGCGCGATCGACCAGCGGAGATTCGCGACCGGCGTCTCGGCATTGACGCGCTCCAGCACGTCGAGCAGGTGATGCACGGCGCGGTCGTTGTGCCAGTGGAACGTCGCGGTCATGCGCCGCGACACCGCCCAGCGCAGCACCGCGGCAAGCTCGTCCTTCTGCGCCTCGGTCGGGGTGTCGTTGTTGTACATCCCCCAAGTGACGTTCTCGCCGATGCCGTTGAAGCGAAGCCAGTCGTCGCCGTAGCCCATCGGCAGCACCTGCGTGAGCTCCTGGAAGTCATCGAGCTCGTGGCCGCGGCGCGGCGCTGAGAGGCTGTAGCGCACCCGGAGCGTCAGCCCATGCTCGCGCCAGACCTGGAACAGCGGCTGATAATCCGGGATCGAGAGATTATAGCCGCCGGGATCAAGCACCCCGGTGATGCCGACCGCATTGAGGGCGCGAAAGAATGCCCGCGTGCCCTCGACCTTCTGCGCATCGGTCGGGCGCGGCAACAGCTCGAACAGATCGCTGATGGCGCGGTTGTCGCCGGTAAGCCAGCCGGTCGGTTGTGCGGCGCCGTCGCGCTCGATGGTAAGCCGCGACGCGAGGCCTTGGTTGCCTGCAAGGCCGAGCGCGTCGGCACCACCGGGGTCGAGCAGCACGCGGCTGTAGAGCTGCTGGATATAGACATGGTGATCGGGCGCGGCGGCCACGATCTCCGACTGGGTCGGGCGGCGGTCCTCGGTAAACTGCCGCTCGGTCCAGCCGCCGGCGACAATGAGCCAAGCCCCCTTCGGCGCTCGCTTGGCCGCGGCGCGGATACGATCGAGGGCCTCGGCCAACGTGCGGACGCCGATCCAGTGCACCTCGGTGGTGAATGACAGCCCGGCGCGGATGGCGTGGATGTGGGAATCGATCAGCCCGGGAATGACAGTGCGGCCGCCGAGATCGATGACGCGGGTCGCCGAACCAGCCAGCGCGCGAATGTCGTCCGAGCCGATCGCGACTATTTTGCCATCGCGGACCGCCAAAGCTTGCGCCGGCGACGCGTGGTAAACCACCACCTTGCCATTAACAAGGATAGTGTCGGCGAATTGGGCCTGCGCCGGCGCGGTGC
>Ga0136846_1231137_pt1 | contig 22445 bp, 18 predicted proteins | sample HopSoiMetagenom2_FD_96841 | JGI IMG/M metagenome (GOLD analysis project Ga0136846, IMG submission 96841) | Grasslands soil microbial communities from Hopland, California, USA - 2 Assembly 2016 (version 4) | ecosystem: Environmental > Terrestrial > Soil > Grasslands | place: USA: Hopland... | reverse complement strand
TCGAGCTCCGCCCTGCTGCGGGATCCTACACGCTCGCCCGCGACCCACTCGGTGGCCGGGTCCGCTGGCGCATCACCGTTCCCGCCGTCAATCGTTAGGCGGCGAAGGACGAGACTTTCGCCGCCTGCGGGTACCCACGGCATCGCTTGACCTTGCTGTTCATGGCGACGCAAGCCTTGGCGCGCGGGAAAGTTGAAAACCGGCCACCACGCATCCACTCGGCACACGCGTTGCTCGATTGATTCGATCCAAATCATCAGAGCGATCGGCACGGAGGGCACGCCACGAAGCGATCGCTGTGCCAGAGAGCAGCAGCATGGAGGATGGAAATGCCACGAGGAGACAAAAGCGCCTACACGGACAAACAGAAACGCCAGGCCGAGCATATCGAGGAAGGCTACGAGCACGGCGGCGTATCGGATCGTGAAGCGGAGCGCCGCGCCTGGGCAACCGTGAACGCGATGACGCATGGCGGCAAGAAGTCGGGCTCCGGTCGCGGGCGACAAGAAAATCACGAGCCTGCTCGCAGAGGCGGCCACAAGGGTGGCCACAGTGAGAGCTCGGCCACCCGCAGCAAAGCGGCGAAGAAAGGATGGGCAACGCGGCGACGCCACGAGCACTGAGCGCTCGCGAGACGAGCGTCACCGTTCCCGCCGGGTCGGTGACGCTCGACGGAACGCTCGCGATCCCCGACAGCGCGACGGGGATCATCCTGTTCGCGCACGGCAGCGGCAGCAGCCGCCACAGCCCGCGCAATCGCTACGTCGCGGAAGAGTTGCGGTTCGCCGGGTTTGGAACGCTTCTCCTCGATCTGCTGACGACCGCGGAGGAAGCGGTCGATGACCGAACGCGCGAGCTGCGCTTCGACATCGAGTTTCTGGCGGAGCGACTCCTGGCCGCCATGCGGTGGCTGTCGACGGAGAGCGTCACACGCATGCTGCCGCTCGGGCTCTTTGGGGCGAGCACGGGTGCTGGCGCGGCACTCGTCGCGGCAGCGCGCGAACCCGGGCGTGTCAGTGGGGTAGTGTCACGAGGGGGTCGCCCCGATCTGGCCGGCTCGGCGCTGCCTAACGTGACGGCGCCGACGCTGTTGATCGTTGGTTCGCGCGATGAGCCGGTGATCGAGTTGAACGAGCGCGCGAAGGCGCGCATGACGGCCCCCGTGGAGCTCGTGATCGTTCGACGCGCGACACACCTGTTCGAGGAGCCGGGAACGCTGGAGGAGGTGGCGCGGCTCTCGAGAGACTGGTTCGTTCGACACCTCCGTGGCTCATGAGGACTTTATGACACGCAATCGCTCACTCACAAATCAGGTTCGGCTGCTGTTGTTCGCGGTCGCCGCAATCGGCGCCGCTGCCTGCGGACCATTCCACAAAGGCAAAGGCCAGCCGCCCTCGTACCTCTATTTCACCAACGAGTCGCTGGACCAGGCCGACGTCTATGCCGTGTTGCCCGGGGACCAGCCCGTTCGCATCGGGACAGTGGCCGCGGGTCGAACCGACACGTTGACCGTACCGCCCGAGATTTCAGCGCGTGGTAACGTGAACGTCGTCGCGCGGTTGCTCGCGCGGTCGGCACGGCCGTCGAGTGGCCCGATCCCGATGCATCCTGGCGACCGCCTCGCCGTGCGCCTGCCGATCGACGAGAAGATGTTGGTGGTGTTACCGACGGGACAATAAAGGCCGGCGACGGGCGGCAGGCCGCAGGCGGCAGGCGGCAGGCGGCAGGCGGGTCGTTGGGCTAGTAGCAGCAGCTCGCAGCGGCAAACAGCGGGCAGCCAAGATCCGGAGCACGAGGCGGACGTTACGGCCAGTCTGCGAACACCACCTCGCCCGGTCCGTTGAATGCCGCGTACATGTCGTCGTCGAACGTCCGGTAGCGTGCACCATACGCCTGCGCGAAGTGCGCGCTCCAATCCGGACGCGATCCGTCGACATCGGTGTAGCCATACTCGTTCGCGAGCGTCCACGACGCGAAGACCTTGCCGGACTTTGCCTTCACATCGGGGTCCGCCGCCAGCGCGGCGATCCCGCGTCCAACGAAGCGCGGTGACTCCGATGCGATGAAATTCGGATCCTTCTTCGCGCCATCGCGCCACGTGTCGGCCGTGACGCCGAAGTGCTCGAGCATGAACTCCGACCGCAGGAAGCCCGGTGTCACGGCAACGGCCGAGAGGTCGTGCTTGCGCAACTCCCTCGCCTGGATGAACGCGAGCCGAATGACCGTGGACTTCACGAGGTCGTAGAAGATGTTGCCGCGATAGCCGTAGAAATCGCCGTCGGTGATCTCGACGACGAGCCCGGTGCCGGCATCGCCACGATCGAACATCAGCGGCACCGCGTAATGACTCGTTAGGATGTGCGACCAGATGGCCTGGTCGATCATCCGGCGGCCGTTGGCGAGGTTCACTTGCCAGAACGTCTTCCCGAACTCGGTGAGCGAGTCACCGCCCCAGACGTCGTTCACGAGCACATCGAGTCGACCATGATCGCGCCGCATGCGATCGACGAGCGCGCGCACGTCCTCGTCGACGGTGTGATCGCAGCGCACGGGAATCCCGTGACCGCCAGCAGCGGTCACGAGCTCGGCGGTCTCGTCGATCGTCTCAGGTCGATGGGCGCCACTGGCGAGCTGACCCCGAATCGACCGACCCGTGCAGTACACGGTTGCGCCTTCTTCACCCAGCGCGATGGCTATCCCGCGTCCCGCCCCACGCGTCGCGCCCGCGACCAGCGCGACTCGATTCTCGAGTCTGCCCAACTCTTCGCTCCGATTCAGGAAGGGAGTCGCAGCATAAGTAAATGACCGTTTATAATCAACCGCGACTCGGCCGTTTTGCGGGCTACCGGCCACGACACGAGTCGCAAGAACGCCTCTTGCTCTTCTGGGAATCGCCGGCGAGCGCGTGGAGCTCGCGCGGCCCATGTAACTCGGAGGACTTCATGAGGATCCTGGTGGCAGGGAGCTGCGGCCTGGCGTTGCTGGCCTTGGGCGCATGTAAGACGCGGGAGGGTAACACCGCCGATACGACGGCGGCACGCACCGACACGGCCGTGGCGCGAGTGGGCGCGGCCACGGATACTGGCGCGCGCCGAGTGGATTCCGCGGCGGGGAGTCTCGCCAAACGCGGCGGATGGACGAGCGCATCCGTCCTCGGTTTCGCCCGCGCGGCGAGCAACGGCGAGATTCGGGAAGGCGAGCTGGCTGAGCGGAAAGCGACGACGCCCGCGGTGAAGGCATTCGCGCGTCAGATGGTCGCGGACCATCGGACGTTGCTGAGCGACGGCAAGACGCTCGCGACGAAGCTCAAGGTGACTCCCGACACGGCCGATGACGATGTCCGGGACGTGACGAAGCACGCGTCGGACGACATCAAGGATCTCACCGACAAGAAGGCGGGCCTGGATTGGGATGAGGCCTACATCGACAACCAGATCAAGGACCACAAGGACGTTCTCGACAAGCTGCAGGATGCGTCCAAGAACACCACCGATACGGACCTCCGCGCGGCGCTCGAGAAAGCGACCGGCAAGGTGCAGGAGCACCTAACGAAGGCGCAGGACATCAAGGACAACGCGCTCAAGAACGCCAAGGACAAGGCGTCGAACAAGGACACGACGAAGAAGTAGCAGCGTAGTTGCCTGACTGAGAACCGAAAACCAAAGACCCACGACTCAGGACCGATGACTGGCCACGACATCACGAGATGCGTGGCCAGTCATCGGTCCTGAGTCGTGCGTCATTCGTTCTCGCTCATCAGTCGATAAACTGCCTCTCCGGGTTCGCGCGCATGTGGGCTGGCGAATAGAATTGAGCCGGTTCCACACCGCTCAGTTCGTGCGACAAGGAGACCGGGAATGCAGAGTCAGTCTCGTTCGGACACGTACGATGTCTGTGTAATCGGGTCGGGTGCCGGCGGCGGCATGGCTGCCTACACCCTTACGAAGGCCGGCGCCCGCGTGGCGCTGCTCGAGGCCGGCCAGATGTGGGATCCGGTGAAGGACGGCACGATGCTCAAATGGCCGTACGACTCGCCGCGGCGCGGCGCCTCCACCCGCGAGCGCCCGTTCGGTGAGTTCGACGGCTGCATTGGCGGCTGGCAGATCGATGGCGAGCCGTACACCATGGCACCGGGCACGACGTTCGACTGGTGGCGCGCACGCATGCTCGGCGGGCGAACCAATCATTGGGGACGGATTTCGCTCCGCTTCGGCCCGTACGACTTCAATCGCAAGAGCCGCGACGGGCTCGGTGACGACTGGCCGATCTCGTACGACGACGTAAAGCCGTGGTACGACGAGACCGACAAGCTCATCGGCATCTTCGGCAGCGCCGAGAACCTGCCTAACGAGCCGAACGGCATCTTCCATCCGCCGCCGACGCCTCGCTGCTACGAGCTGCTCGCGACGAAGGCGGCCCGAAAGCTGGGGCTCACCGTCATCCCGTCGCGGCTGTCGATCATCACGAAGCCGCACAACGGCCGGGCACCGTGCCACTACTGCGGGCAGTGCAACCGCGGCTGCATGACGGCCTCGAACTTCTCCTCGACGAACGTGCTCATTCCGCCGGCGCAGAAGACCGGCCGCCTGACGCTCATCACCGACGCGATGGCCCGCGAGGTGACGGTCGGGAAGGATGGCCTGGCGAACGGCGTGAGCTACATCGACAAGAAGACCGGGACCGACAAGCGCATCTCGGCCAGGATCGTCGTGGTAGCAGCAAGCGCGTGCGAGACCGCGAGACTGCTGCTCAACTCGAAGTCGTCGCAGTTCCCGAACGGGCTCGCGAACTCCAGCGGCACGGTCGGCAAGTACCTCACCGACACCACGGGCACTGACGTGTCCGGGTACATCCCGAAGATGATGGATATGCCGCCGCATAACGAGGACGGCGTCGGCGGGATGCACATCTATATGCCGTGGTGGCTCGACAACGCGAAGCTCGACTTTCCGCGCGGGTATCACATCGAGACGTACGGCGGACGTGGCGTGCCGAGTGCGGGCTTCATGGGCGGCATTCAGAACTACCCGGGCGGCGGTGGGTATGGCGCGTCACTCAAGGGAGACTACCGCCGCTACTACGGCGCGTCGATCGGGTTCAGCGGGCGCGGGGAGCAGATTCCTAACGATGACTGCTACTGCGAGATCGACCCGACGGTCGTCGACCAGTACGGGATTCCGGTGCTGCGCTTCCACTGGAAGTGGACGGACCACGAGATCAACCAGGTGAAGCACATGCAGGAGACCTTCCGCGCGATCATCGCCGAAATGGGAGGCCAGGTGTTCTCGCCCATGCCGACGAAGGAGGAGGGCTACGGGATCGCGAATGGCGGCTCGATCATCCACGAGCTGGGCGGCGCGCGGATGGGCAAGGACGCTTCCACGTCGGTCGTGAACGCGAACTGCCAGGCGCACGACGTGAAGAACCTCTTCATCGCCGATGGCGCGCCGTTCGTGTCGCAGGCAGACAAGAACCCCACGTGGACCATTCTCGCGCTGTCCATGCGTACGAGTGACTTCATTGCACAGCAACGGAAAGCGGGGGCTTTATGAGCGGGAACCGGGAACTGGGAACTGGGAACGGAGGCTCCGGTGTCGACCGGCGTTCTGCGCTGAAGGCAATGGCGGCCGCGGCCGCGGTGCCCGTATTAGGCACGTTCGAAACGGGCGAAGAACACGTCCTGCGCGCGCGTGAGGCGGCGGAATCGGCGGTTCTCGCGGAGATGCAGGGCGCGACGTACACGCCAAAGTTCTTCACGTCGCACGAGTACCAGACCGTTCGCGTGCTCGCGGATTACATCATTCCGCGCGATGAACGCTCGGGATCGGCGACGGACGCCGGCGCTCCGCAGTACATCGACTTCGTGCTGTCCGATCAGACACCACCGCCGGGCCCTCCGAATCCGACCCGCCGCTTCTACGTGGCGCCGACGCCCGCGCAGGTGAACATGCGCGGTGGATTGGCGTGGCTCGATCGGGAATGCGCGAATCGCTTCGGCACCGGGAAGACGTTCCTCACTTCGAGCGATGCCCAGCGCCGTCAGGTGCTGGACGACATCGCCTGGCCGGAGAAAGCGAAGCCCGAGCTCAGTCACGGCGTGACGTTCTTCAACCGCATGCGGGACATGACGGCCGCCGGTTTCTTCTCGAGCAAGATGGGCGTGCAGGACCTTCGGTACACGGGCAACGTCCCGCAGGCAAAGTGGGACGGATGCCCGCCGGAGGCGCTGGCGAAGTTGGGGGTCACCAAGGGCTAGGAACTTCCGCGACATCGGGACTCGGCTTTCCAGTCCTCACCGCACGAGACCTGACGTTCGCCGGTCGGCGCTCACACCCCGCCGTGTCTCGATTGCGATTTGGCTAGCAGTCCGACACTCATCGAGCCGTCGCATTCCGCCCGGCGCGCGCTCGATTGCGCCGCCGTTGGCGCGTGCGCCGTGGAATCGACTGCAACCGCGCGTCTACCTGGGCGCGCATATCGAGCGCGAGGAGGCATCCCAATGAAGGTGAGCTACGTCCTGCTGGCTGTCCTGGCGATAGGGTGCGGTGGCGGCGGGGGTGATAACGGCTACACCACGAGCCCCAACCCTACGCCCAATCCTGGAGGTTCCGGAGCGACCGGCTCGGCCACGGTCTCGATCACGGCGTCGAGTGACAGCTATGGGTATTCCACGTTTTCCTTTGCACCGTCGACGGTGACGATCACAAAGGGTGGGACGGTGACGTGGAACAACGACGCCGGCGTCGCGCACAACGTTACGTTCATGACGTCGGGGTCCCCCACGAATATCGGGAACTTCTCATCGGGCTCGAACAGCCGGACGTTCGATACGGCGGGAACGTATGAGTACCACTGTACGAACCACGCTGGGATGGCTGGGACGGTGAAGGTACAGTAGGAGACGGGGGCGACGGCGGCTGCCGGGGACGGGCGATGGGCGAAAGAGCGTGTCATTCCGAACGAGCGACGCGAGTCGAGGAATGGCTAGCAGCCAGCAGCTACCGAAACGTCCCGGGACTGAAATCGTAGACTTCGTGTCGTGCGCCCACTTCGTCCTCCGGGCGCCAGAGCGCGAGCTGCTGCGTCCAGCGAACCGGTTGAAGTCGCCGGCCTCGGAGGGAGAGGAATCCGCCCGCGCGGTTCGTCACGACGCCGAACTGCCGGAGGTCGGACAGCCCGCGAATGACGCTGCGGCGGCGCTCGTCCACGATTCGTCGCGCCGAGCGCGGACCCACGCCCGGGACGCGGATGAGATGCTCGTAGCTCGCTGAGCTCACGTCGACTGGGAAGGACTCGGGGTGGGCCAGTGCCCACGCCGCCTTGGGATCCACCGCGAGCGGAAGATTCCCGTTGTCCTCGTACACGACCTCGTTAGGCGCGAACCCGTACGTCCGCACCAGCCAGTCGGCCTGATACAGCCGATGCTCGCGGAGGACCGGCGCGGCAGGCGCCCCTTCCATGGGCGTGTCGCGGATCGGCCGGAACGCACTGAAGTGTGCGTGGTGAATCCCGCCGCCCGCGTAGAGGCTCGTCACACGACCCATGATCGTGCGGTCCGAGTCGGGCGTCGCCCCGACGACGAACTGCATCGTCATCCCCGCCACGCCGCCCGGCTGCCGGCCATCGCGCGGACGACCCGCACGCTCCTCGGCGCGATTCGCCACGACAACCTGCCGCGCGCGCTCGAGCGTCACGAGCGTGGTCGCCAGCTGCTTCTCGGGTGCGACGCGCTCGAGGGTATCACCGCACGCCGCCTCGAGGTTCACCGACACACGCGTCGCGAGCGCGGTAATCCGCTCGACCTGCGCCTGCTCGGCACCCGGCACGAGCTTCACGTGGATGTATCCGGCGAACTGGTGCCTAACGCGCAGCATCTCCAGCACGGCGATCAGGTCGTCCGTGACCTTCTCGGGGCGAGCCGGAATGCCGGTGGTGATGAACAACCCCTCGCACCACCCGCGCCGCAGCGCGCCGAGGAAGATGCGAACGAGCTCCTCGGGCTTGAGCAGCGTCCGACGCATCGCGCGATCCCGTCGCATCGGGCAGTAGTGACAGTTGAGTGCGCACGCGTTCGTCATGAGGATGCGCAGCAGCTTGATCGGCCGGCCCGATCCGCGGAGCACGCGAATGTTGAGTGGCCGCAGCGCTCCAGCATCGGCGGCGTAGCGGAGTCGCGGCGGCAGCGGCCGCGCGGTTTCCGGCGGTCCTTCGCGATCCTCCGCGGCGAGCGACATTAGGATCTCCAACTTCTCGGTCAGCTGCATCTCTCGCGGCATCGTCCTTCCTTGAATCGCAATGCAGGAGGATGACCGAACAGATGCCGAAAGTCCAGTGCCGAAGTGCGTTGCCCGTCCCGGGCCTTATTCAGTTGCCTCCGCCGCCGCCGGCAGCGACGCGTAGAAATCCTCCTGAAAGCGACGCACGTACGAACCGAGCAGCGCCTCCACCCGCTCCTGCGCAGGCGACGACACGACGAGGCCCGCGTGGTGTCGCTTCGAGAGGCGCCAGGAGATCTCGGGATCATCGTACGCGGAAAGGTCCGGCCACTCCTGGCGTGCCAGCGATATCAGAAGCCCCGCGTGATCCATGCGACGGACCGGAACCGTGTACTCCTCGCCGCGCGCGCTCGCGACCTCCACCCGCGCCCACTCCTGCCAGAGGTTGAGACCCGTCGACGCCTCGACGAGTGCCATGATGTTCGCTCCGCCCACGCGAGCGGCCGTCTCGAGGAAGTAGTAGCGGCCATCGTCGCGGCCACGGATGAACTCCGTGTGCAGCGCGCCGCGGCTCATGCCTAACGCAGAGACGATCCGCTCGTTGAGCTCGAGCAGCGTGCGCGACTCGGACGATCCGTGCTGAAGCGTGCGCGTGCAGAACACACCCCCGCCATGATACACATCGAACGGCGGCTGGAAGTAGCCGTGTGCTTCCGCGAACACGACCTTTCCGTCCCACACGACGGCATCGACGTGAAAGACGTCGCCCGGCACGTAGCGCTCGAGCAGGTGATACGACTGCTTGTCTCCCAGCTCATCGAGCACCGGCCACAGTTCGTCCGGCCGCGAGATCTTCCGGATCCCGATCGCCGAGGCCGAAAGCCTCGGCTTGAGGAACCACGGTCCAGGGACCCGCGACATGTACCCGCGGATCCGATCGTAGTTGAAGATCGACACGAACTCAGGGACGAGCAGCCCACGCTCCTCCGCCTGCATACGCATCGCGAGCTTGTCGCGGAAGAACCGGACGGTGCTCTCGCCCATGCCCGGGACGCGCATGTGCTCCCGCAGCGTCGAGGCCATCTCCAGGTCGAACTCGTCGAGCGGCACGATGCGGTCGATCGACTCGCGCCTCGCCAACCAGCTCACGCCGTTCACCATATGGTCGCGGCGGGTCGTATCAGGCATGACCAGCAGTTCGCCTATCGAGTCGCGAGGCCACTCGGCCTCACGCAGCGCCTCCCGTGTGACCAGGAGAATCCGGGCGCCAAGCCGGTGGCATTCGCGGACGAAATCGTGGCCCTTGAAGTAGCTGGCCAGGCAGAGGATCGTGACAGGAGATCGAGTCATATCCGGTGCGGAAGGAGCCGACGCTACGACAGATTGTAACGATCCCGCGACGTACTGGCAGCTATTAGGTATCACCTTGCACCTTCGTCCTCCTGCGTCCCGACCCGCGCTTTCGAGCTGTTCGATTCCGCGTCCCGACTCGCGTCGCTGCGGTTCGATTCCCGATTCCCTATTCCCGATTCCCGAGAATGCCCGCGCGAGTCGAAAACCTGCGTGAGTCGACCGATCGATCGGTCCGACTGGTTGCGTTAGGCCACCTCGCCGACGCGACCGCGGCTCACTCGCGCCTGGCGCACGAGTCCGACGATGAGGCGCTGCACGACTTCCGCGTCGCCCTGCGGCGTCTCCGCAGCTGGGAGCGTGCGTTTCGCCCATACCTGCGCGACGATCTCGGGAAGAAGCTGCGGCGTCGCCTTCGCGACCTCGCGCATGACACCGGTGACAGTCGCGATCTCGAGGTGCACCTGGCCTGGCTCGCCGACCAACGTCGCTCCCTCGGCCGGCGGCAGCGGGCCGGTCTCGATTGGCTCGTCACGGAGATGGAGCGCAAGAAGGCGGACGCGGACCAAGTTCTCGAAAAGGATGTCGACGGCCGCTTCACGCGACTGGAGGCCAGGCTCGCCCGCGCCCTCGAGTCGTACCGCGAGCGCATCCGGCTCCGGAAGGACGGCCGCGCCGCGCCGCTCCCCATGTTCGCCGAAGCGCTCGCGCCCCGCGTGCGCACGGCGGCTCGGGAGCTCGAGCGCCACCTCGGTCACGTACGCACGGAACGCGATGTCCGCGAGGGACACGAGGCCCGCATCGCCGCGAAGCGATTACGCTACCTCCTCGAGCCGGTGATGAAGATCGTCCCCGGCGCAGCGGATCTCGTCGACCGTCTCAAGGCGCTGCAGGACGTGCTGGGCGACCTTCACGACGCGCAGGTGTTCGGCGCCGAGATCTCGAAGGCGGCGGTGGATGCCGTTGCGGTGCCTAACGCTGAATCGGTCGGCGGCGGTGAGCAGCCGTCGACGACGAGCGCGGAACCCGCCAGCCCGAAGGTCGAGCCGACGCCAGACGCAACGCAATCCAGCGCGGCCGAGCCGGCGCCAGCTACCGCGGCGGGAGGTACGGCAGCGGCAGTCACCGCCGCGGTGGCCGGGGCGGCAGCAGCACCGCCACCCGCCACACCCCCGGTTGCGGCTCCGCCAACCCCAGCGCCCGCCACGCCCGGCTCGGTGCCTAACGTCGACCTCGCGCCCGGACTCGCGGTCACCATGGAACGTTTGCGGGCACGGGCGACCGCCGCGTTCACCCAGTTCAGTGCCGAATGGCTGGGCGACAAATCGGCCGGCTTCTTCCGCGACGTCGACGCCGTGGCCGATCGCATCGCGCAGTCGGCGCACGAGGGCCAGGAGATCGAGCGCAAGTATCTGCTGCGGTTCGTGCCGGAGAAAGCGCGCGACAGCCGGTGGGTGGACATCGCGCAGGGGTACCTGCCGGGCTCCAAGCTTCAGGAGCGGATCCGGCGTGTCTCGGTTCAGCACGGCACCGGCCGGAAGGAAGTTCACTTCTATCGCACTGTGAAGCTCGGCGAGGGCATCACGCGGACGGAGGTCGAGGAGGAGACAACCGAGGCCATCTTTCTCGCGATGTGGCCGCTCACGAGACGTCGCCGGCTCCGGAAGCGACGTTACAAGGTCGACGTCGACGGCCTCACGTGGGAGATCGACGAGTTCAGGAACCGCGACCTGGTGCTGGCCGAGGTCGAGCTCGACTCGGAGGACGACGAGGTGGCGCTTCCGGACTGGCTGGCCCCGGCCGTTCAGCGCGAGGTGACGGGCGAGCCGGAGTTCGTGAACATCAACCTCGCGCGCTGAAATGGTCCGTTTGGGGTCAGAGTCCTAACGCATCATTCGAACGCGGCCGCGTTCGAATGATGCGTTAGGACTCTGACCCCAAACGGCGCAATTCAACGCCGACGCCGGCCTAGCTGTTGCGAAGCGCCGTCATCGGATCGACGCGCGTCGCGCGCAGGGCGGGCACGTAGCTCGCCACCAGGGCCACAACGGTCAAGACGGCAATCACCCCGCCGAACGCCACCGGATCGTTAGGCGCTACGCCGAACAGGAACCGGGAAAGGAGCCGCGACACGAACAGCGCCAACACCGTTCCGATCGCGATCCCGAAGAACGCCAGGGTGAACCCCTGGCGGAGCACCATCCGGAGCACATCCCCTGACCGCGCACCGAGCGCGACGCGAACTCCGATCTCCTGGCGCCGCTGCGTGACGACGTACGCGATCACGCTGTACACGCCCAGCGTCGCGAGCAGCATTGCAGCCGCACCGAAGACCCCCACCAGCATCAGCACGAACCGTCGATCCGCCACCGATTCCGACACCACCGTTCCCATCGTGCGGAAACGCGGCGGCACGTCGGGCCGGAGGTCGGACACGATCCGGCGGGCGGCCGGAATGATCGCCTCGGGTGGCGCACTGCCGGACACGACGAAGTAGAACTCGTGGGCCTGGTTCGGCCGCTGTCGGTAGCTCGCGTAGAACGTCGGCCGAGGCTTGTCCACGAGACTCGACTCGCGCACGTCGCCCACGACGCCCACCACCGTGAACGGATGCAGGTCGCCGTCCATGTTGCCGTACTGAATGATCTTCCCGATCGGGTCCTCGTTAGGCCACTTCTCTTTCGCGAGGGCCGTGCTGATCACGCCGACATGTGGCGCGTCCGGCCCATCGCGGTCCTCGAACACGCGACCGCGGATCACTGGAATGTTCATCGCCGTGAAGTATCCGGGTCCCGCGACACGGAACTCGGCGTCGCCACTCCGCGACGGATCCGCCATGATCGAGGGCAGCCGCGACCTGTCGAGCTGCTCATCGGGACGGCTCATGACGATATAGGTCCCGTTGGCGTGATTCCCGCCCGTGAGCGGGAACGCATTCACGCCGCCGGCGGCTGACACACCGGGAAGCGCTTGCAGGCGCGCGGTAATCGCGTCATACAGGCGAACCCGGTCCTGCATCCCGGTCGGCCCGTCGGGCACGGACGCGGAGATATCGAGCACGAGCGCGCGCTCGGTGCGATAGCCCGGATCGATCTGCGCGAGCCGGAGAAAGCTTCGAGCGAGGAGTCCCGCCCCGACGAGCAGCACGAGCGTGAGGGCAACCTGCGCGATCACCAGTACGCCGCGCACGCGGTAGCTCGCGCCCGCGCCTGCCTGCGTGCGCTGCGCCTGGGCCATGGCCTGCTTGAGGTCCCCACGGCTGCCGCGAAGCGCGGAGAGCAATCCCAGGATAGCCGCCACGAGGATCGACAATCCCAGCGCAAACGCCAACACCTGCCAGTCCACGCCAACCTGGGCAACGCGCGGCAAGTTGCCCGGCTCGAGTGCCAGCAGCGCCTTGACGCCTAACGTGGCCAGCACGACCCCGAGTACCCCACCGCCGACCGCAAGGACGAGCGCCTCCGCGATGAACTGTTGCGCGATCCGGCCGCGACCGGCGCCCAACGCCAGGCGTACCGCGAGCTCGCCCTCGCGCACCGCCGCGCGCGCCACCAGCAGGTTCACCACGTTCGCGCACGCGATCGCCAACAGGAACGCGGACGCGGCGAGCAGCAGCAGAAGCGTGGGCCGAGCCTTGCCCACGAGCTGCTCGCGCAGCGGGACCGCGGCGGCGTCGTACATCCATGTCTCCTCGCCGTACTGCTGCTTGAGCCGGCGCGACAGCGCACTGATTTCGCGGTTCGCCTGCTCGACCGTGACGCCGTCGGCGACGCGTGCAATCGCCTGCCAGTTGTGACTCGTCCGGCTCGGGTTCCTCGGCACAAAGCCGCGGGCGATCCAGAGATCTACGCCGAGCGGGAAGTCGACCGTGGCCGGCAGCACGCCGACGACGGGAAATGCGTTCCCATCGAACGTCAGGGCGGTACCACTCAGGTCCGGCCGTTCACCCAGGTAGCGCTTCCAGAAACGCTCGCTGACCAACGCGGCCGGAGCGCCCCCTGCCGTCTGCTCCTCGGCGGCGAACGATCGACCACGAATCGGCTGCACGCGCAGAATTCTCAGAAAGTCGCTGCCCACCACGGCAACGCGCACGCGCACCGGTTCGGACGCGCCGGCAACTGACGTAATGCCCCAGTCGGCGAACTCCGTCATGGCCGAGAAGCTTCGGGTTCTGGATTTCCAGTCGTCGTAGTTCGGCTCGGAGACATTCCCGCGACCGCCCTTCTCTCCCACCTGCCACAGCTGGACGATCCGGTCGGGGTCCGGATAGGGCAGTCGTCGGAGCAGCACACCATTGATCACGCTGTAGATCGCGGTGGTTGCACCAATGCCGAGCGCCAGCGTAATGACGGTGACGGCGAAGAACGTGGGCGTGCGGACGAGCGCCCGCGTCACGTAGCGAATATCGCGAACGAAGGATTCCAACGATTCCATGGGTCAGGTCCGGAGGATGCGTCGGTGGGTTCAACGGAACGTCGTCGGGTCGCGTTTGCGGAACGCGGAGCGTGACCTCGTGTATCAGGCCAGGCATCGCCTTCGCATGGAGATATGACAGCAGGACAGCGCGTTTGGCTGGAATCCACCCAGGAGCTGGCCATGAAGACGGCGGCGGCGGCTCTGATTGCGATCGTCGCGCTCGCTCCCAGCGCTGGTGCGCAAGGCAGTGGGAAGGGATTTCTCTTCCACAGGCCGGTGGGCAGCTTCGCGCTCCGCGGTGGGTATGCGGTGGCAAACGCGAGCAGCGACGTGTTCAGCGACGCGACCACACAGTTGACCCTGAACAAGGGAGACTTCAGCGGGTTCAACTGGGGCGGCGATATCTCCTATTCGACGGGCGACCGATGGGACCTGCTGTTCGATGGCGAGGTCGCGTACTCGAAGAAGGACTCCGAGTTCCGGAAGTTCATTGACAACAACGACCAGCCGATCGAGCAGACCACCAAGTTCACGCGGGTACCGCTGACGATCGGCCTCAAGTACTACCTCACCAGCCGCGGCCGCTCGGTGAGTCAGTTCGCGTACATCCCGAGCAAGTTCGCGCCGTACGTGAGCGTCGGCGCGGGAGCGATGTACTACGACTTCCAGCAGAAGGGCGATTTCGTCGATTTTTCGAACTCGGACGTTTTCAACACGACGCTGGAGTCGTCGGGCTGGGCCCCCATGGGACGGGGGGCGGCAGGGATCGAGTATTCGCTTGGTCCATGGCTCGCATTGACCGGTGAAGGGCGGTACGTTTGGGCTAAAGCCAAGCTCGATCCCAGTGCGTTCGAAGGGTACGACAAGATCGATCTCAACGGGTTCACGGGGACAGTTGGAATCAGAGTCAGGTTCTAACAGGCGGGGATCATAACGATGCGACTCGACATCGACCGGAAAGCGAACGGCACGAGTGCTGTTCTCGCAGTGGTGCTGCTGCTCGGATCGGCTCTGGCGGCCGGAGCGCAGGAAACGCAGCTGGCCTCGAATGACGCGAGGTGGGGCCCCTGGATTGGCTGCTGGCAGTCATCCAGTCGCGACGCCGTGAGCATGGAGCTGGCGCCTAACAAGGCGGCGCCGGTGATCTGCTTCATGCCCGCGACCGGTAATGGCAGGGTGGACTTCGTGACCATCAACGAGGGCACCGCCGGCGCGCCGGAACACGTCGACGCCAACGGCACCCGCCGCGCGGTGGATCGCGAGGGATGCACTGGCTGGGAGATCGCGGACTTCTCCGCCGACGCCAAGCGCATCTACCTGCACTCCGAGCATCAGTGCACCGGAAACCGCACGCGGACGTCGACCGGGATCATGTCGATGACGCCGGACGGCGGGTGGCTCGACGTGCAGGGTGTGAAGGTCAATGAGCACACCGGCGTGCGGGTTGCCCACTACGGTCGCGTGCCGATTCCACCAGCGCTCAACGCCGACATTCGCTCGAAGATGGAGGCCATGGAGCTCGCGACGAATACCGCCGTGATCGCGGCCAGCGATTCGGTCCGGATCGCCAACGTGATCGAGGCATCGAAGAAGGTCGATCCACTCGTGCTGCAGACGTGGCTCACGGAGCGCGGCCAAGGATTCAACCTGGACGCCAAGCGACTCACGCAGCTGGCTGACGCGAAGGTGCCAAGCAACGTGATCGACGTGATGGTGGCGCTGACGTATCCGCAGACGTTCGCCGTGAACCTCGCCCAAGCTGATGGGCAGGTGGTCCGGGCAGCCGGAGACCCGCAGGTTGCCATGGATGAGGGGATGCACGCCGGCCCGACGATCTTCATGGACTGGGACCCGTTCTACTCGAACGCCTACGGCTATGGCTACGGGTACCGTTACGGGACGTACGGCTTTGGGAACGGGAACTCGTACGGAGGCACCTGGTACGGCGGCTACCCGATCGTTCTCGTCAAGCCGGCGCAATTGAACGTGCCGCAGGAGACGAACGGCAAAATGGTTCGTGGCCGCGGGTATACGCGCGGTGGCAGCGGCGGTGGCAGCGGTTCCGTTTCGCCCAGCGGCCGCACGTCGGGCGGCTCGAGCAGCTCGGGTGGCTCGAGCTCGTCGGGCAGCACTGGAAGGACGGCGAAGCCGCGACCGTAAGCCACCGAGACGGGGGACAGGCGACGGGCGACGGTTGAAAGAGCAGACACCCTCAGGAGGCTTTATCTCGCTGCGAGATGCCTCCCGAGGGTGTCTCGCTTTTGGCCGTCGCCCGTCGCCCGTCCCGGCTGTTCCTACCTTCCGAGCACCTGACCCAAAACCTCAGCACTCACATTCCCCCCGCACAACACGACGACGCTCTCGTGATCCGCGAGGCGTGGACGGCCGGCGGTGAACTTCCGCCATCCCGCGACCGCGACGCCGCCGGCGCCTTCGATGACCATGTGGTCCGCCAGCATGACGTCGCGCATCGCCTGCGCGATCTCGGACTCGCTCACGAGAACCAGCTCGTCGATCAGATCGCGACAACAGGGAAACGTGATCGCCCCGGGCTCGATGTTGCCCGCGGTGGCGTCCGACAGCGTGGGCTCGTCAGGCACCTCCATCAGACGGCCGGCGCGCACCGATTCGTACATTGCCCTGGCCTGTTCCGGCCAGCAGCCGACCAGGAGCACATCCGGCCGCACCGATTTCAGGTACGACGCGATTCCGGAGATCAGACCACCGCCACCGACGGCAACGAATACCGCTTCGATATCAGGACGCTGCTCGAGCAGCTCCACCGCGATCGAGCCTTGGCCGGCCATCACGTCGGGGTCGTTGTACGGCGAGATGTACACCCGCCCTTCCCGTTCGCCGAGCGCCCGCGCCTCGAGCTCGGCCGCCATGGGGTCCCCGTCGGAGACCACCACTTCGAGCCCGGCCTTCGTCAGGCGGTCGATCTTGTACCGCGAGGCCGACGACGACACCACTACCGTCCCTCGACCACTCGTTAGGCGAAGCGCCTCCGCGACAGCGAGGCCGTGGTTGCCCGTGGATGACGTGACGACACCGCGTTCGCGCTGCTCGCTTGTGAGCAGCAGAAGCTTGTTCAGCGCACCGCGGATCTTGAACGACCCGGTGCGCTGGAGGTTCTCGCACTTGTAATGCGCGTGAGGGACGAGGCTGCGCGCCGGCTGGAGCGGAGTGGCGAGACCAAACGGAGCGAGCCGCTCGCTCGCGGCGACGACGGCGTCGGCAGCGGACAGGGGTTCGTTGCGCATCACGGAAGTATACGGGAATCGGGAATCGGCGCGGACGTTGAACTGGAGTTCCACCCAAGGAACAAGGACGGCGCTTCGTTAGGTCCAACAGCAGGACGCAGACGGACGCGGACGCTGCGCCCGCAGACGGACGCAGAGGCTCCGATGTCATCCAGAGTTCCGCTCACCCGGATGCCATACGCCTGCCGAGCTACTCCCCGCGCAGCGCCACCGTGGGATCGATACGCGTTGCGCGACGGGCCGGGATATAAGCGGCGACGGCCACCACCACGCCTAACAAGAGCGCGGCTCCGCCGAACGCCCACGCGTCGAGCGGCCGCACGCCGTAGAGCAGCGTCGTCATGAAGCGCGACGCGAACGCGGCGGCCGCGAGACCCACGCACAGGCCGACGAGGGCCAGCACCGTGCTCTGACGCTGCGCGAGCCACAGCACGCTCTCGGGCCGGGCGCCGATCGCGAGCCGAATGCCCCACTCGCGCGTTCGAGCCTGCATGCGATACGCGACCACCGCGTACAGGCCCGCCGCCGACAACGCCGCCGCAAGCACAGCGAACGCGCCGAGCAGGAGAGCCATCAGGCGTTCGCGCGCCAATGCCATTGCGAGCTTGTCGGCAAGCCGCCCCGGGCGAATCAGCGGCAGGTCGGGGTCGAGCGTCGCGACGACGTCCGTGATCTGGCGCAGCGCCGCGTCGGGCTCGAGCGACGTGCGCGCGACGATCGTCATCGCGTCCGAGTACATCTGCTGAACGGGGACCGCCAGCGCGGGCGTCGGGGCTTCGCGCAGGCTCCGATACTTCGCCGTCCCGACGACGCCGACGACGACCGACGGCGGCGTCGAGACGGCGCCGACATGCTTGCCGATCGGATCCTGACCCGGCCAGAAGCGATCGGCGAACGCCTGGTTGACGATCACCACTCGCTCGCTCCCCTTTCGGTCCGCCGCCGTGAACTCTCGTCCACGCAGCAGGGGTGTCCCGATCGCTCGGTAGTACCCCGGCGAGATCATGCTCGCCTCGATCTCCATCGCCTCGTTAGGCCTCGGTTGATAGCCCTCGGGCTCCGCAGTAGTGGCGAGCCCGCCCGACTGCACCGGCACCGACCGCCCCAGCGCCGCGGCGCTCACTCCCGGCACGCCCGCGAGCCGTTGCTGCAGCGTCTCATAGAACCGGCGCCCGCGGTCGCTGTCATAGCCGCTCCGCGACAGGTCGATCGTCGCGATCACCGCGCCGTCGGGACGGAACCCGGGGTCCAGTCGGCTCTCGGTCCGCAGTGTCCGCATGAGCAGGCCCGCACCCACGAGCAGGAGCATCGCGAGCGCCATCTGCCCAGCCACCAGTACGTCACGGAACGTCACGCGGCGCCCTATTCCCCATGCCGCGCGCTCGCCCTTGAGCATGGGAACGAGATCGGGGCGCGACGCCGCGAGCGACGGCACCACGCCGACCAGCAGCGCCGTCACCACCGCGGCGACGATCGCGAACGTGAGCGTGCGCAGGTGCAGGATTGGCGTCGACGCGCTCACGGGGAGGGCGAGGTCCGGTGGCGCGACCGACCCCACGAAGTCCGTGAGCCACATCGCGATCCCGAGTCCAACCGCGGCCGCCGCGATCGCGATCACGAGACTCTCCGCCAGCGACTGCCTAACGATCCTCAGGCGCGACGCACCGAGGGCCGCCCGGATCGCGAGCTCCCGCCGTCGCCGTTCCGCTCTGGCGAGCAGCAGTCCCGCGACGTCGGCACAGGCAATCAGCAGGACCATGCCCACGACACTCAAGAGCAGCCACGACAGGCGACGCGCCTCGGTGCGCTGCGAGAGCTGAATTGCCGCCTCGTCCGCCGGTACCGCCTTCGCCAGCCGGTTGCTCGGAGCGTTCGGTGCCTCACGGGCTCGACGCGCCGAGACGACGTCCATTTGGGCCTGTGCGTTCGCCAGGCTCGCGCCCTTCGCGAGCCGCCCAACGATCGAGAGCCACGTGAGCCCGCGGCGCTCGAGCGGCTTGAGCTCCGCGAGCTCCGGGTCCGCGAGGTTGATGGTCGAGAGCGGGAGCCAGACGTCCGTCGGCGCGTCGAACGTGGCGCCGACGAACCCGCGACGGGCAGTGCCGACGATGACGAAGGGCGTACCGTTCAGGCGAATCGTCGAGCCAATGACGGCGGGGTCTCCGTTGAACCGACGTTGCCAGAACGCGTCGCTCAGCACCACGACGGACGCGGCACCGCGCGCGTCGTCCGCAGGCCCGATGAGGCGGCCGCGATTCGCCCGAACCCCAAGCACCGAGAAGAAGTTCCCGCTGACGACGGTGCTCGTCACGCGCTCCGGCAGCCGCGCATCGCTTGCCAGATGTACCGGGACGTCCGTCGAGAAGGCCGCCAGGCCCGAGAACGCCGGCACATTGTCTCGGAGATCCAGGTACCCGGGGTACGACGTCTCCGCGAGATCGACGCGCTGTGGCTCGCTCGAGAATACGCGAACCAGCTCGTTTGGCCGATCGACCGGGAGCCCTCGAAACAGGGCAGCGTCGACGAGACTGAAGATGGCGCTGTTCGCGCCAATACCCAGCGCGAGGATCAGCGTGACAGCCGCGGAGAAGCGGATGTTGCCGCGGAGCGTCCGGGCGGTGAAGGCGAGATCGTCGAGAAGAGCGCGCATGCGGACCGTGAGTGTCGGAGGTCGAGCTCGCGACAGAGAGCGTCCCAATCGTAAAGCGACATGCGTGCCTGTATTGGTGCGGCGGTGTAATTACCGCCGAATCATAGAGTTATCTCGTCTTGACGTTAGGCGGCAAGCCCGCCGAAGTGGCTCGGAGACGGACAGTCTGTCCCACAGCCGGTCAGAGTCGAGCGAGCTGCTTGTCCTGCACCCTGGCCAGCAGAATCTGCGCGGTCATCGCACCGATGAACGCCATGAGCATGTCCCACTGGGTGTCCCAGACGTCGCCCTGCGTTCCGAGGAACGCGTCGGCCGACGAGCCTCCGATCACAGCGGAGAACCATTCGACGAACTCGTAGCACGCGCTGATGGCGAGACAGAGCGCGGTGACGATGGTGAACAGCCACTTCCCGGTCGTCAGCGGAGATCGCCGGAGCAGGATCTCGCGCGCGATGATCGCCGGCACGAACCCCTGCGCGAAGTGCCCGATTCGGTCGTAGTGGTTTCGTGTGAAGCCGAACCACTGCTCCATCCAGAATCCGAGCGGCACCTTGGCATACGTATAATGGCCGCCGACCATGAGGATGAGCGCGTGCAGGAAGATGAGCCGATACGCGAGCGGCGTGAGCGGAAACCGGCGCGCCGTGGCGAGCAGGATCGGAACGGCGATGAAGATCGGGAAGACCTCCAGCCACCAGGTGGTTCGGTCGGCTGGGTTGATGCCGGAGATGATGAGGGCGATGGCACCGAGGAGGACGAGCGCCAGCGCTTCGGATCGTACCATGGTCGTTTTGGGTCGAGGTCTGTACGACAAGCTGACGCCGGACGCACGCATAACGTCATACCAGGATTGACCGGAACAAGCGAGATAGGACGGGAGACGGCAGTCGTCCAATTGACCGCGAACACCAGCGCGGGCATACTGCGCCCGCCATGACCACACGCTCCCCCTCCCCGCTCGATCTGGACCACGCGACCATGCAGCGGCTCGGCCGCCAGGTCGCCGACGCTGTTGCCGGACACCTCGCATCCCTCCGCGACCAGCGAGTCATCACGAACGGGTTACCGGCGGCCACCCGCCAGCGCATTGCCGCACCCCCCGACGAAACGCCAGTCTCCTTCGACGCGCTGCTCCAAACACTGCAGACCGAGGTCTTCCCGTTCGCGGCACGAGAGCCCCACCCGCGATTCATGGCGTACGTCCCCGGCTGTCCGACCTTCCCCGCGGTCCTCGGGGACTGGCTGGCGACTGGCTACAACTTCTTCGCCGGGGTCTGGCCAATAGCCGAGGGGCCTAACGCGGTGGAGCTCGCGGTGCTGGAATGGTTCAGGCAATGGATCGGCATGCCGGTCGGGACCGGCGGCCTGCTCACGAACGGCGGCTCAGGTGCGACGCTCACCGCGATCATTGCCGCGCGCCACGCCGCGGTGGGCGACGACGTCAGCCGCCTGACCCGCCTAACGCTGTACGCATCCGACCAGGCGCATTCGGCAGCCCTGCGCGCCGCGTGGATCGCGGGCGTTCCGCGCAGCCAGGTTCGCGTGCTCCCGAGCGACGCGGACTATCGCCTGCGGGCCAGCGACGTCCAGCGGGCAATCGCCGACGATCGCGCGGCGGGGCTCATTCCGCTCGCGGTCGTCGTGAGCGCGGGAACCACCAATACGGGGGCGGTGGACCCGTTGGACGAGATCGCCGACGTCTGCGCGGCCGAGCGCACGTGGCTGCATGCGGACGCAGCGTATGGTGGCTTTGCGGCTCTCACGGAGCGCGGCGCCCACTTGCTCTCGGGACTCGGACGATGCGACTCCGTGGCGCTCGATCCCCACAAATGGCTCTTCGTACCGTTCGAGTGTGGCTCGCTGCTCGTGCGCGAGCCCGAAACGCTGCGGGCCGCGTTTCAGGTGCTGCCCGACTACCTGCGCGATGTCGCCGCCGGCCAGGACGGCATCAACTTCGCCGACTACGGGGAGCAGCTCACGCGTCAGTCGCGCGCGCTCAAGGTGTGGTTAGGCGTCAAGTACTTCGGGCTCGCCGCCATCCGTGGCGAGATCGATCGCGCGATCGACCACGCGACGTATGCGGAGCAGCTCGTCCGGTCGCAGCCGCTGCTCGAGGTGACGTCGCCTGCGCAGCTGGGTGTGCTCTGTTTTCGCGTGCACCCCGCGGGCATGGACGACGCCGCCGCACTCGACGCGCTCAACGAACGGGTGAACGCGGCCATGAGCGCGGATGGACGGTACCTCATCTCGTCCACGCGTCTCCGCGGCACGTTCACCCTGCGGCTCTGCATCCTCGGGTTCCGTACGACGACCGCCGACGTGGAGGGACTGATCGAAGCGGTGGTGGAGTGCGGATCGCGGGAGACGGGAGACCGGAGACGGGAGACGTAGAACCCTCGGGATGCTCCTTCGGGTGAGAAGCGCATCCCGACGGTTTGGCTATCAGCCAGCAGCCAGCACGAGCAGCCAGCAACCAACCGCCGTTTCTCCCGTCTCCCGATTCTCCCTCATTCCCGTTGCGTGCACGCCGCCCGGTGTGCTAGCGTAGCG
>Ga0136846_1239808_pt1 | contig 22449 bp, 20 predicted proteins | sample HopSoiMetagenom2_FD_96841 | JGI IMG/M metagenome (GOLD analysis project Ga0136846, IMG submission 96841) | Grasslands soil microbial communities from Hopland, California, USA - 2 Assembly 2016 (version 4) | ecosystem: Environmental > Terrestrial > Soil > Grasslands | place: USA: Hopland... | reverse complement strand
GTAGCCGTCGCCGTACGCTTTTCGGATGTAGGTCGGGTGGCGAGGATCGGGTTCGAGCTTATGGCGCAGGCGGAAGATGAAGTTGTCGACCGTCCGCGTCAGCGGCGCGTCGGAGTAGCCCCACACGAGGTGCAGCAGTTCGTCGCGCGTCACGACGCTGCCGGCCCGTTCCGCGAGACACCGGAGGATCTCGAACTCGCGGTCGGTCAGCTCGACGCGTTTGGTCCCGCAATGAGCGCGAAGACGCCTGAAGTCGATGACGGTCTCGCCCAGCGTCAACCGGTCGATTCGGGGCTTCGTTCGGCGCAGCACCGCGTGGACCCGCGCGAGCAGCTCGTCGAGCGCGAACGGCTTGGTGACATAGTCGTCGGCTCCGAGCGTCAGGCCGCGGATGCGATCCTCCTTCTGGCCGCGCGCCGAGAGGATGATCACGGGTATCCGGGTGGGGCTCTCGTTCAGGCTCCGGCAGATGTCGAATCCATCGACCCCGTGCGGGAGCATGATGTCGAGGAGCAGGAGATCCGGGGTGAAGCGTTTCACCGACGCGAGCGCGTGACGCCCGTTCTCGCAGGTCTCGACCAGAAATCCTTCGTACTCCAGGTTGTCGCGCAGCAGCCGCGCGATCGCCTTGTCGTCTTCGATGATCAGGATTCGTTTGGTCATTCGCGACACCCTGCGGCCGGCATCGGTTTCACAGTCATGCGGTCCGACGCCGCCCGCTGACGGGCAGCGTCACGTCGACCTCGGTCCCGACGCCGACGGCGCTGCGTACGGCGATCCGCCCGCCATGGCTTTCGACGATGCGTTTCGCGATGGGGAGCCCGAGGCCGCTGCCGCTGACCGACACGTTCCGCCCTCTGTAGAACCGCTCGAAGACGCGCGCCAGGTCCTCGCACGCGATCCCGGAACCTTTATCGCGCACCGAGAACGTGACCGTCTTGGCGCTCGCCCGTCCGGTCACAGACAGATGACGGGTCTTCGTGGAGTATTTGATCGCGTTGTCGATGAGGTTGTCGAGGGCCTGAATCATCGCGGGCCGCTCAACGCTCACTTGCGGCAGATCGGGAGGCACATCGATCACGAGCTCGAAGTCCAGGTTCGCGAGCGTCGGACGAAATCCCTGCAGCGTGTCTTCCACCAGGTCCGCCGGATCGACCTCGGCCAGGTCGCCAGACGCCGCGGCGCCGGACCCGCCGTAACGAGCGTAGGTCAGCAGGTTGTCGATGGAGGTACCAAGACGCGACGCTTCCACCGACAGCAGCCGGGCGTACTCCTGCACCGTCTTGGGCGACGTGTAGCGCCCGTTGGCGAGGGTATCGCCAACCAGGCGGATGAATGCGACCGGAGTTTTCAGCTCGTGCGTGACGGCCGCCACGAAGTCCGATTTCATCGAGGCGAGCGCAACGCTCGCGCGGTCGGCGCGGACCGTGAGCACGAGCGCCAGCAGGCTGGTCGCGGCGGCGATCGTGATCAGGAAGAACATCCGGCGTGCGCCCTGCAGCGTCGCCACGAGCGTTTCGTCGGGCACCGAGCGCACGTGCACAGTCCATTCGGCGACGCGCGCAGGGCGCGAGGCGATCGAATTGACGAGCGCCGGGTCGATGAAGAGGAGAGGAAACCGTGTGTGCAGGTCGGCCGCGCCGCCGGGCTCGACGGGCGCCGACGTGACGACTCCACCGCCCTCGTCGGATACGGCAATCGAAATGCCGCCGGGGCTGCCGCCCATCTTTTCCACCTGCTTCACGAGCGGATCGAAATACTGCGCGTGCAGCCACCGCATGTTGACGGTGAAAGCCATGAAACCGAGCAGCGTGTGCGGAGGCGTCGTGGCGAACAGCGCGTGCGCGACGACCTGGTACGGGGTGCCGTCGACGGGCCGTTCGAGAACGAGGAACGGCGACGCGGCCGTCGCGCGCTCGCGCACGGCGGACACGAGATCCTTGAGCGCTGCCGGCTCTCGTTCGAGAACCACGGGAAATGGATCGTCGGACGAAGGCCGTGTGTTCCAGGGCGGCGGGCGATCGGCGCGATTGAACGCGTACGTGATGCCGTCCTCAGAGGCGGCTCGCTTCCACAGGATGAACGATTCGGGATAAGGGAACCGCGCAAACGCCCGCGCGGACACCTGGAGCAGGCTGTACGGCGGATCCTCGTCGAGCATCGTCGCATTGAACGGGACGATCGCCGTGATCCAGGCGCCTTTCATGTCGGCGCTGACCGCCGCGCGAATGAGCGCCAGCGCCTCGTTGGCTCGCCGTTCGAGCAGCAGATTCGTCCCGCTCCGCCACTCGCGCGTCGCCACGTACCCGACCAGCACGAGCGCCATCGTCGCCACGAACATGGCGACAACGAAGGTCATGACGGTAGGCAGGCGAACCGTGCCCTCGGTGACCGGCCGCCCGCCGAGGGCGTGATGGCGGCGCACCCATCCGGTCACGGATCGAGCCGCGGCCTGCAGCCGGTTCAGGCTCATGGCGGGAACCGCCGGCTCCGATCCTGTCATTTCAGGACCTCGCGCTCGCGGTAATAGCGTGCCGCGCCCGGATGCAGCGGAATGGGGGTGGCGGGTGCCTGCTCCGGATCGATCAGCGCGGCTTCGCTGTGAGACGCCGCGAGATCCGGCAGTTGCGCCAGGAACTCTTTGGTCAGCTGGTACACGATGTCTTCGGACAGACCGCTGCGGCAGACGAGCAGCCATTCCGCGCCAAGTGTTTCGACGGCCCCGGCCTGGCCGGGCAACTCGTCCGCCGGTACGATGACCGGCCGGAGAAAAGGGTAGCTGCCGCGCAGCCGCTTGATTACGGCGGGCTCGATCTGCAGCAACCGGAGAGGGACCGTCTGGTTGACGTCGACGGCGATCGCCGGCATCACCGGGTTCGCGCTGAACACGGCGTCGATCTCACCCCGACCCAGCTTCGGCACGATTTGATTGGTCGGCTCGAACAACGTATCCACGTCGGAATAGCTCATGCCGTAGGCATTCAGGACGATCCGCGTCGAGAATTCGCCAGCCGTGCCGGGCATGATGATGCCGACGCGCCGCCCCTTGAGGTCCTGGATGGAGTGCAGCGGACTGTCCCGCCTGACAAACACATAGATGTTGTTGACCCACAGCACCGCAATCGCCCGAAGGTTCTTGTGCGGGTAGAGATTGCGTTCGATTCCCCGGCGATAGGCGAGGTACACGACGTCGGACTGCGCCAGCCCGAGATCGCCCCTGCCCGCGTCCACGTCCGAGACAACGCGGATCCCACCCGGCGACACCTGCATGCGCATGTGCGTCTGCGGCAGCACGGTGTTGAAATGCTGGACGAGATCTTCGGAGAAACTCGCCGCGATGCCGGACCACAACGTGAGTTCCTGCGCGCGGGGCGCCGCCGAACCGGACGAACACGCAGCCGTGCCGCACACACACCACGCGAGCAGCGCCGCAGCCGCGCGCGTGAGGTGACACCGTGCCGACGGGCGGCGTGACGCGCTGAACACGGACCCCCTCCCCCTCGAAGCAGGCCGGATTATACGGGGAACTCAAACGACGCGTACTGAGCAGGGTACCGATGACAATTGATGACAAATGGAGCCGCTGCGAATGTCGCACGCCGCCGATAATCCACCTGCTTCAGCGGTGTGGGGCCCGGTAGACCGGTGAGACCGATGAGACATGTCCTGTCGGGCAGGCTGTTGGGTGTCGGCGGGCGTAGGGGTTCAGCCCTGCTGTGGGAGGCGCCGATCTCGACGCGACGTACCTTCTGATGGAGATATTGATGCGAATCACGCTCGGTCGACGGAAACGCTGGACGCGATCTCACGTCGCCACTCTCGCGGTCGGTGCGGCGTGTTTCTGGTACATCGCTGCGGCCCCAGGGCTCGCGGCTCAGACTCAGACGCCAAAGAAGGCGGCGCGGGTGCCCGTTTTCGAGGCGGATCCCTCGTGGCCGAAGATCCCGAATAACTGGACGCTCGGTCATGTCGCGTCAGTCGCGGTTGATCGCCGCGACCACGTATGGCTCCTGCATCGCCCGAACACGATTCCGGAGGACCGGCGGGGCCGTGCCGCGCCGCCGGTGCTGGAATTCGACGCGAGCGGAAAATTCCTGAACGCGTGGGGTGGTCCCGGAACAGGGTACGACTGGCCGGACAGCGAGCACGGAATCGCGGTGGACTACCGGGACCACGTCTGGATCGGCGGCAGCGCGCCGGTCGCGCCGTCCCTGCGCAATCTCGACGACGACATGCTGCTGAAGTTCGACAACAAGGGGAAGTTCCTGCTGCAGATCGGCGGGCGGACCGTCAGCGGCGGCAACAAGGACACGAAAAGCGTCCATCAATCCGCGGACGTGTTCGTGTATCCGAAGACGAACGAGGCGTTCGTCGCCGATGGCTACGGAAATCGGCGCGTGATTGTGTTCGACGCCGACACCGGAGCGTTCAAGCGGATGTGGGGGGCGTTCGGAAACGAGCCCATCGATGCCGTGCCGGCCGGGCGGGGAGCCGCGCGAGGCGGCGCTAACGGCGGCGGCCGCGGCGCCGCGCCGGTTCTGGATGTCGAGGGTCAGGGCTCGCCCCAATTCGGCGGCCCGGTGCACGCGGTAAAGGTGTCGAACGATGCGCTGGTTTACGTGGCGGATCGGCCGAACCGCCGGGTGCAGGTGTTCACGCCGGAAGGCAAGTTCGTGACGCAGACGTTCATCAACCGATCGGGCCCTTCGCCTCAGTCCGCTGCCGGCCTGGCGTTCTCGCCGGACGCACAGCAGCAGTTCCTGTACGTCGCCGACTACGGCAATTCGCACATTGCGGTACTCGATCGCAAGAGTCTTCAGCTGCTCTATGAGTTCGGACAGCGAAGCGACAAGCCTGGCGATTTTCAGGGCCTGCATCACCTCGCCATCGATTCCAAGGGCAACCTCTATACCGGCGAAGTCGCTCCCGGCGCGCGGGCGCAGCGCTTCGTGTTCAAGGGACTGTCCGACAAATTGCCCGCCAATGCGCTGACACCGGAACAACTCGGGCCGGGAAGCGGTCAAACCGCGGCACCCGCGCCCGCGGCCCAGCCGGCTGGCGGAGGCAGGAATTGATTGAGGGCTGACGCGCGTCTCAGGCGCCGCGTACGTCCGACGTAACGAGATCGGGATCGCGTTCCGGCGCCGGCGGCGTCGAGGTGATCAGCCGGGCCGCATCGACTGCGAGAACGGCGAGCAGCACGTTACGCGCGAGCAGGATCACGAGCGGATTCATCGCGCCGTGGATCAGGGGGTTGAAAGACTTCCAGACGAGATTGGTCATGAACACCGCGAGCGCTGTCAGGACCGCCATCCGTCTGTCTCCTTCGACCCACGCCACGCCGCTCGCCGGTGCCAGCCATGCCGCGTACTGCGGCGACAGCAGCGCCGACAGCACCAGCAGCGCGCTGAGGCCGCCCGCCCAGCCCGCGCCGACGTGACCGGTGCGCGCCCCACGCCAGATCATCCAGAGCGACGTCGCCCCGCCGACGGCAAAGAGCAGGATCGAGACCGGACCGCTTGTCGACCCGATCCGCCACGCGCCCGCCTCGACCCGCATCGTGCTCTGATCGATCAGCATCCAGACGGCGCCCACCGTGCTTTCGATTTCCCAGCCCCGCGCGCCGCGAAACGTCAGCACCTGATAAACGCCGGAGACGCCGGCCACCAGGATCCAGCCGCCGAGCACGGCCAGGCCGCCGAGCACTGCCGCCAGCAACGGTGCAAACCGCACGCGCGCGCGTGGCGGCACGATCAGGAGCGGCAGAAACAACAGCGGCCACAACTTGAAGGCCGCCCCGGCCGCGAAGCCGAGGGCTGAAAGCACCCGCCGCTCGCGCCGCCACGCGGCGACGGCGATCGTCGCGATCGCCGTGGACCACAAGTCGGTGCGAAGGAAGAAGAGATCGATCAGGGGAATGGCGACGATCGCGTAACCAGCGGCCGCCGCGATTCCCCATCCCCAATACAACGCGCCGACGATCGCCAGGTCAGCGACGATGCTGATCGCGACCAGAGAGACCCCGAATCGCCCGCGATCGCCTGCCGTTGAACCCAGCGTTCGAAAGACTTGTACCGTGCCCACCGGAAATTCCACCGGAAAGTCGACGTAGGGGCGACCCGGCCGCGTGGCGATGTTGTAAAAGTTGTCGAAGTCGTAGCCGGAATCCCCGGCGTGGCGGATGGCCACAACAGCGATGGGAACGTGGACCGCCAGCGCGCACCACAGCAGCCAGTGCGCGAACCGCCGTTTCAGCGGCGGGCGGAAGGAAAATCGCAGGCTACGGTCCAGCTGTCCTGCGACGGTAACACTGGATTCATTTGTCACGTGGTGTTCGCTCGGACCTGACATTGTCTCACGCGAGAGACTCCGCCAGCTCTTCCCTAGATGGTACTGACAGCGCGAAGCTGCACTACAGGTACGTAACTTCTACATCGAAATCATCTCGGAGAAAGATCGTCAGCTCTGCCGTCGATTCGTTTCTCGTCACATTCCGTACAACCCGACGGATTGTTGAGGCGGCGCCGAGTTTGCTTGAGGTTAGTTCCTCAATTCCAAACGCGAGGATCCAAGATGCGAAACTTTGTCGCGGGTACGTGTGTGTGTGTCGGCGTTCTGCTGGCGGTCGCGCGTCCATCCGCGGCGGCCGACGTCGTGTTGTATGCCTCCGACGCCGGGAACGTCCACGGCAACTGGTCGCTCGCGAGCGATGCGACGACCGCCGGCGGCCAGCTGATGACGAGCGTGGATAACGGGTGGGCGGCTGCCAACGCGCCGCTCGCCTCGCCGGGCCATTACTTCGATTTCACGTTCACGGCTCCCGCGAACACACCCTATCGCATCTGGCTGCGGCTTCGCGCCGGCGGCAACTCGAAATTCAACGATTCGGTATTCGTGCAGTTGTCGGACGCGATTGGCACCGGCGGTGGGATTTACGGTATCGGCACGACGAGCGCGCTGACGGTCAACCTCCAGAGCTGTGACGGCTGCGCCCTTTCCGGCTGGGGCTGGGTTGGCGGTGCGTACTGGCTCACACAGCAGGCGACGGTCTCGTTCGCGTCCACGGGCACACACACACTGCGGATCCAGACGCGCGAAGACGGCGTTCAACTCGACGAAATCGTCCTGAGTCCCTCCACGTATCTGGCTGCCTCGCCGGGGCAGGTGGTGAACGACGCGACCAGGATCTTCAAGGCCGCCGTCTCGTCGTCCACGCCGTTCTCAGGTGCGCCCGCGCCGATTCCCGGGACCATCCAGGCTGAAAATTTCGACAACGGCGGCGAGGGCGTGGCCTATCACGACACGACCAGCGGAAACGCCGGCGGCGTGTTCCGGTCCACCGGCGTCGATCTCGCCGCGATCGCAGGCGGCGGCGGTTACGTCCTCGGCTGGGTATCCGCCGGGGAATGGCTGAATTACACCGTCAATGTCGCCGCGTCCGCCCGCTATACGGCGTCATTCCGCGTGGCGTCGCTCGGCCAGGGCGGCACGTTCCACCTGACGGTGAACGGCACCGACGTGACCGGGCGCCTGACCGTCCCGGACACCGGCGGGTGGCAGAACTGGCAGACACTCAGCGCGACGGTGACGCTCAACGCGGGCGTACAGACGGCGCGGCTCGTCATGGACACGAGCGGCGTCAACGCGGTCGGTAACTTCGACTCCATGACATTCGCCACCGCCGGCTCGACGACGACAGGGGGCAGTGTCATTGCCGTGCCGGCTGGCGGTAACCTCCAGGCCGCGATCAACGCCGCGCAGCCCGGCGACACGATTACCCTGGCGGCCGGCGCCGTCTACGCGGGCAGCTTCTCGCTGCCGGCCAAGACCGGCAGCAGCTACATCACGATCCGTTCGTCGACCTCCGACTCGCAGCTGCCGGCCGACGGCGTGCGTGTCCACCCGCAGGATGCCCCGCGGCTCGCGAAGGTACAAGGCGGGTTTGCCGGCATGGCCGCGTTCATCACCGCGCCGGGGGCGCATCACTACCGGCTGCAGTTCCTGGAAATCGTGAACACCTACGCGAACACTGACATCATCAAGCTGGGCGCCCAGGACGCGACGCAGACGTCGCTCGTCGGCATCGCGCACGATTTACTCGTCGACCGCTGTTACATTCACGGCGATCCCGTGAACGGGCAGAAGCGGGGCATCGCGCTCAACTCCGCCGCGACGACAATCGTCAACTCGTACATTTCGAATATCAAATCGGCGGATGGAGATGCGCAGGCGATCATGGGATCGAACGGTCCCGGTCCGTACCTGATCGCGAACAACTACCTCGAGGCGTCCGGCGAGAACATCATGTTCGGCGGTGCCGATCCGTACATCGTCAACCTCGTGCCGTCCGACATCACCATCCGCCAGAACTATATTTCCAAGCCGTTCTCCTGGCGGACCCAGCCGTGGATCGTCAAGAACCTGCTCGAGCTGAAGAACGCACAACGGGTGATCATCGACGGCAACCTGATTGAAAACCACTGGGCCGGGGCGCAGCCGGGCCCGGCGATCGTGTTCACGCCGCGCAACCAGGACGGGCGCGCTCCCTGGAGCGTCGTTCAGCAGGTGCAGTTCACCAACAACATCGTGCGGCATGTCGCGGCCGTGTTCACGGTGCTCGGACAGGACACCGAACATTCGAGCCTGATGGCGAACAACATCACGATTCGCAACAACCTGTTGCTCGACGTCAGCTCGGCGAGCTACGGCGGCACCGGGAACATGCTGATCACCTATGGGGGCGACGGCCTCATCATGGACCACAACACGGTCTTCACGGACGCGACGTCGACGGTGTTCGCGGACGGCCCCGCGGTGCTCGGCGTCACCTTTACGAACAACATCCTTCCCGACAACCTCTGGGGCATCAAGGGCAGCGGAACGGCGGCAGGCAACGCCACGATTGCCCATTACTATCCAGGATCGCTCTTCCGGCGCAACGTATTCACGGCCGGGCACGCGGCGTCCTACCCGACGGATAACTTCTATCCCGCGAACGTTGCCGCGGTCGGTTTCACGGACATCGTGGGGGGGAACTATCAGCTGACGCCGTCAAGCCCATATGCGACGTCGGCGACCGACGGTTCGGCGGTCGGCGCAGACGTCGCGGCCATCCTCCGCCTCGTATCGCTCAATCCGTAGCCCGTCTCTTCCTTCGGGTGTAGCGCAGGCCTTCACGCCTGCGCTACATTACGCCGCACGTCGCCCTCCGTTCGGGTACCGTAACCTTTTGACCCCCTCCGCGGATTAGTTGAAGAGAGCACGACGCACGCATGGCACCAGGCGCCGACGACCGGCTGCGCATCGAGGACGCGCAACGCGATCCTTCTCGTTTCGGCGAACTGTACGAGGAGAATTTCTATCGTGTCTACGCCTACATCGCGCGCCGGGTGCGAGGGCGTCAGGAGGCCGAGGACCTGACCGCGGACGTCTTCCGCGAGGCGCTGGCCGGCCTGGGCAGGTTCGAGTGGCGGGGCGCGCCGTTTGTGGCGTGGCTGCTGCGGATTGCCTCGCGTGCCGTCGCGGACCACTACAAGCGATCCGGTCGCGAATCGGGGCAGCCGGTGGAAGAAGTCGAACCTGTCGTCCCGCAGGAGATCGAACGGCACGTCATCCTGTTTCAGCTCGTGGACCGGCTGCCGGACGCCCAGGCGCGTGTCATTCGTCTGCGATTCGTGGAGCAGAGGACCATCAGGGAGATTGCGCAGGTGTTGGGACGGAGCGAGGGCGCCGTGAAACAACTTCAGCTTCGAGCCATCGAGAACCTGCGGGCTCAACTGGAGGCGGCCCGTGGCTGAGCGCGCCCTTTCCGAACAGCTGGATCGGCTTATTGCGTCGCTCGTTGCCGACGCGGCGGAGAATGTTCCGCCCGGCATGGAAGGGGTCGCGGACGTCGTCGACGTGCTGCGCCATCTCCCTTCGCAGGATTTCAAGGGTCGATTGAAAACCGAGCTGCAAGGGAGGATTTCCATGAGTACTGCCACAGAGATCCGCGCGGCGTTCCGGACCGTCTCACCGTTCATCATCCACGCGCGCGCGCCCGAACTGGTCGACTTCCTGAAACACACGTTCGATGCCGAAGAACTGCGGCGGGACACGACCGAGAAGGCCTACGGCTTCTACGCCGAGGTGAAGACGGGCGACAGCGTATTGATGATTGGCGGTGGATCCGCGGCAGAACACGGCAACCTGCCCGGCGCGTTCCATGTGTTCGTGGACGATTGTGATGCGGCGTACCGGCGCGCGCTCGAGGCTGGAGCGGTGACGCTCATGGGAACCATGGGCGAGCCAGCCGATCGCCCGTACGGCGAACGATCGGCATATATCGAGGACGCCTTCGGCAACTACTGGTTCATCGCCACACGCCTCCGCCCGGACAGCGCCACCGAAGACGCCGCCGATTCAGGATCCGTGGTGCCGTACCTGCATCCGCAAGGCGTTCGCAACGAAATCGCCTTTCTGCAGGCGGCGTTCGGGGCACGGGAACTGGCGATGATGGAACACGCAGGCCGTGTGATGCACGCGTCCGTTCGCATCGGCGATGCCGTGCTGGAGATGGGAGAGCCGGAGAGCCGGGAGGGGCTCCCCGCCGGGGGATTCTTCGTGCGCGTCGACAACGTCGAGTCGGCGTATGCTAGGGCGCTCGGCGCCGGAGCCACCGTGGTCCGTCCGCCTGACGACATTCCCTACGGGTATCAATCCGCGATCGTGAAGGACCCCGCGGGGTTCATGTGGTGGGTGGCGAAGCTGCTGACACGCTGACGGAAAGGAGTGTCGCCGATGTCACGCATTACCTGTGTCGCTGCGGCTGCGGCCGTCCTGCTGCTGGTGACGGCGGCGGCGCTCGATGCCCAATGGCTGAAGCAGCCGACGGCCGGCATTCCCAGAACGAGCGACGGCAAGCCGGATCTGGCGGCCCGGGCCCCGCGCCTGGGCGCCACGCCGGACCTCTCGGGGCTGTGGCGCGTCGAGGCCGACCCCTATGGCGGCAATGTCAGTGTCGACCTGAAGCCCGATGAACTCGATCCCGCGGCGATCGCACTCTACAAGCAGCGCATGGAAGATCTCGGCAAAGACGATCCGTCGACCTATCGCTGCCTGCCGCCGGGGCCGAGGCAGCTGTTCGCGCCGAACGGCTGGGTCCGGATCATCCAGACGCCGTCGACGATTGCGATGCTGTACGAAAACCTGGTCTTCCGGCAGATCTTCATGGACGGTCGTCAGCTCCCGGTGAATCCCAATCCAAGCTTCATGGGCTACTCAGTTGGTCGGTGGGAGGGAGACACGCTCGTGGTTGACAGCGCCGGCTTCAACGAAACGACGTGGCTCGACTACGGCGGCCACCCGCATACCGAGGCGCTCAGGACAACCGAGCGGATCAAGCGCGGCACGTTCGGCCGGCTCGACATCGAGGTGCGGTTCGACGATCCGCAGATCTACAAGCGTGCATTCACGGTCCCGGTTCACGCCGAAATCGTCGCCGACACCGAGATGCTCGAATACGTCTGCAACGAGAACGAGAAGGACGCCGCGCACCTCGTCGGCAAGGCGTCCGATGAAAAAAAGCTCGCGGTGAAAGTCGCGCCTCAGACGCTGTCGAAGTATGTCGGCAGCTACACGTTCAAGGCCCCCGACGATCCGAATCAGATCACCCACTTCAACGTCACCCGGGCGGGCGACACGCTGTCGATGGACATCGGCGGAAAGGACGCGCAGGAGATGGTCGCATTGTCCGAGACGACGTTTTCGGTGATGGGTGTCAGGCTCGATTTCTTTCCCGACCATCTCATCTTCCACATCGTGGAAGGCGACATGAAGGCCACGAAGGATCAATGATGGCGACTATCCGATACAGCACGTGGATCACATGGGCCGGACGCGTGGTGTCCGTGATCCCCCTGTTCATCCTGCTGACGAGTGCGCGCTGGAAACTCACCCACAACCCGTGGTACGCCGCGGAATGGGCGAGAATCGGCTACGTGCCAGGCGCGATCAACGGCATCGGGATCGTCCAGCTCGTGTGCGTCGCGCTGTACCTCATTCCGCAGACGGCACTGCTCGGAACCGTGCTGCTGACCGGGTATCTCGGCGGCGCAATCGCCTCGTACGTCCGGATCGGAGAGCCGTACCCCGTTCTGGTGCCGCTGACGACGTGCCTGCTCGCCTGGCTCGGGATCTATTTGCGCGAGCCGCGGCTTCGCGCGCTTCTCCCGTTCCGCACAGCCCTGAAACAACCCTGACGTGCTGACTGTCGAGGAGCGTTGTCTTTAGGGCACGCCAAGCTCGAGGGACTTCTTCAAGTCCGCCAGGTCGTGGCCGAGTACTTCCCGCACCTTTCCCGCGATCGCCCAGTTGAGCGGCGCCAGGATGCCGGGAGGCAGCCCGCCCGTATCGAGTTCGAACTCGACGCTCACCGTCGTCCCGCCGTCCTCCGAGGGTTCGAACCAGAACAGCGTGTCGATTCTGACGCCTGCCTTGTGATGGGTAATCGTGTAGGTTCGATTTCGTTCGAACGACGTGACCTCCATCTCGGCACTGTCCGAGACATCGAGTGTTTCCCGCGTCTCACGCCAGCGGCTTCCCAGGCCGATGGGGCCGGTGGTCAACATGTCGATTCGTTTGATGCCCGAGACATGCGCGGCCGCGTGTTCGACATCGGAGAAGTAGCGGAAGACTTTGTCGGTCGGCGCCGAGAAATGATCCGAAACTTTGACTGTAGCCATCGGCGTATCTCCTTGAGGTTGAAAAGCTGACCGCAATCCATCACCGGAAATCAGGTCACGGGCTGCCAGGCGAAACGTCCGGTGCCGGCGGTCGCGCGACAGACTCGGCCACGAAGCGATCGATCGCGGCCCAGTCGGTGAATTCGTAATCGCGCGAGGTGTCGGTCGGAGCGCCGGCCTTCCGGGCAATCCGTTTCATCACGAATCTGATGAAGACGTTGTACTTGCTGTAGGCGAGCGCGCCGGCGACCGGCAGAATCCGCACGGGCCGCCACCCCGTCTCGGCGACAAAGACATCAATCATGTGCTGCACGTCGGCGCGGCTCTGCTCGCGAAGCGCGGCCGGCTTCGCGGGGTCCTCGGCGCCCGCCTGCGACAGCGTCAGCGAGAGAAAGGCTGCCCCGACCCGCTGAAGCTGGGTCCGATACGTGGCGGCGAAATGGACCATTTCGCGTTCGTGCCGGCCGGCGTGGACGGACGCGACGACGCACGCGGCATCGTACGAGGTCCAATCGATCTCGGGCGGGAGGGCCATGACGTCGACGACATCGACCCTGACCTGTCGCGCGCGAAGATCGGTCGCGACACGTTCGGCGACGCGGCGGGCCTGGCCCTGACGGGTCGCATAAAAGACCACGGCGTTCATGGTGTCCTCACTTCCTTCCCGCGACGTGCGCGGCGGGTCGTCATTGCTGGATCGATTCCAGGTAAGCCACGATGTTCGCGATCCGAATCGCGACGAGCGTGTCCGAAGGCTCGAGCGAACGGAATGTCGGCCCCCAGATCGGCATGTCGCTCGATCCGTGCGCGGCGATCGCCGGATTGCCATGCGTCACGAATTCGCGAACCAGCCGGGCGGGAAACGCACCGTCGTTGCGAGCGGCGAGTCTGGTCAGGTCGGCTGGCCGCGTCTTGAGGGCCGACGCCACCGGGCCGTCACCCGTCCCTTCGTGCCCGTGGCAGGGCGCGCAATACGCGATGAAATTGTCGCTGCCGGCGAGCGATGGCCTGAGCAGCGAAGGGATCCTGGTGTCGGCGGTCCGCTGCCCGGCCGCGGACGCGATGGCGCCAGACCAGGCGATCGTCGCTGCCAGCAACCACGAAACGCTCGTGCGCATGACCGCCACCTCCCTGACGTGCCTGAGTCTCGTGCCGGCGCTGAATCGGCCTCGCGTTCTGCGATCACGGGAGGCAATGCGCGTGCCGCCGCGACGCGCCGGAAATCCCCCGAAGTAGAGGGCTCGTTGATCGCGGTGCGCCCGCCGTGAGGACAATTGCCCGGTCGTCGGGGATTTTTACCGGACTGCCTGTGCTAGAAGGCGCCACCGAGGAAGGGGAGCATGCGCCCCCAATAGATCACGCCGATCCACAGCACCAGGGACGTCCCCGCGATCACCTTCGCGCTCCATGGCGCATCGTCGCCGGGGCCGAGGACGTCTACCCGGCGGGCGATGCCGGTGCCGTAGAACAGCAGCGCGTTGATTCCGGCGAGCACGATGAACAGCAGCTTGAGCCAGAACACCGTGTTGTGAATGTACTGGGAGGGATCACCGACGAAGAACAGGAACCCGGTCACGAGATTGATCAGGAATCCGCCAATCGCCCACGGAATGAGCCGCTCGAACGGCCCGGGCACGAGCCGCTTGCCGATTCCCAGCATCCGCAGGTCGAGCACGCCGACAATGCCGACCAGCAATCCCATGCCGATGAAGTGCAGTGTCTCGCACAGCGGCCAGATCCACAGGTAGCCGCCCGCAACGGCCCAACTGAGACGTGTGCCGTGCAGGTAGCGGGCGAACGTTTCGACCAGCGGCATCATGCTCAGTGGCTCCCCTTGGCGAGCGCGCCCGCCCCGAGATAGGCTGTCAGCCGGCCGGCCGTCAATGCCGCTGCCCAGAAGAACAGCGACGTGCCGGCGAGCATCTTCACGCGCACGGGAACGAGGTTCCGCGCTCCCGCCGACTGCGCATCGTCGAACATCATCCGCCGAATCACGATCAAGTTCACGACCGCCAGGGCGATGGCGACCATCTTCAGCCAGAAGACCCAGCTCACCATCATCGTCGAGGCATCGGCAATCAGCAGCGCGACACCTGACAGCGCGTTGATCCAGAAGCCCGCCCACATCACGGGAAACAGTCCTGCCATGGATGCCACCGGCAGCTGTGGCGCGAATCCGAGCAGACGAAGATCCAGCGCCGCATTCACGCCGGCGACGAAGGTGAGACCCACCGCGTGCAGGAAGATGATGGTCGGGTAGGACCACATCGAACCCGATTCGCGTACCCAGATGCCGAACCCGCTGTTTTCAACGGCCCGCAGGAGATCCATTGCGCCTCCGCCGCCGGGCATCGCAACAGATGTGCCAGTGACCGAAACGCGGAACGTGGGCTTGCGGTTTGCTTCCGGAAGCGCTCGACGGCGATTGTGCTCGAACAATGCGCGGAAATATCCCCACGCGCCGTGAAGAAATCCGCGGCGCTCGGAGGGAGCGCGCTGCTAGTCGTAGAACGCAGGCGCCTTTTTCAGCTTCGCGTTTGCGACGATGTCGTGTTCGATCCAGAGCTGGGCGCCGGTCTTCTTGAGGAACGTCTCCAGTTCGGCGCGGGACGCGGCCGTCTGCTCCTTGTTGAAGTCCGCGACCGGCAGCCGATTGAGCGTGCGCTCCTCCGGGTAGTGATAGAGGTCTCCGCTGAGTACGACAGGGCCTGTGTTCTTAAGCTTGAGGAAGAGAACGTTGTGCCCGGGCGTATGGCCCGGGGTGGACTTGATGATCACGGTGCCGTCGCGAAACACGTCCCACTCGTCTTTATCGATCAGGACCGTCTTGCTGCTCTGCAGTGTGCTGTAGTTGGCGGGGTCCGAACGGGGAATCGGCGTCTCCGAGAACATGCGGTCGCGTTCGACTTTCCGCACCAGCCACGTCGCACTGGCGAACGCGTTCGCGTTGGCGACGTGATCGCCGTGATAGTGCGACATCGACAGGTACGTGATATCGCGCGGGGCATACCCGATGGCCGCTAACTGCGGCAGCAGCGGCCTGTCCTGCGTGACCACCCCCGATGTGGCCTGACCTCCGCCTGCTGGAAATGCGCGATCCGGAATATAGCCGTTGTCCCACATCAGCGTCCCCTTGGGATGGGCGACGAGGATGCACGGAATGGACATTTCCGTCGAGGCCATCTCCTCCTTCTTCAACGAGTACGGATCGCCGTTGGTCGTGTGGATGACGCCGCAGTCGAAGATGTAGAGGCGGAGGGAGACCGGTGCCCGGGGTGGCTTGTGAACCTGTGCGTCGCCGACGCTCGCCGATGCAGCGAGTGCCAGGGCGGTTGCGACGGCGTTGACAAGAGCTTTCCGGTGCGTGGCCATTTTCGTCTCCGCTCTGTTTCCGCGAGATCAGTGCGTCATCGAGTAGATGATCGTGTTCACGCCGAACGCGTACCCTTCCGGAGCAAACTGCAGGAAGTAGGCGTGGTCGTCGCCTTCCCGTTCGAAGGCGTCGCCGAAGTCGGTGTTGTGGGTCATCAGCACCATGATCCGTCCACCCTCCTCATCCAGGATGGCGCGCACATGTGGCACGGCGCTGTCGCGCCCGCGCTCCGACGTTTGTCCGCTTCGGGCCCAGAAATTGATCGACGGAATCTGCGGAATGCGGTGGATGTCGTAGAGCGTGTGAAACAGCGTATGTTCGAGCGGGACGTCGATAATCGGATATCGCTCGGGAGGGAGCGCCTTGGCGATTTCACCCGCCCAGTGGCTGAACGCGTAATCGCCCCAGAAGTCGTCAACCCACAGAAAACCGCCCTTGAGCAGGAAATCATGGAGCTGCGCCGCTTCGGCATCGTCGAAAAATGCTCCGCCCGGCTCGGTCATCATGACGAACGGGCAGTGATACAACAGCGGGCTCGTCAACTTCACCACGACGTGCTTGTACCCGTCCTCCGCCTCGCGGCTGACCGTCGTCGTCGTGAGCTCCGACAGGCGGAACGTCAGGTTGATATCGGCCCTCGGGTAGTCCACGCCCCAGCCGTCGCCGTCGCCCTCGGGTGCGTTGCGAAAGAGGATGCGGCAGAAAAGAAAATTTCCGTCGAAGTCTTCCGGTGTGGCCATCTTCGGCGCGGGACCGCGGAACCCGCCGAAGCCCCGCCGGCGGCCCTGCGCGCCTGCCACGGTCGCGAGCAGGACGGCCAGCAGGAGGGCAGCCAACACTCGAGGGTGACGACGAAGGTGCACGACCTAGTCTACCTCTCAGGCCTGCCACGACCGGCCGGGCCAGATTCGCTCCAGGTAGGCGGAAAGCCGCGCGTGAAACTCCTGGACCGAGGGATAGCGACGGTCGGGGTGTGAATCGACCGCGGCGAGCAGCATGCTCTTGAGCTCCGGTTCGATCTCCCCATCCGCTTCGAGGCACGGGCCAACCTCGGACTCCCACGTCCATCCGTAGCCGGCCAGCATCGTGTACAGCACCGCCCCCAGCGAGAACAGATCGGAGCGCGCGTCCGGCGGCTGATGCGACACCTCCGGCGCCGAATATCCCTGCGTCGTCGGAGGGCTGTAGAAGGTGTCCTTTGAATGCCGCGCCGTCTCGTACGACGACTCGAAATCGACGATCCTGATCACCGGCCGGCCTTTCTCGCTCTTCGACAAAATGTTCATCGGGTTCAGATCGACGTGGAAGATATTCAGGCCATGAAGCTCAATCAGGGCCTCGGCGACGGCAATCGCAATACGCAGGTAGGTCACCAGCCGCTCGGGCGCGCGTTCGGCGCCGATGGCGGTGGCGAGCGGCAGCTCGTCGAACAGCGACATGGCGAGATAGACGCGGCCATCCGGCAGTCGGCCGTGCTCGTGCACGAACGGGAAATGTCGCGAGTCGGGCAGTTCGCGATTGATGGTGGTCAGCGTAGCGATCTCGTTGCTGAGATTGGTCTGATAGATGAGGCCTGGTTTTGACGTCAGCTTGATGAGCAGGTTCGCCGCGGTGCGGCGATCCCGCCCGATAAAGAGGTGATGTCGGGCGTGTTCGGCCGTGCTGCGTCCGCTGCGATCGGTTCCGAGCCGTTCAATGTTCTTGAAATGATCGAAGGGGGGCGCCGCGAAATCGATGTCGGTCGAGTCACGGGGCGGCATGGCGTCGAGTAATCCATTATGGGATCGACGGCATTCAGGTGCCAGCGTCCGGCGCATCTGGCTCAACAGGAACGTCGATCAGCGGCCGGCGAAGGCAGGAATGTCCACGTCGACATCCCAGCTGATGGCGCGCTTTCCGCCCTTGATCGCCGTCAAATCGCAAATCGACGCGCCCTTTGCCTTCACCTGGAGCTGGCGGCCGTCGAAACGAAACGTCTGGACCGCCGTTGCCGCCGAACCCGCCTCCACGACAATTGTGCACGTCAAGCCGGGCACTTCGAGGCTCGCGTTCGACAGCCTCGAATCCTTGTCGAGCAGGAAATGCAGCGCCGCGCGCGAGTGGTTCACGTCAGGTTCGCCCGCAGACGGATGCAGCCGGCGCCGTTCCAGTCCGTCGGTGCTGCCGTGTGAGAGACCGGCGAGGTCGGCGGCGCTTAGGTCAAAGGCGTAAAAGTAGACGCGGACCCACGAAAACGAGTTGACGCGCGCGTGCGGCTCGGCGAGTGCCACGGCGGTCCGGAGGCGCAGCACGTCGGAATCGACGGAGAAGCGCGCCGCCGTATGAAACGTCTGTGGCGGCGGCGCGGGCTCCTGTGCAGCAACAGACACGTGATCCGCGAGCGACGCCAGGATCAGCATCGAGAGGAATCCGAACATCGGCCGCTTTCTATTCATGTCGATGCTCTGAGTATCGGCGCCGGTTGCCGGCGGCTCCACGGTGGAGGATGCCCGCGCCGATGCTGTGAGAAACGGTGGGCAGTGGTATAGACTCGCGCTTCGCTGGCGGCGAGCGCCAGGCGATAGGCGAGCCATGAAGTCTTCCGACGATATCGAGGTACCGGTCCTGCTGGCCGGCGGCGGGCTGGTCGGACTGTCGACCGCGATGTTCCTCGCGCAGCACGGCATCTCTTCGCTCGCGGTGGAGCGGCTGCGGGGCGGATCGCAGCTGCCGCGCGCCGCGTTCTTTCACATGAGGACGCTCGAGTTGTTCCGGTCGGCGGGCATCGAAGACGATGTGCGCGCCCGATCGCTCGAGGAGTTCGAACCCGAGGGGTCCATCGTCCTGATGGACACGCTCGCGGGCAAAGTGCTGGCGAGCTTCGTGCCCGGCCTGAACGAAGGCGTCGATGCGTTCAGCCCGTGCCGGCGCCTGTTCGTTACGCAGCCGGGCCTCGAGCCCATTCTGCGGCGGCGTGCGGAAGCCGCCGGTGCGCGGGTCATCGACGGCCACGAAGTGATCGGGTTTGCACAGGACAGCGACGCGGTCGCCACGACGATCAGGAACATCGAGAGCGGTGAGGAACGGACGATTCGTTCGCAGTTTCTCGTGGGCGCCGACGGCGCGCACAGCCGGATCCGCGAGCTGGCCGGCATCGAGTTCGACGGCCGGGGCGTGTTCTCAAACTCCGTCACCATTTATTTCGAGGCGCCGCTCGCCCCTCTGCTCGCCGGCACGAACTTCAGCGTCATCTACATCGGCAACCCTCACCTTGGCGGCTTCTTCCGCCTGGACAAGGACAAGAACTCGGGGTTCCTCGTCGTCAACACGGCGGGCGATACGTCGAAACCCGAAGCGTCGAGCCCCGCGAACGATACCCGCGAGGAGACGCTCGTCGCACACGTCCGCCACGCGGCGGGTGATGAGAGCCTGCCCGTCACGATCACCGGCACAGCGCGGTGGCGGGCCACGGCTGACGTGGCGCGCCGTTTCCGGAACGGCCGCGTGTTCCTGGCGGGGGATGCGGCGCACCTGATGCCGCCCAACGGCGGGTATGGCGGCAACACCGGCATCCATGACGCGCACAACCTCGCGTGGAAGCTCGCGCTGGTGCTCAAAGGAATCGCCGGTCCGCTGCTCCTCGACACGTACGAGGCCGAACGCCGGCCTGCCAGCGCGTTTACCGTCGAGCAGGCCTACACGCGGTATGTCACCCGGACGGCGCCCTTTCTCGGGAAGAAGGACTACCAGCCGCTGGCCGACGACTTCGATATCGAGCTCGGCTATCTCTATCGTTCGGCGGCGATCGCGCCGCGGCCGGAAGACGAAGGCGGGCCGGAGACGCATGAGCATCCGGGCAAGTCGCTCGGGCGTCCCGGATCCCGCGCCCCTCATATGTGGATCGAGCGCAACGGCGAACGCATTTCCACGCTCGACCTGCAGCGGGGCGCGTTCGTCCTGATCGCCGGAGCGGACGGCGGGCGTTGGATTGACGCCGCGCGATCGGCGGTGTCGCGGTTTCCGGGACTGCAGCTCGAGCCGTATCGGATCGGTACGGACATCAGCAGCGGCGACGATATTGCCGCCGCCCACGGCGTCACGTCCTCCGGCGCGACGCTGATCCGCCCCGACGGTTTCATTGCGTGGCGGGCAAGGTCATTCAGCAGCGGCGCGGACGCGGAGCTTGGGGGGACGCTGGCAAGGATTCTGATGCGTGTGTGATTGCGCCGCTGTGTCGTTGTCACGGCACGATCGGTTAACGACGAGTCTCGACGCATCAGATCCACTCGAGGTCGAAATCGGTATAAAGTGTCCCGGGACGCGCGGGGATCTGCCGCGGGATAAGGCGGCCACAAGGAGCGAATATGTGCGATCAGGATCATTTTGAACAGGATCGGCAGGAGTTCGAGTTCCGCGGTCTGGTGACGCGGCGGCAGTTCGGCATGCTGCTCGGCGCGGGCGTCGCGATGATGCTGCCGCAGGTGACAAACGCGGTGACGGTGACCGAATCCGACGTGACGGTCATGACGCCGGACGGCACCGCCGACTGCTACTTCGTGCACCCGGCAAGCGGCACGGCTCCGGGCGTGCTGGTGTGGCCGGATATCTTCGGCCTGCGGCCGGCGTTCCGGACGATGGGCAAACGGCTCGCCGAATCCGGCTATTCCGTGCTCGTGGTGAACCCGTTCTATCGCGTGAAGAAAGCCCCGACGGCAGACGCCGGCGCCGCCACCCCGATCCCGCAGCTGCTGCCCCTCGCGCAGGCGCTGAATGAGACGACGCACATGACGGATGCGAAGGCGTTCATCGGGTGGCTCGATCAGCAGACGTCGGTGGCCAAGAACCGGAAGATCGGCACGCAGGGCTACTGCATGGGCGGGCCGATGGCGTTTCGCACGTCGGCCGCGGTGCCCGATCGCGTGGGTGCGGTCGCCTCGTTCCATGGCGGCGGACTCGTGACCACCATGCCGAACAGTCCGCATCTGCAGGCGTCGAAGACGAAGGCGCAATTCCTGATCGCGGTCGCCGCCAACGACGATATGCGCGCGCCCGACGAGAAGAACGTCCTCAAGGAGACGTTCGCCAAGGCGAACCTGCCCGCGGAAATCGAAGTGTATACCGGTGCCGCGCACGGCTGGTGCCCGCCGGATTCGGGCGTGTACAACGAGCCGCAAGCCGAGAAGGCGTGGAGCCGCCTGCTCGCGCTGTACGGCAAAGCCCTAGCCTAACACCCACGACACGATCAACGCGGACATCGCAGGGATCGCGGAGCCACTGTGCTTTGCGATCTCCGCGGTCTCTGCGTTGATCTTTCCCGGAGTTCCTCGTCGTCCTCTCCGTTACTCATTTCACGATGATGTTGCGCTCGGTGAGCAACATGCCCGTCGCACGCGAGAACTCGGTGAGCGCCCGCTGATACTGCGTCGCCGCTGAAATCTCCGTCAGCTGCGCCTGCTCCAGATCGTTCTGGCGCGTGAGCACGAGGAAGCTCGTGCTCGCACCCGCGTTGAAGCGCAGTTGCTCCGACATCAGCTGTGTGTTCGCGGCATCCAGACCAGCCCTGGCCGCCTGCATGCGGCTGACCGCGGTGTCGAGCGCGGTGGCCGAGTCGAGGACGTCCACGGCAATCCGATCGCGCAGCTTCAGCAACTGGAGCGATGCCTGGCGCTGCTGCGCCTGCGCGACGCCCAGGTCGCCGTGTGCCGCACGCCGTCCGAGCGGCACTTCGACCGAGACACCGATGGACGCGTCCATGAAGCGCTGATGGAACAGGGCATTGTAGGAAGTGCCGAGGGCGCCGCCGAGGATATCGGGAAACGGCGAAATGACCCCGGGGAACGTCACGGTCTCGATGTTGTGGGTGCCCGCGAGGCCGCGCATGTTGTAGCCGCCGACGATATCCACCTGCGGCTTGAGCGCGTTCTCGGCGAGCGCGACCTGCGCTTCCGCCGACGACACATCGGCGCCGACCGACAGAAGCTCCGGGCGGTGTGTCATGGCATTGGCCAGAGCCCGCTGAATGTCCACGTTTTTTGGTTCGGCCTCGACCGGTCCTGATGGCTCGAGCGTCTGGTTCCAGATCGGGTCGGCCGGATCGTCGGTCATCAAGAGCTTCAGCGTCCGCTCGGCACGCATGACGCTCTCGCGCGCGGCGAGGTAATCGCCGCGCCGGCGTTCCACTTCAGCGACCGGCTGGGCGATGTCGAGCGTCGCCGCCGTGCGCGCGTCGATGCGGGCCTGGATGTCGGCACGCTGCTGCTCGGCAAGCGCGACGCTGTCGCGGCGCACCTGCTCTTCGCGCCGCGCCGCCACGAGCGTCCAGTACGACTGTTCGACCGCGGCGACGACGTTCTGGACCTGCTGCTGCAGGTCTGC
>Ga0136846_1243689_pt1 | contig 22451 bp, 22 predicted proteins | sample HopSoiMetagenom2_FD_96841 | JGI IMG/M metagenome (GOLD analysis project Ga0136846, IMG submission 96841) | Grasslands soil microbial communities from Hopland, California, USA - 2 Assembly 2016 (version 4) | ecosystem: Environmental > Terrestrial > Soil > Grasslands | place: USA: Hopland... | reverse complement strand
CGCAGCTTCATCTCGCGGTAGACGCCCTCGCGCTGCAGCTTCTTCTTGAGCGCGCGCAGCGCCTGCTCGACATTATTGTCGCGAACGATGATCTGCATAAACTCTCGTCACAATCCCTTCAAAGTGGCGCGGCGGACAAAGCTCCCCGGCCGTCTCAACGACGAAACGGCCAGTGCGGCTCCGTTCCATCCATAATAGCTAGCGTCCGTCAGAGGCGCACCTCGGCGGAGCGCGGCCCCTTAGCAGCGGGTTTGATTCCCTTCAACCCGTTACGAACGCCCTTCCCATGCGACGAGTCGAGCCAGCCGGACGATGGGGGGAGAAACATGAACGTATGGGTTATCGGCCATTAACCCATTGAATGATAAACACAGCGCTTCGTTTCCGGGAGGGGAATCACGTGTCGTTGAACCGTCGAGAGCTGTTGCGTTATGGGGCCATGGCCGCTGGAGGGGCGATCCTTTCGTCATCCGCCAGCTCCACTGCGCTTCCCGGAATCGTTTACGCTCCGTCGGCCGGCTCGCCTAACCCACTCACTGGCTTCTCGCAGGCTCCGCAGAGCTCGCTGGTGACGCCCAGCGCTCCTGGCGGGATCAACCCCGAGCTATTTGCCAAGGCCAAGGCGGCACTCGATTCGCACCATATCTACGCCCGCGACACGATGGCCGTGGTCGACTTCTCGCTCCCCTCGAGCGAGCCGCGTTTCCACCTCGTCGACATCGCCAGCGGTGAGGTCGAGAGCTTCCGCGTCGCCCATGGCCGCGGTTCGGATCCCGACCACTCCGGCTTTGTCGAGAAGTTCTCGAACAGCTTCGGGTCGTACGCGAGCTCGAACGGCGTCTACACGACCGGCGATTATTACGATGGCAAGTACGGCCTTTCGATGAAGGTCCGCGGCCTCGACTGGAGCAACAACAACGCCGAATCGCGCGCCATCGTCATTCATAACGCCTGGTACGCCGAGGACGACATGATCCCGATCCACGGCAAGCTCGGCCGTTCGGAAGGCTGCTTCGCGATGAGCCGCGAGAACCAGTACAAGGTGATGCGCAAGCTCGCCGGCGGCCGGATGATCTACGCCGACAAGCTCGCCTAAGGGTCTTCAAGAGCTTTTAGAAGCCCGCCCACTTCCTTCGATTACATTTCAGCGCCGGTAACCGCTCGGCAATCTGTGCCGCGTAGCCTGCAAGTCACAACAGGCGGCGGAGCGCGAGAGAGATGTCGAACGTCCAGGTCTACGAGCGGGCCTCACCCTCCTTCGCGGCGGGGCTCGCCAAGCGTGGGCACCACATCGTTTATCGCGCGGAAAGCTCCAATCATTGTCCCGGCTGCGGTCGGTCGAATTGGCACATCGGTCGCGTAACTGCCGAGTGCGGCTTCTGTGGAACAGCCGTGCCGCTGGCTGAGACCGCGTGGCAGGATGCAAGCCCGAAGAGCTCAGTCCACACCAAAGCCGCAGGCTCCGCCGATCAGAGGCGCTTCGAGCGCATGCCTGCGAAGGGCCGCAAGCTGAAGCTTTTGGTCGACGGATCCCCGAGCAGCTTCGCGCTTCAGAACATCTCCGAGGGCGGAGCGATGGGCAAGGGCGACGCCGACCTGGCCCCGGGCCACAAGGTCTTCGTCCGGTTCGAAGGCGGGATCCTGGTCCCGGCTATCGTCAAATGGAGCGAGGATGGCCTCGTCGGCCTGGCTTTTGTCGATCCGCTGATCCTGGATCGTTCTGACCAGCCAAGAAACTAGCTCCTCTACCTCGCCGCGACCTGATCCGTCTTGGGCACGGCCTTTGGTTTCGGCTTCGGTGCGAGGCTTGCGCCGCCGTCTTTCATCAGCAGGGCCTGCATCGCTTTGCCGTCGCGGCCATAGAGGTCCTTGTAATCGACAATCCGCCCGTCGAGCAGCGCCGCCGAGCTGAAGTAGACGATGTAGACCGGCAGTGGCTTCACGAAGTTCGCCTGGACCGTCTTCTTGCTCGCCAGAGTGGCCTGGACCTTGTCCGGCGTCCATTCGCCGCCGTCGTCGCCGAGCAGCTGGGTCGCGAGATCGACGATATTCTGGGTGCGAACGCAGCCATGGCTGAGCGCTCGGGTGTCGGCGTTGAAGCGGCTGCGCGCGTTCGTGTCGTGCAGGTAGATGTTGTACTGATTGTACATCACGAACTTCAGCTGGCCGAGCGCGTTGGTCGGCCCTGGCGGCTGGCGCCAGCGCTGGACCTTTCCGTCCGCGCCCTTGACCGCGACGAAGCCTTTCTTGCCCGCCGCTTCCTTTTCGATGCTCGGGGGCACCTCCCACCACGGGTTCAGGATCACGCCGACCGCCGTCGCGTTCAGCTGCGGCGTCGGGGTCGAAAGCTTGCCGGCAATGGCGCGCTGCTTCCACCGGTTGACGCCGTTCTCCACGAGCGTGGCGTGGAAACCAGGAACGTTCACGATGATGTACTTGGCGCCAAGGTCGCGCGGCAGCCAGCGCCATCGGTCGAGGTTCAGCCGAATCCGCTTGACCTGCGCGGGGTCCGTCGCAGTCGCGAGAGCCGCCTTCAACGCAGCATATTGAGGATGGGTCGGAAGGAGATTGCGAAGCGCGCCCTGTATATTGTGCTGGGCGATCGCAGCCCGGAGCATTGTGTCCTGTTTCGTCGCGTCGAGATCGGGATCGGCCACGTGCCAGTCGATGCGCGCCGAACGCTTCACATGGCCGAGTGCCAGATCATTGGACACGCGGTTGAAGCGATCCGTCGCGATTTGCGACAGCGCGATCGGTTCACTCGTCTGGATCGCGGCCGCGAGCGGCGCAGGGTCATAATCGGCTGGGTCGAGGCCTTCGGTTCCGATGTTCTGGATGAAGGCAAGGAGGTCGGAGGCGTTGCGCAGGTCCCACACGACCGGCGGCAGTGGCGGAGGCGGGGGCGCCTGCTCGGCCGGAGATGCCGTGGCGGGGGCCGGCGTCGCAACCTGTGCGGCCGGGGCCGGCGCAGCGGCGGCCCTGCCGAGCGGCGCCTGCTGAACGGCAGGAAGATGAACTTGCGAAACCGCAGGAGCCGCCGGCAGGACGGCAGCCGCGGAGAACAGAAGCACGAGATTCATGCGCGCCTTCATCGGGAAGACCAACCCCTTCATTTTCAAGGATTCCCCATCAACCATAACATCAATACACGCGATGAACGGCGCTCGCCAGTGACGGCGAGGCCACAATCGTCGACGAACTGACAATCGTCGCTGACGAGAACCAATCCTTAAGCGGAGACTGGGTAAATCTTCGGGTCACCTTGTTGGAGGCTGATCGAAGTGGCGTCGGGTTTTAGTTTAGACGGCGGGATGATCCCGCGCAGCGAAACGCGCTCCATCGACGAGCGAGGGGAGCCGCGCGCCCCGTCCGTGTCGAGCACCGCCGTACTCGAATTTCGCGGCCGCAATCATGTCGTCCGATTGGACAACGTGTCCAACTCCGGCGCTATGGTAATCTTCCCGCACGTGCCGCATATCGGCGAGAAGCTGAGACTTCAGTTGCTTGGACGAGGGCGGGTATCGGCGCAGGTCCGGTGGGTAAAGGACGGCCGAGTCGGCCTGTCGTTCGATCCGGCCGCAGAGTAACCAGCCGATGGAGATGAGCTTTTCAATGATTAAGGCGCGTATCGCCGAAGACCAGGATGAGCGGCGGCAATTTTCGCGCCACCGCGTTACCCTCGACGCGACCGTGCGCGAGCTTGGCACGACCGGGATCGAAGCTACGGTGCTGAATATTTCCGAGCAGGGCTTCATGGCCCAGTCCGAGGCCGCATTTGAGGTCGGATCGCGCGTCTGGCTGATGCTGCCGGGGCGCGATCGGGCCAACGCCGTGGTGAAATGGATCGCCGGCGATAAGCTCGGCGCCGAGTTTGCAGAACCGATTTCGCTCGACGGCCTGAAGACTGCCGGTCGCCGCGCCTGAGCGTCGGGCCGTCCCGAAACAAGACGCGCTTCCCCTCTAAATCGGCTGATAAAGGTTAAGGGCGTGCAACCGTGTTCGCGGTCGGTCGTTGGTCGGCTCGCGAAAGGAAGTCAGCATGGCAACGGCTTTGAGCGAAAGCTGGAAACCCCAAGAACGCGGCTATCACGCCGTCTATCGTGAGCATGAGGTCAACCACTGCCCCGGTTGCGGCCGTACCCACTGGATCATTGGCCGGATGTCCGCCGAGTGTGCGTTCTGCACCACGGCCCTTCCCCTGGCCGAGGCAAGCATGCGTTCGCACAACGGTCCGGTCGTCATCCAGCACAAGAACCGCGACGCCCACCACGCCTGGGCTGCCTAACCCCTAGCCTTTCCTGCGCACCGGCGGGCTGACGTTGCAGAGGTCGACCCCGCCCGCGGGGCGAATATAGAAATCGTCGTGGCGGTTGGCTCGAAGCTTTAGATACTTCGCGAAGCTGGCGCTCTGCGTATCCATATATTCGTAAGCGGGCCGCTCCGCTTCCCGCATGCTGCTCGCCAACCGAACCTTTGCGATCGGCACATACATCGACTTGTCCTTGTAGAAGCCGAGTGCCTCCGTCCCGCGCGGCAACGAACTGAGGTTAGCCATCCCGTCGATGATCCGGCCAACGACCGCGATATTGCGGTCAAGATGGCGCAGCGGGTTGATCGCCGCATAGAGTTCACCGCCAGTACCGGTATCCGGCGAGAGGTCGCGACCGACTCCGACGCTGCCGTAGCAATGAGCAAGGTTCGCCCAATTTCCCTTGGGCGAATAGGCTATAGGCCAACCGTCCACGAAGCCTGCGTGCGGCGCATATGAATCGTCATGTCCCAGCGGCTTGACCGCCAGCCCCTTAAACGGCCGCGTATATTCCGCCGGTGGCTTGGCGACCACGCCGGCGGGAAAGCCCTTCTCGCTGTCGTTCTGCCCCCATTGCACGACATAGGCGTCCTGCACCCGGTAGATTGTCGCGCCGTCCCAATAATTGCCCCGGGCGAGCGCGCGGATGTTGGCGACGTGAACCGGAGCGAATTGCGGTGCGAGCTGCATTACCACGCGGCTGCCATTTTGGAGGTCCATGACGAGCAGGTCGTCACTCGGGACCTGCTTCCACACGCTCTTGGGCGCGGCGTTGACGATGTCGGTGGGGGTGAGCGGCTTCGGCGGTGCCGCTCCGACCAGCAAAGCAGCGGATAGCAACAGCAATGAACGCATGACGAACCCCCTTTCGCGTCGGTCTAGCCGAGCAATCACGCGAGGGCTATCGGCGCTCCATGTACATTGCCACCCTGATGCTGCTCGGTTCCGGCGAGCTCGGTCGTGAATTCGCGATTGCCGCCAAGCGCCTCGGCTGCCGCATCGTTGCGTGTGACCGCTATGCGAATGCGCCGGCGATGCAGCTGGCCGATGCGTTCGAGGTTTTTCCGATGCTCGACGGCAAGGCGCTTCGAGCAGCGGTCGAAAAGCACAAGCCCGATGTGATCGTTCCCGAGATTGAGGCGATCGACACCGCGACCCTCGCCGAACTCGAGGCTGAAGGCTGGCGCGTGGCGCCGTCGGCGAAGGCCGTGCAGCTCACCATGAACCGCGACGGGATCCGCGATTTCGCGGCCAAGGAGCTGAACCTCGTCACGTCCAAATACCGGTTCGCGGAAAGCCGCGAGGAAGCGCTGATGGCGGCTCGCGAAGTCGGCCTGCCGTGCGTCGTCAAGCCGGTCATGTCGAGTTCGGGCAAAGGGCAAAGCACGGCCCGGACCGAAGACGACGTCGGCACCGCGTGGGACTATGCAGTCGAGAAGATGCGCGGCGACCGGCCGCGCGTGATTGTCGAGGAATTCATTGTCTTCGACAGCGAAATCACCCTGCTCACCGTCGCCACCAAGGACGGCATCCTGTTTTGCCCTCCGATCGGGCACCGCCAGGAAGCTGGCGACTATCGCGAAAGCTGGCAACCGGCGCGGCTCTCCGAGGGCGCCTTGTTCTCGGCGCGCAACCAGGCCCGGAAGGTCGTTGGCGCCCTTGGCGGGCACGGCATCTTCGGGGTCGAGTTCTTCGTATCCGGCGATCAGGCAATCTTTTCGGAGCTGAGCCCGCGTCCGCACGACACCGGCATGGTGACGCTTGCATCGCAATTCCCGAACGAGTTCGAGCTCCACCTGCGCGCCATCCTTGGCCTGCCAATTCCCGCCATCGAGCTGGTTGGACCAACTGCTTCGGCCGTGATCCTCGCTGAACAGGAGAGCGAAAGTTTCTCTTTCGACGGAATCGCCGAGGCGCTCGCGCTCGGCGCGCCCGGTCACCCGGTCGATCTGCGCATCTTCGCGAAGCCGGTGACCTTGCCGAACCGGCGAATGGGCGTCGCGCTTGCGCGCGGCGCGACGGTTGAAGACGCTGTCGCGCGCGCCGTCGCCGCTGCTTCGCGCGTTACGATTAGCTATTCGTGAACTGGAGGAAGCGATGAGAGCCCTGATAGCCGCCACGATCTGTTCGTTGGCCCTCACTGCCTGCGGCGACAATGCGCCGCCCCCCGGCCAGAAGACGATCAAGGTGCGGAGCGCGGAGCAGGATCAGCTCAAGCAACTCGACGCGATGAACCTGGCGATCGGCCTCAAGCGCGCCATCTACGACGCCGGCTACTCCTGCAAGCGGATCACCGACGCAGGCTTCGTCGGCGAATATCAGAATCTCGACATGTGGATGGCCCACTGCGTCTACGACAACAAGCAACCGCCAGTTGACTGGGCGATCTTTGCCGGCCCTGACGGCGGCGCGCAGGTGCGGGTGTGCAAGGACGTCGAAGCCAGCCCCGGCTTGCCTAAATGCGAGATCAAGCAGCGCCCGAAGGGCGAATTCGCTAAGCTCTGAGGCTCACTTCCCGCCGTCGCACTGGCGAGTTTCCTTATACTCGCCGGCTGCCGACATTTCCTTGACGGTCGTGCAATTGCCCTGGCGCAATTCCTCGCGCCAGCTGCCGTCCTTGTTGGTGACCCGGTTGGTTGCCTTGGGGACGCGCTTGCCGTCCTTGATTTCGTAGTTCCAGCCCTTGGGCGTCTGCGTCGCTTGAGCGCCGGCGGCGGCCGCCAGGCCGCCGGCAGCGATCATCGCCGCCCCGCTAAGCACCAGCATTTTTCCGACAATGCGCATGATCACACGACTCCTCACGGTCTTCAGTAGGCCAGCCGACGTTAACGAGGGCTGACGGCGGCTCGACCCTTAGATTAACTCGGCTCGCCGCTCATTCACCGATGTTGGATCGAGACCACCGAATCGCAATGGGCCAACGTCGAATCGCGGTGAGCGACGATGATCGCGGCGGGTCGCGGCTCGAGGGACCTGATTCGGCCCAGCATTGCGGACTCGCTCTCCACATCGAGGGAGGCCGTTGCCTCGTCGAGGATCAGCAGCGTCGGCCGGCGAAGTAACGCCCGCGCGATGGCCAGCCGCTGCCGTTCTCCGCCGGACAGCTGACTGCCGCGATCCCCGACGCGGTCGTCCAGGCCGGATGCGAAACGCCGAACCCGGTCGGCGAGGCCGACGATTTCCAGAACTTGCCACAAGGCCGGCTCGTCGGCCCTCGCCGCCTCGGCGAGCAAGTTGCCGCGGACGCTGCCGTCGAACACCAAGCCTTCCTGACCGACATAAGCTAATCCCTTGCGCCAGCGGCCGGCGAGGTCAGCCGTCAATGGAGCATCGTCGATCAGCACTTGCCCCGACTGGGGATTGAGCAATCCCGTGACGAGGTCGATCAACGTCGTCTTGCCGCTGCCCGATGGACCACCAATTCCCAGCCATTCGCCGGCGCGTAGGGTCGCGACCGTCTCGGCGAGACCTCGTCCCGATGAATGGCGAAATGTCGCCCCCTCGATTCGCAAGACTTTCCAGTCGAGCGGCGCGGCCTGGGGCTCCTCCGGCACAGGTTCGTCCAACCGCCCGAGCCGTCCGACGATTGCCCCGAAGGCCGACGAGTAGGCGCCGACGAATTGAGCCGAGTGCTGAAGGACCTGCGCGGGGCCCACCATCCGCGCAAACAGCACCAGTGCCGGAATCAGCACTGCGAACGGCAGGCGCAATACGCTCAGCCCAACGAACAACAGGAGGGCGGCCGCCACTGAGGCGCCGAACGCCGCGAGCTGGCGCGCGGACGTAATGTCGCCTGCGAACCGGATTGCTTCGCCCTGCTGGGCTTTGAGGCTTGCCGCATATTCGGACAGGAAAGGCCCGACCGTGTCCTGCGCCAGGGCTGTCTTCAGGCCTGCATGGAGCCTGAAACCGGAGCCAGTGCTGTGCTCCGACCGCTCCGTCAGGGCGAGGCCGGTCGCCACGCTTCGGCGAGTCCAGCGGACCGACACGAAGAAGCCGACGGTCAGGACCGCCAGCGCGATTGCTCCGAGCGGCGGTGACAGGATTGCGGCGACTGCAATCTGGACGGTGAGCAGGACCAGTGCGGTCACGAAATGAAGACCCTGCCCCACCGCAAGTGCGGATCTCGGCACGTCGGTCAGCAGCAGTGCCTGCATGCCGGCTTGTCCGACATTGCTTGCGAAAGCCCAGCCCCGCGCCGCCAAGGTCGCCGCTGCCCGCACTCGCAACGAGGCTTCATACCCGGACTGGAGCCGCGCGAGCTCCCGCTCGCGAAGGTAAAGCAGGACGGACCGAACCCCCATCGCGCCGACAAACAGTGATAAAGCGAAAATCAGGCGGCCCTGGTCCGGAATCCACCCGAAGAAGGTCGAGAAACGGGACGGTGCCCCGGTTGCGATGGCGGCAAGCGGCACGAGGATGAGGATGCCGAACCCCTCGGCGATGGCGCCGAGCAGCATGAGTGCGAGCGCCAGCCACAGGCGGACGCCGGCGAATCGTCTGAAATCCTGGAACAGCGGCGCGATGCCGCCTTCAGCCCGGCTCATGACCGGGCGGAATAGCAGATTAGCCCTGCCGTGCCTTGAATCGGCGGTTCGTCTTGTTGATGACGTAAGTGCGGCCGCGACGACGAATCACTCGGCAGTCCCGGTGCCGCGACTTCAGCGACTTCAATGAATTGCGAATCTTCATGGCCGGGCGCCTGCCTCGTTCTCTTCTAAAATCAGGTTGTTGGAAGGTTCGTGAAAACCGGCGGCTCCCCTACGGAGCGCAAGCCTTGAAGTCAAGGCGAACGGCCGTGAGGCTCATTTCAGCACCATCGTGTCGCCATGGATCTCAACCGAATCGAACTTGGCGAGGAATTCCTGACCGAGCAACGACTGGGATCCGCCGTTGAGCACAATCGCTTCGAGCCCGCTAGCCGACGTTCCACCTAGGCTGACATTGTCGAGTTTCACATATTCGCCGTGTACGGCGCCATCGGCTCCTTCCCCGACCACGTCGTTCATGCCGATCGAGGTGGCGACGCCCGCAGCACGAGCATCGTCGCGAGACAAGGCAATCCCCGTCGCTCCGGTGTCGACCAGCATGTGCAGCGTCGACCCGTTCACCTGGACGTCGGCGTAGAAATGGCCGTCGTTCTCGCGCTGCAGCTCGACGGTCGAGCCGTCGTTGTACGTGGTGGAGCTGCCGCTGGAGCTTTCACTCGAGCGTCGCTCGAACTCGCGTGACGATTGGGTGCCAACCGTCGAAGCGCTCGCCGACCGGAACGCGCCGGAGCCCCGCGACGAGCAATTGCTCATCATCGCCGAGAACAGTCCCATGAAGACGATCATGATCAGGAAATTACGCCCCATGCCCCGGAGACTTACGCGAGTGCGGTAAATAAACGCTGAAATCTTCGGCGGTTGACCGTTTCGTAACCGTGATCCGGTAAGTCGTCGCCAAGCGTGGACGTCAGGGGTTAAGTGATGAGTTACTCGCTCAAGGGCGCGATTGCCGCGATCCTGCTGGTGCTTGGCATCGCCGGCTGGTCGGCGATCGACCGAAGCTCGAACTACAAGCCGGCTAAGGCCACCGTCTACGAGATCGACCGCAAGTGCGACATCGTGGAGACGACGACCAGCTTCGACGGAAAGAAATCGACCCGCATGTACAATGGCGAGTGCAAGTCGATCGACGCCTGGAACGCCGCTGCGGCGAAGCGCGACCATTCGATCTCCGGCAAGGCGACGATTAAGGTCAGCTATACCGCGCCGCAGGACGGCAGCCAGCAGACGTCTGAGTTCAACGTCACCAGCCGCGACGATGAATTCTACGACCTCCACGCCGGCGATTCGGTCAACGTGCTCGTCAGCAACGCCGACCGCTCCAAGATCATCCGGAGTTAGGCGGGACGCTCGCCAAGCTTGCGCTCCCACGCAAGCGCGTCGCCGACGATCCGGTCGATGTCAGCATAAGCCGGGCGCCAGTCGAGCGTCTCGAGCAACCGCGCATTGCCCGCGACCAGTTCCGGCGGGTCGCCCGCGCGACGGCCTTCGAGCACGCGCTTCACCGGCATGTTGGTGTGCCGGTCGACGGCGTCGAGCACCTCCAGCACCGACAGGCCTTTCCCGTATCCGCAGTTGATCGCCAAATTCTCATCCGGGTGCTCGGTCAGCCATTGCAGCGCGGCGACGTGCGCCGCGGCGAGGTCGCTGACGTGGATGTAATCGCGAATGCAGGTACCGTCCGGCGTCGGGTAATCGGTCCCGAACACTGCGACGTGGCCGCGCTTCCCGACCGCAGCCTCGGCCGCGATCTTGATGAGGTGGGTCGAACCCTTGCCGATCTGCCCCGTGCGCCCTTCGGGATCCGCGCCGGCCACGTTGAAGTAACGCAGTGCACCATAGTTGAACGGGTATGCCGCGGCCGCGTCCTCCAGCATCCGCTCGGTCATTAGCTTCGACGCGCCGTATGGATTGATCGGAAGCTTCGGGTCCTTCTCGTCGATCGGCACGCTCTCCGGCGCGCCGTAGACCGCGGCGGTCGAGGAAAAGAGGATATGCTTCACGCCGGCGGCAACCGCGGCGCTCATCAACGCGTGGCTCGCAAGCGTGTTATTGGCATAATAATCGAGCGGCTTCTCGACGCTCTCCGGGACCACGATCGAGCCGGCGAAATGCATGACCGCGCCGACCTTCTGCTCCGCGAAGATGCGGTCGACCAACGCGCGGTCTGCGATATTCCCCTCGAAGAATGGGACGTCGTCAGGCACGACCGAGCGGGTACCGTTTGACAGGTTGTCGATGACCGCCACGGGCCAGCCGGCATCCTTCAACGCAAGCACCGCGTGGCTGCCGATATAGCCGGCGCCGCCGGTGACGAGGACTGGGACTTTGCTCATGTCCCGCCGCTAACGCTTAAGTTCGCAAAAGTCGCGGCACTCGGACGCACTTTTCGTGAGCTTTCTCGAACTAGCCGCGCTCGGTCAGTCCGAAATGCTTCAGCAGCCACGGCATCGTCGGGCCCTGAACCAGGATCGAGAAGGCGACGACGAGAAATGCCGCGACGATGATCGCGCTGCGTTCGGGAACCGTGACCGGGACGGCTAGCGCAAGCGCAAGGGCAAGCGCTCCCCTCAACCCACCCCAGAACAAGACATGCTGATACGGTAGCGGCAACCGCCAGCGCGACCTGACGAACAGCAGGGCAAGGGGATAAACCGACACCACGCGGCCGATGAGGACGACGACGATCGCGGTGATCGCGACGACCGAGCCAAGCTCCTGAAGGGGCTGGTTGGCGGCGTTCATGCCGATCAGGATGAAGACAATGGAGTTCGCAAGGAATGCGACATAATCCCAAAAGGCGAGGACGAACGGCCGGTTCTTCTCGGCGATTATGCCCTTGGCGCTGACCCCGCCGACTACCAGGCCCGCAGTCAGCGCCGCGATGACGCCCGAAGCATGGAAATGCTCGGCAATCAGGAACGACGAATAAGCGGCAATCGTCGTCAGCGTCATTTCCACAAGGTAGTCGTCAGTCTTCCGCGCGATGGCGAGCGCGAGCCCGCTGATAACAACCCCCGCCAGAACGCCTCCGCCGGTCGCTAGCACGAAGCTCCAGGCGATCGTCACCGGGTCATGTGCCCCACCTTCCGCCATCGCCAGGAGAATGCCGAAGCCGACAGCGGCGGCACCGTCGTTGAGCAGGCTTTCGCTTTCAACCACCATGCTGAGGCGCTTCTCCGCCTTCATTTCGCGGAACGCGGCGATAACCGACACCGGGTCGGTCGCGGCGATCAGTGTCCCGAACAGCCCCGCGCCGATCCAGCTCCAGCCGGCGACATAATGCATTCCGGCCGCCACCACCGACCCGGCAATCGCGACCCCGGCGAAGGCCAGGATGAGGGTCAGGAACAGGTCCTGCCGGAATCGCCGCCAGTCGAGCTGAAGCGCTGCCTCGAACACCAGCGGGGGCAGCAGGAAATTGAAGATCAGCTCGCGCGACAGCGGCAATTCGGGCGAGTTCGGCAGGAACGCGATCAGGAACCCGGTGATGACCAGGCCGACGATGTAGGGCAGGCCGAGCCGGCGCGAGAGCATCGCCATCAGGCACGCCGCAAGCAACAGCATCCCGATCGGGGCAAGCACGGTCTCGGTCATGGCCAGCGGCTAATCCATGGGGCGATGTTTCGACCAGCGAAATCGGAAGATTGAGCTCGCGGAGAGCTTGGGGCGCGCTTCCCGAGGTGACAAACAAGCCCAACGGAGCGCCCGCGCAAGCCGCTTGGAGCGCGGACTTGCAGGCAGTCGCGGCGGCTCTAATCTCGTTGCTCAGACAAAATGGAGAGGCTGCAGCCGAATGTTGGCCCTTTTCCTGGCGGCTAAGGCCGTTGATCCAGAAATGGCGGAAACTCGTCCGCGATGCTCCGTGGAAGTCGCCCAAATGCTGAAGCTGTCGGAGTTTGACTTCGACCAATCGGATAGAGGATGGCGCATCCTTGCTCGGCGCGGATGCGATCACGAAGCCGCGGAATTGATCAAGACCTATCGAGAAGCCCATTTTCCCGACGTGAATTATTCCGGGCTGCAGATGAGCTACTGGCACGAAGGTCAGGAGCGCGCTTTCGAAGGACGCAACGACTTGGCGATCCCTTTGCTATTGGCGAGTGTCCAGCCCGCAAAGTCCGACGGGCCGGAAGCTCGATCCGTAGCTCTTGCTTGGACCCATTACGCGCTCGCGACTGTGGGGTTTTTGAATAGGGACTTGCACGCTCTCAGAGCAGAACGCGAACGGCTCGCAGCAGTATCTGAGCCAGCGTTTTACGAAGGCTACTATAAGGCGGCGCCGGCCGACCTTCGAGCCGCGCTCAAGTGGCCACCGAACCTCAACGTCGTCGATGGCCTGCTCGCATGTTTCGGCAAACCTTACTCCGAAGCGTACGGCTGCAAAGCGCAGACAGCCTTCCCGTGAGTTCGCTTCGAGCGCTTAGCTGCACTGCGACCATTTCTGCCATTGAAGGTATCGGCGGGACGCGGTTTGCCCAATCCGCCCCCCGGCACTATCAGGCCGCCAAACCAACTCAGAAGGTCCCATGCCAGTCACAATTTCGAGCGCGTTCGACGCCGGCAACATCCGCGTACTTAACCAGGACGGCGACACCATCGACTTGGAAATCGTCAAGGATCACCTCAGCGATTTCTACCAGTGGTTCTATTTTCGGGTGTCGGGCGCGGCGGGCCGCGAGATCACCTTGCGCATCACGAATTGCGCGGGTTCCGCCTACCCCAACGGTTGGCCCGACTACAAAGGCGTGATGAGCCTGGACCGCGAGGAATGGGTCCGGATCAGCGGCACCAGCTATACCGACGGCGTGCTGACCATGACGCTGACCCCGCCACAGGATGTGGTGTGGATCGCTTATTTCGCGCCTTATTCGATGGAGCGGCACCACGACCTCGTGACGACCATCGCGGGCGTTCCCGGCGTCCAATACGCCTCGCTCGGCAAGAGCCTCGACGGGCAGGATATCGACTGCCTGACGATCGGCGAAGGTGCCCTCAACGTGTGGCTCTACGCCCGCCAGCATCCGGGGGAGAGCATGGCCGAATGGTGGATGGAAGGCGCGCTAGAGAAGCTGACGGACGAGGACGATCCGGTGGCGCGCGTGCTGCGCAAGGAATGCACTTTCCGCGTGGTCCCGAACATGAACCCAGATGGGTCGAAGCGCGGTCACCTGCGCACCAACGCCGCCGGCACCAACCTCAACCGCGAATGGCATGCGCCGTCGGCCGAGAAGAGCCCCGAAGTGCTGTGCGTCCGCAATGCGATGGACGCGACCGGTATCGACTTTGCGATGGACGTCCACGGCGACGAGGCGATCCCGGCCAACTTCCTTGCCGGCTTCGAAGGCATTCCGTCGCACACCGACCGGCAGCAGAAACTGTTCGCGCTGTTCGGCGAAACGCTCGAGCGGCTGTCACCCGATTTCCAGCGCAGCCAGGGCTATGAGATTGCGGCGCCAGGCCAGGCCAACATGAGCATGTCCACGACGCAGCTAGCCGAGCGCTACGGCTGCGTGTCCATGACACTGGAAATGCCGTTCAAAGATAATTTCGACTTGCCCGACGAGGTCTATGGCTGGTCCCCGCAGCGGTCGAAGTACCTGGCTTACGCCTGCCTCGACGCCCTGCACGCGATCCTGCCCGAGCTGAAGACGGCAAGCGCCGAGCGCGCTGGCGCGGCTCGCGAAAAGGCCGACGCCTGATGCCGACGCTCGTGCTCCTGCGGCACGGGCAGTCGCAGTGGAATCTGGAGAACCGCTTCACCGGCTGGTGGGACGTCGATCTCAGCGACCAGGGGATCGGCGAGGCCCGAGCCGCTGGCGCACGACTGCGTGAGAGCGGGTTCGACTTCGACTGCTGCTTCACCAGCGTGCTCACCCGCGCGATCCGGACGCTGCATCTCGTGCTCCATGAGATGGACCGGCTGTGGCTTCCGGTGGCCAAGGATTGGCACCTCAACGAGCGGCATTATGGCGGGCTGACGGGCCTCAACAAGCAGGAGATGATCGACAAGGTCGGTGCCGAACAGGTCAAGATCTGGCGTCGGTCGATCCACATTCCGCCGCCAGAGCTACCGTCCGACAGCCCGTACGATGTCAGCAAGGACCGCCGCTACGCAGGCATCCCGGTGCCCAACACCGAGAGCCTGAAAGACACCATTGCCCGCGCGCTGCCTTATTATCATGCGGACATCGAGCCAGCATTGCGCTCGGGAAAGCGCGTCCTGATCGCCGCGCACGGAAACAGCCTTCGCGGCATCATGAAATATCTGTCGAACATCGGCGATGACGAGATCGTCGGACTTGAGATCCCGACCGGCCAGCCAATCGTCTACGAACTCGCCGACGACCTGTCGGTCATCAAGCGGTACGATTTGGCTTAAGCCGCGGCCTTCCGGCGGTACATTTCCTCGTCGGCGCGCGCCATGATCGCCTGCGCGTCGTCCTCGCCCGAAATCGCCGCGACTCCGATCGCGACGCTTAGCGGCAGCGGGTCGCCGTCATGCATGAAGTCGCAGTCGGCGATCTTGTCGACCAGCCGTCCTGCTGTGTCGTGGGCGCTCGTCTCATCGGTGTGGCTCAACAGGATCGCGAACTCGTCGCCGCCGATTCGCGCGACCACGTCGCTCCGGCGAAGGCCGCCCACCAGCAATTGCGCGACCTGGATCAGCGCCTCGTCGCCAGCCTTGTGACCGAACGTGTCGTTGATCATCTTCAGGCCGTCGAGGTCGACGAACAGCATGGCGGAATGCTCTTCATACCGCCGCGCCCGGTCGATCAGTCGCTCCAGCTCGCGCATGAATCCGCGGCGATTCGGCAGGTTCACGAGCGGGTCCTGGTGCGCCAGCAAATCGAGCTGCTCGACCTTCGCCTCCAGCTCCGCAATCTGGGCGCGCAGCCGTGCGATCTCCGCAACAAGGCGATCGGTGTCCGAGATGTCGGTCACGTTGTCGATCATTCATCCCCCGGGTGAGGCATAGCGCGAATCCAAGTTCCTGAAAATGCTGCTTTTGGCGGAGCCGTTGCATGGCACCAAAGCGCCCCCTAAACGACCGCGTTCCGGTAGGCTGCATCAAGACGGGACAATGGGATTGGCTGAGCTTGGACCCCAGGTCGGGATCATTATGGGCAGCCGCTCCGATTGGGAGACGATGCGCCACGCCGCCGAAGCACTCGATTCGCTCGGCATCGCCTACGAAACCAAGGTCGTTTCGGCGCACCGTACGCCCAAGCGGCTATACGATTACGCCCAGTCGGCGCGCGAGCGCGGGCTGAAGGTCATCATCGCCGGGGCCGGCGGGGCGGCGCACCTGCCAGGAATGGCGGCGTCGGTGACGAGTGTGCCGGTGCTTGGCGTTCCGGTCGAAACCAAGTCGCTGAAGGGCATGGATAGCTTGCTGTCCATCGTCCAGATGCCGGCCGGCGTTCCGGTGGGGACGCTGGCGATCGGCAATGCCGGTGCGAAGAATGCGGGGCTGCTCGCGGCCTCGATCCTCGCGTCGTTCGATACCGAGCTGGCGGCACGGGTCGATGCGTTTCGTGAGAAGCAGACCGCTTCCGTGGCCGAAACGCCGGAATGATTCCCCCGGGCTCGAGGATCGGAATAATCGGCGGCGGCCAGCTCGGCCGCATGCTCTCCGTCGCGGCGGCGCAGCTCGGCTACAAATGCCACATCTTCGACCCGCACGAAGCCCCATGCGCGGCCGACGTGGCGGCGCGATTCACGCGCGCCGACTATGCCGACGTCGAGGCTCTGCGGAAGTTCGCGGACGGCGTCGACGTCGCCACCTATGAGTTCGAGAACCTTCCGGTCGAGCCGCTGAAGGTTCTCGGCGACAAGCTCCGCCCCGGCACCAAGTCGCTGGAGATTGCGCAGGACCGGGCCGCGGAGAAGAGCTTCATCGAATCAACGAGAGCACGTGTTGCGCGGTGGCGGGAGATCTCGTCCATCGAGGACGTCAGCGCCGCCGTGTCCGGCCTTGGTCTGCCCATCGTCCTCAAGACCCGCCGCTACGGCTACGACGGCAAGGGGCAGGCGTGGATCCGCTCGGCCAACGAAGCCGATGAGGCGTGGAACGCCATCGCCCGGGAGCCCGCGATCGCCGAGGCCGGAATAGGCTTCTTCGCGGAATTCTCGGTCGTGCTCGCGCGCTGGGCCGACGGACGCCACGCCGTTTGGAACAGCCCCGAAAACGTGCACCGCGAAGGCATCCTTCGCGAGTCCACCGTCCCCTGCAGCGACCGCGTCGGCGCCCAGGTCGCGGAGGCTCGCGAAGCGGCCCTCGGCATCGCCGAGGCGCTCGGCCACATCGGCGTGCTGACGGTCGAGTTCTTCGCCAGCGACGACGGACCGATCGTCAACGAGATCGCCCCGCGCGTCCACAACAGCGGGCACTGGACCATCGAAGGCTCGGTCACTTCACAGTTCGAGCAACACATCCGCGCTATCTGCGACCTGCCGCCCGGCGTAACGGGCCTGATGCGCGGCCACGCGACGATGGAGAACCTAATCGGTGACGATGTCGACCGCTGGCCCGAGTTGCTCCAGGAGCGCGGCGCCCACGTCCACATCTACGGCAAGGGCGAAGCCCGCCCCGGCCGCAAGATGGGGCATGTCACCCGGGTTATCCGTTAGGGCGCTTCGACGACCTCGACCGGAATGCCGAGCTTGTCCAGCTGCGGCTTAACCTTGGCGGCGTCGCCGACCACAATCCAGGTGAAGCCCTTGGGATCGATCGTCGTGCGCGCCGCCTGGTCGAGCTTGGCTACCGTCAGCCCGCGATATTCCGGCGCAAGCGTCTCGTAATAATTGTCGGCCCGGTCGAACAGGTCCATCGCCATCAGCGCATTGAGCACCGCGTCACCCGTTTCGAAGCGGCCCGGAAGCTCATTGATGCTGCGCGCGACGGTGCGGGTCAGCTCTTCGTCCGTAACGCCCTTGGTGGTCAGGAAGTCGCCGATGTCCGCGTTCATCGCGGCCAGTGCCTCGCCCGTCTTGTCCGCCTGCACCGGCGCCGAGACTAGGTAGCTGACGGCATTTTCGTTGAAGCTCGGCCGTCCGCTGACGCCGTACGACCAACCCTTGCTCTCGCGCAGGTCCATGTTCAGCCGCGACAGGAAGTTACCGCCGAGCGCGTCATTGGCCGCGGACAGCGGAATGACGTCGCCGCGCGGATCGACCGGAATCAGCTGCGCCCCAACGATGCTCGATTGCGGAGCGCCGGCGCGGTTGACCAGCAGGATCTTCTGCGCGGTCGGGCGCGGGGGCGGCTCGGTGAACGTCTTCACGCCCTTAGGCACGGCTGGCGGTGTCCAGTTGCCGAAGCGCGCATCGAGCAGCGGCATGACCTCATTCAGCGGCAGGCTGGAGACAACGAAGATCTTGAGGTTGTCTGGCCGGATCCAGCGCTGCTGGAAGGCATACAGGTCGTTGCGCGTGAAGCCCTCGATTGCCTTGGGATCGCCGCCCGCGGGCCCGCCATAGGGATGCGACGCGCCGAACAGCACACCGGGAACGACGCGGCCGGCGACGCGCGTCGGATCGCGCTGGAGCTGGGCAATGCCGGTCAGCACCTGCTTCTTCACCCGGTCCACTTCCGCTGGCGCGAACGCCGGATGGAGGACGACGTCGGTCAGCACGTCCAGCGACGGCGCGAGGTTCGCCGACAAGGCGTCCAGGGTCGCAAGCGACCGGTCTGACGAACTGCCGGTGCCGACATCGGCACCCAGCCGCTCTTCGGCCTCGGCGATTTCCTGCGAGGACATCGACATCGTGCCTTCGTCCATCAGGCTCATGCTGAGCGATGCCAGCCCGCGCGTGGTCGGCGAGTCCGAAGCGTCTCCGGCGTTGAAAGCCAGCGCGATATTCGTCGTCGGGACCGCGTTGCGCTGCACATATTCGACCGGGACGCCGTTGCTGAGCTTGGTGTGGACGATGTCCGGGAAGTCGAGGGCGGCGAGCTGGCCGACCGGCGGGATCTGGCGGTTCCCCTTGACCGCGCCGTCCGCCTTGTCCTCCTTCGTCACTGCCTTCGCGACAGCCTTTGTCTAGGCATAATTGCCGCGTTCGCCGGGCGACAGCACGACCGTCAGCGCGGGGCGGCGCAGCCATTGCTGCATCGTCGTGCGCACCGCGGCCGGCGTGATCGCCGCATATTGCGCCAGCGTTTTTTTGTAGAAGTTGCTGTCGTGGGCGTAGGTCTGCCCTTCGGCCAGCGTCACCGCCTTGCCACCGAAGCCGCCGACCCCTTCGAGCCCGCGAATGCGGCCAGACACTTCGCTCATCACCGCGCGCTGGACCTCGTCCTGCGACGGCCCCTTGGCGAGATAGTCGGCGAGGATCTGGTCGAGGCGTTTGGACACGACGCTCGGGTCGACGCCGGGCTTCACCTGCGCCTGGATCGTGAAGATGCCGGCGCGCTGCAGCGGCTGCAGGTAGGCGCTGACGCCGACCGCAATCTTCTCGTCGCGCACCATGATCTTGTCGAGGCGCGAGCTGGCGAGCCCGCCTAGAACCGACGCGCCGATATCGAGCGCGGCGAGCCGCCGGTCGAGCAGGCCGGGGACCGCCCAGTAACGCTGGATGATGGTCGTCGCGACATTGTCCTTCATCTCGACCGTCTTGGCCTTGGCCATGGTCGGGACGGTCGCCTGCGCCGGATTGTTGACCGGCCCGCGGCCGATGTTGCCGAAATATTTGTCCGCGAGCGGCTTGGCCTGCTCCGCCGTCACGTCGCCGGCAATCACTAGCACCGCATTGTTCGGTCCGTAGCGATCGCGGAACCATTGCTTGACGTCGGCCAGGCTGGCGGCGTCGAGGTCCTCCATCGAGCCGATCACTGTGTGGTGATAGGGATGGCCGGACGGGAACAGGTTCTCCTGGACGGTGTACTGGATCAGCCCGCCAGGTCGGCTGTCGCCCTGCCTCTTCTCGTTCTGGACGACTCCGCGCTGGTTATCGAGCACACCCTGCGTCACCGCGCCGAGCAAATGCCCCATGCGGTCGCTCTCCATGAACAAGGCACGCTCGAGCGCCCCCGTCGGGACCGTCTCGAAATAATTGGTGCGGTCGTAATAGGTGGTGCCGTTGTAATCGGTCGCGCCGATCTGCTGCAGGTAGGTAAAATAGTCCCCTGGCAGGTTCTCGGTGCCGTTGAACATCAGATGCTCGAACAGATGCGCGAAACCGGTCTTGCTCTTCGGCTCGTCCTTTGACCCGACATTGTACCAGACGCTGACCGCGACGACGGGCGCCTTGTGGTCCTCGTGAACGATCACCGTCAGGCCGTTCGCGAGCTTGAAGGTCGAATGCGGGATTGTGACCTGCTGGACCAAATTCGGGATCGGGACGGACTTGCCGATGGGAGCAGCCGCGAAAGCGGGCGAGGACAATATGGTCGCGGCAGCGAGCAGCGCGAAACGGCTCTGGAAACGCATCAGCTTGGAATCTCCGGATAATTCGATTCAGCGAAGCGCGGAGATTAGCGGCACTTCACGGCTACGCAACGGCTCGCGCTCGAGCAGCGGAGCGTTTTCGACCAACGACCGACGCAAATACGGTCACGCAACAATCTCTATTGCCATCAGCAATTTACCCTCTAGCTTTGCGGTCGCGCACGGGGGGACTGCTCGGAATTCCGTGAGCGTGGGGAACGTTTCAGACTGAGCCTTGTCGCGTGAGCGGCGTATCGCCCTCCTCGTCCATCGCTGGCCTGCAAATATTCTCGGCAATGAGAATGAGCGGATTTGCGCCGCGTATGGGGGAATGACATGCCGATCATCTTTGGAAGCTCCGGTAACGACACGCTGAACGGTACTGCGCTCAACGACACAATCTCCGGCTTTGGCGGCGCCGACACCATCAACGGAAACGGCGGCGACGACACCATCGATGGCGGTGATGGCAATGACACGATCGACGGCGGCGATGGTTTCGACCAAATTTCCGGAGGCGCGGGTGACGACCTCATCCATGGCGGCGAGGGCTTCGATACGATCGATGGCGGCGACGGTAACGACACGATCGATGGCGGGAACGGTATCGACTTCATCGACGGTGGCAGCGGCGACGACATAATCCATACCGGCGCTGGTCTCGATTCCGCCGAAGAGACGCATGACGGCGATGGCAACGACACGGTCTTCGGCGAGGAAGACCAGGACACTTTCTTCGGTTCTGCGGGCAATGATTTTTACGATGGCGGCACGGGTGGCCTGAACCAGCAGTCCGAGTTCGACATGATCACCTACGAAGATGCGGCAGCAGGAATCGTCGTCAATCTGACCCTGGCGAATAATCAGGTGCATTCAGCTGGCGCTGGCGATCCGGCAGGAATCGGGACCGACACCTTGGTGAACATGGAAGCGGTTCTCGGCACCGACTTCGACGACGTGATGACAGCGGGGACGACGGGAATCACCTTCGCGGGCGGCGGTGGGAACGACACGCTGACGGGCGGGGCGGGCAGCGACACCCTGCTGGGCGGAGCTGGCAATGACACGCTGGATGGCGCGGCGGGCGCCGACTGGGCAAGCTACATCGACTCATCGGAAGGCGTGACCGTTTCCCTCGCCATTGCCGGCGCGCAGGACACCGGCGGAGCGGGCATCGACACTCTCAGCAATATCGAAAACCTGACGGGCAGCGCAGGTGTCGACCACCTGATCGGAAATGCAGCGAACAACGAGATCATTGGCATCAACGGCGGGGATACGCTCGAAGGCGCCGGAGGTGACGACCACTTGGTCGGCAGCATCCTGAACGGTGGCGACGGTAACGACGTCCTCGAGGGCGATTTCGGTTCGATCGGTACAATTATCTACCACATCGGCGACGACCACGATCAGATCTACGGCATCCAGACTATCAGTGATGTTCAGATCTTCGATCGAGCCGCGGCCCAGTCAGTCGTTCAAAATGGCAATGATGTCGTAGTCACGTTCTCGGGAACGGACATCCTGACGTTTCACGACACGGACGTCGCCACGGTTCAGTCAGCGCTGCATTTCATGGGAACGGCTGCCGGTGACGTAATTACCGGCACGACAGGAGATAACCGGATCTCCGGTGGCGGCGGCACCGACACGCTGACGGGCGATGACGGCAACGACATACTGTCAGGTGGGACCGGGGCTGATACGCTCGACGGTGGAGCCGGGAACGACATCATTTACTCGGGCGAAATCTCGCCCCTGTTCGAGACCCCCTTCTTCGGGAACAATCCCGAGTTCGTTCAGCCGATCCTGGATACGGGCTCCGAGGTCGACACAATCACGGGCGGCGCCGGAGATGACCGCATCTTTGCCGGTTACGGCGACAACGTGGACGGCGGCGCCGAGGACTTTGCCGGCGACAGCCTGTTCCTCAGCCTGATGGGCGCGGCGTCGGGCGTAACTGTCGACCTGAGGGACCTGGCGAACGACGGGACCCTCTCGATTGGCGGTGGGACGATCAAGGACATCGAGACGGTCGGATGGGTCGAGGGAAGCGATTTCGCCGACACGATCACCGGCGCGGACGTGGGATCATTTGGCCTGAACGGGCCGATTTTCGGACGGGGCGGCAACGATCACCTGATCGCCGGCAACGCCACT
>Ga0136846_1233155_pt1 | contig 22462 bp, 24 predicted proteins | sample HopSoiMetagenom2_FD_96841 | JGI IMG/M metagenome (GOLD analysis project Ga0136846, IMG submission 96841) | Grasslands soil microbial communities from Hopland, California, USA - 2 Assembly 2016 (version 4) | ecosystem: Environmental > Terrestrial > Soil > Grasslands | place: USA: Hopland... | reverse complement strand
CGAGGTGATGATGTATCTGCGCCACGAGGCTGGGCACGCGTTTAACTACGCCTACAAGCTGCATCGCACGCCGGAGTGGAAGCAGTTGTTTGGACCCTACCGGCGGCCTTATCGCGAGAACTATCGTCCCATGCTGTTCTCGAAAGATTACGTGCGCTACCTGCCGGGCTGGTACGCGCAGAAACATCCGGATGAGGATTTTGCCGAGACGTTTGCGGTATGGATGACGCCGCGTTCCAACTGGCGGAAAAAATATCGCGGCTGGGGAGCGCTGGCCAAGTTGCGCTACATGGAACGGATTGCGCGGAAGTTTGGCAATGTCGATCCCTTGCGCAAACGGGGAGAGCCGGACATCACCGTCGCCGAAATGGAAATGACGGTGGGCGAGTTTTATCGCAACTCCACCGAGCAAGTGCCGCTGCTCGAGGTGACGCAGGATAGTGAACTCGCGGGAATCTTTAACGCGTCGAAGAAGAGCAAGCGATCGCAACCGGCCGGGCCGTTCCTGCGCAAAAATCGCAAAGCGATGGTGGACCAGATCGCAACCTGGACGGCAATGCAGCGTCCGCTGGTGCGGCGTCTGATGGATTCGATTGAGAAGCGGACAACCGAGCTGGGGCTGATGATTGACAGCCGGCGCGAGGCGGAACATCTGTCCGAAATTACGGTTTTTGTTACCACGCTGGTAATGAACCATCTGGCGCGAAGCAAGTCTTTTCAGGCGTAAATGCGATAGGCTGGAGGTTGAATGGCCGATAAATTAAAAATCGCGGTGCTGTATGACGTCTGGGGCGAGGAAGATGCCGCGGAAGCCGACGCCGCCGATACCGGACGCAAGAAGAAAGAAAAGGAAGACCGGGAAGAAATTCTCGAGGCGCTGGAGAAGCTGGGCCATGAGGCCTCGTATCAGGTGCTGGATGGGCGTCCGCAGTCGTTGTATGGGCTGGGCAGGTGCGGCGCCGATCTTATTTTTAATCTGACTGAGTCCTACGCGGGCGATGACACCAAGGAGATGAACGTCACCGCCTACATGGATCTGCTGGGAATTCCTTACACCGGCGCCGGGCCGCATGCGCATTTTCTGGCGCAGGATAAAGCTACGGCGAAGAAGATGTTCGCATTCCACAGCATTCGTACGCCTTATTTTGCGACCGCATATCGCGGAAACATCGACCATGCACACGATGTGAATTTCCCGCTGATTGTGAAACCGCAATCGGAAGATGGATCGATCGGAATCGACGCCGCGGCCGTGGTCACCGGAGTAAAGGAATTGATGGAGCGGGTGGAGTACGTGCAGAACGAATTCGATTCTCCCGCCCTGATCGAGGAGTACATCGAAGGCCGCGAAATTTACGCGGCGATTCTGGGAAGCTACGAGCGAACCGAAGTTTTGCCGCTGGTGGAACTTGATTTGTCGAAGCTGCCCGAGGGAACTCCGAAGATCGCCAGCCGCGACGTGAAGTTTGAGAAAGGGTCGCGGGCCTACAAGCTTACGAAATCGAGGATAGCGGAAGACCTCGACGAAGCCACGGTGCAGAAGCTCACAGAGACGGCAATCTCGGCTTATCGCGCGGTCAAGCTGAGAGATTACGGGCGCATTGACATGCGAGTGACACCATCCGGCGATGTGTACGTGATTGAGGCGAACCCGAACCCGTGGCTTTCGAGCAAGCACGAGTTTGCCATGGCGGCAAAGAAATCCGGCCGCAACTACACTCAACTGATCGGCGAAATTGTGGAACTGGCGCTGGAACGCACCAAACAGCGGAAGAATTCCGGAAGTTAGGTACTGACCACTTTCTTCTTCCTGCCCGCCGGCTTGCGCTCGAGCGTCGAAATCTCAATCCGGTTCCTTCCGCTGTGCTTGGCGCGATAGAGCGCTTTATCGGCGTGCTGAATTACCTCTTCGATATCCAACCTGGGCTGTGACTCGGCGATGCCCATGCTGACAGTGACGGACAACATCAGCGCGGCCGGGGTAGGAAGCGATCGGACGCGTCCTTTGACATTCGCTTTGGCTGCCCTGCGCTCTTTGTCGCGAGCCGCCTTGCGCCGCTCTTCGCCGCTGCGCACGCGGAACGAAGAATTTTCAATATTGATTCGCAGCAGTTCGAGGTAATCGGTGACATCCCGCGCGTATTTGTTCGGGAACAGAATAGTAAATTCTTCCCCGCCCACGCGGAACGCCTCGCCGCCTCCGCCCACGCGACCCAGTCTCGATGCAACCAGGCGGAGCACCTGATCTCCGGTATCGTGACCGTAAGTGTCGTTGACGCTCTTGAAATGATCGATGTCAACGACGGCGACGGTGTAAGGGGCCTTGAGGCGAAGCAGGGCGTCATTGAACTTGCGGCGGGAGTGCAGGCCGGTGAGTTCGTCCTGATAGGCGAGTGAGTATGAATTTTCAATGATCGAGCTGGCAAGCATGAACGCCGCCGCTCCGAAATAGGCCGTGCCAATTTTGCCCACGCCTCCCGCCTGCAAGCCGAGCCACGCGGCCGCCAGGGACCACAGCATTCCGCTGTCGATGGCTTTGTGAAACTGCACCAGGCGGACCAGCAGAAAAATAATCGCGGCAATAAAAACGAAGACTGCAGGCTGAGGCACGCGGGTGTGATAAGTGCGCAGCAATAGAAAGTGCAGAAATCCCGGGACCGGCTGGTCAGGGCGCGCGGTTGCAGCAACGAAGACCGACTCGAAGAACACGAGAAGCAGAAACCAGAATAGGACCCGTCCTTCCGAACTGCGCTCCGGCAGAAACGTTAGAAAAATAAAATTCAGCGGCAGCAGCAGGGCGACCGATTCGAATGCGATCCGGCCCGGTCCCGAGGCAATACCTTTGCCATTCGCCAAAAACTCGATGGCATGGTGGGCGAGCAGCAGAACGACGACGGAAAACAGGACGCGGGTGGAATGAAAGCGCCAGGCCAGAAGGCCACCGGCGATAATCACTGCATAATAAAAGAAGGTGACCCCGTTTTCCGGAAGCGGAATGAGATGGGTGCCGAGCACAAGAACGGCAACGAGCAGCATGACTCCGCCCGGAAGGAAAATGGATTTCAGGACGCGCTCGTTCAGGAACTCCATGGGGATTTTCTAATTATGCTCCGGCAAGGCGCTTGGGTTGCAGTGACTGGCGTAACCGTTTCGGTTCTGGCGATAGTTGCAATTGCAAATGCCGCTCGCACAGCCCTTAGTGCCTTGTTGCTTTCGCCGATAGGAGTAAAAATGAATTGGCCTCAACATCATTATGCGTGTCCTGATTGCCGAAGATGATCCGGCGCTGGCGAGTTTCGTCCGCAAAGGTTTGGAAGCTGAACACTATGCGGTTGACGTCACAACATATGGCGAGCAGGCGCGGGCCATGGCGGCGGAGATGGAGTACGACCTGCTCGTACTCGATTTGAATCTCGCCGGCGTGGATGGGGTTTCGATTCTGCGGCACCTGCGCACCCGCAAGCCCAGCATGCCGATTCTGATCCTGACCAGCCGCAATCGGGTGGAAGACCGGGTGCAATGCCTTGACCTGGGCGCGGATGACTTCGTGGGCAAGCCGTTTTCATTCGCGGAGCTCTCGGCGCGCATCCGGGCGCTGCTGCGCCGCAGTCATCTGCCGGCTGCATCGGTGCTGGCCGTAGATGACCTGAAGCTTGATCGAATGGAACGCAAGGTGGAGCGAGGCGGCCGGAGAATCGAGTTGACCTCGAAAGAATTCGGGTTGCTCGAGTACCTGATGCTGAATGCCGGACGTCGCGTAACCAGGCCGATGATCATCGAGCATGTATGGAATCTGTCATTCGACACCGGCACCAATGTGATCGATGTGTACGTGAATTATCTTCGGCGGAAAGTGGACGCCGGATTTCGCCAGCCTCTAATTCACACCATCCGTGGCGTGGGATACGAGTTGAGTTCACGGCCTGGATTTCCGGCGGCAATTCCCAATTTGCCTGGGCTTCCCGAAAATGGCCCCCATCTTTCAAAAACATAATTTCCTAATCTTCTTCTAATCGCGTTCTTATCTTCGTCTGTTAAATCTGAACGATGAGCAGCGCAGTTTGTTCTCCGGTTTCACGTGGCGTACTGGTCGCGACGCCCAGCATGAAGTTTCGCGATCGCGTTTTGAGCTTGCTCGATGAGCCGCGAGGCCCGGTGCAAGTGGCAGCCGGCGGAGCTGAGGCGCTGGACAAACTGGAGCGTGGCGATTGGCAGACTCTGATTCTCGATCGCGACCTTCCCGATCTCGATGCCGAGGAACTGGTGTCGATCATCGGGCGGCGCTACCCGGAGCTTCACGTTGTGCTGCTCGATGGCTCGGCGGATGACGTCGCAAAATCGCTGCTGCCCTGGCCGGTAAATTTTCGGTCAGTGCGGCAATCGCAGAGTGTGGCTGGCGGCAGCGAAGAAGCGCTTCCCGGGATGATCGGCGACAGCGAGGCTATGCGCGAGGTTTACCGCATGGTGCGCCTGGTGGCGCGCCGGAATACCACTGTGCTGATCACCGGCCCGACAGGCAGTGGCAAGGAACTGGTGGCGCGGGCAATTCATCAATTAAGTGGCCGGGCGCTGAAGGCTTTTGCTGTTCTGAATTGCGCGGCGCTTCCCGATGGGCTGATCGAGTCGGAGTTGTTCGGTTATTCGCGCGGAGCGTTCACCGGAGCGGTGCAGAATTACCGCGGGCGGCTTCTGTCGGCGCAGGGTGGAACCCTATTTCTCGACGAGATCGGCGAATTGCCGCTTGGCGCGCAATCGAAGCTGCTGCGGTTCCTGGAACAGAAGGAGATCCAGCGGCTGGGCAGCGCAGAAACAACCAAGGTGGACGTCAGAGTCGTGGCGGCAACCAATCGAGACCTGGAAAGATCGGTCACCGAGGGTCGGTTTCGCGATGATCTCTATTTTCGGCTCTCGGCATTTCCGATTGCGGTTCCGGCCCTGGCGGATCGCCGAATGGATGTAGTGAACATGGCTCGCCATTTTCTGAAATCAGGCGCTGACGATACGGGAACACGGCTAAGCGAGCAAGCCGCGGAAGTGCTGGTGGCGCATTCATGGCCGGGCAATGTCCGCGAATTGCAGCAGGTGCTGGAGCGAGCGGTGATTCTGGCCGATGGGGAAACTACGATTCTGCCGTGCCATCTGCGATTCAACGGGAGACGCGGGCCGGTGACGAGTGGCGACGATGCTCGCGCATTTCCTGCGATGACAACCTGAGGAGGAGCGGTGGAACCGCAAATCTCGCGCGCGGAGGAGGGTGCTGGCAGCGGAGAATTGTTGCGCGCGCTTGCGCCTGCACAGCGCGTCTTGCTCGGGAGTGGAGTGATTCTCATTGGCGCAATCCTTTGGGTGTTCACGGTCTTGATCACGAAGTCCGATCCGCAACAATCCGGCAGCGCTCGCCGGCTGACCACACCAGACCTGGTCTCCGAAGTGGTGAGCTCGTCGCAACCCGAGCGCACTCCTGAGCGCACTATGGAAGGAAAGGTTGTCGCGATTCTCACTCCCATTGTTGGCAAGGACCACTTACGGGTAACGGTCACGATTGAGCGCGACGACATTTCTATGGGACCAATCAAGCGGCTTACTGCCGCGATACTGGTGGATGATGCCGACGAAAGCTCCCCACCAGTGGGAACGCGCCGGAAGCGCACTGCTGCCGAGTTAAAGCAGATTGAGCGGCTGGCGTCGGCAGCGATTGGAGTGAATCGCAAACGCCACGATTTTTTAGTGGTACAGAATATTGCGTTCCAAAAGGTTGCCTTGCCGGCGGTGGCCTCTCTCACGCTTGCCCAGCAAGTCCGGGAGTTTTCAGAACAATGGGCAGGAGGGCTGCGTTACGCAGGTCTGACGATCCTATTTGGCTTTGTTTACATAACTGTCTTGCGGCCTCTTCGCCGCGAGATGGCCGCTGCACTCCGCGCGAGTGCTGAACGAATGAACTTTCAAGCATCCGAGCGGAAAACCACGAGCACAGCTTCGGGTGCGGAAGACATCGAATTGCAAACCAATCCCGCGCAGGTTGCCGGTACCCTGAAGCGACATCTAGCTGAGCAGGTGCGCAGCGAACCCTCCATCGCCAGCCACGTGGTGCGAGGCTGGATCCGCGAGGAGGTGTGATGGCGGCAACGGCGCCACTCGCGGGGATCCGCAAAGCGGCAATTCTGCTGGTGGTGCTGGGTGAGGAAGCCGCGAGCCTGATTTACCAGAACCTGCCGGAGCGCGATCTGGAGAGTCTCACTCACGAAATCTCAAACCTGGAGCACATCGATGCGCGCGTTGCGGTCCAGGTATTGCGGGAGTACCTGCGCCTTTCCAGTTCCAGCGATATTCCCTCCGCCGGAGGACGAGAATATGCCAATCGTCTTCTGGTGAAAGCCTTCGGCGAAGAGGCTGGGCAACGGCTGTCCTCGCTGATCTCCCATGCGATTGAAGCCGATGCGGGCGAGATGGGTTCGCTGCGCAAAGCCGATCCGCAACAACTTGCCAGATTTCTCGAAGCCGAACAGCCGCAGACCATTGCGCTGATCCTGGCGCACTTCGACGCCCGGCAAGCTTCCGTGCTGATGATGAAATTGCCGGACGCGCTGCGCGCCGAAACCATCAAGCGCATGGCCCAGATGCGCCAGTTCTCCCCGGAGATCGCTCAATCTGTTTCTGCATCGTTGAACAAGAGGTTGCAGGCGCTGGGAGCGCAACATCGGCGGGCGTATGCGGGAGTGCAAGGCGTTGCCGATCTGCTGAACCGGATGGATCCGGTTGCCTCCAAGGCAGTGCTGGAATCGATTGAGCGCGACGATCCGGCGGCCGGATTGAGCATTCGAAACCTGATGTTCACGTTCGCGGACCTCCTGGGAGTAGGCGAGACTGCGATCCGCGAATTGCTGGGTCATCTGGAAAAGAAGAGACTGGCGCTGGCATTGCGTGGCGCGTCCGAAGAATTGAAAAACTACATTTTCAAATGCATGTCGATGCGCGCCGTCGAAACCCTGAAAGAGGATATGGGGCTGCTGGGCCCGGTACGCTCGCGCGATGTCATGAAAGCGCAACAGGAGGCGGTCAGCATTGCCCGCCAGCTCGAAAGCGAAGGACGCATCACGCTCGCCGGAGCTCAAGATGATGAATACATCTCCTGATTCTGACGCCTCCGCGGCGCATTCCGCTCCTCATCGAAAACAATCCAGCCGAAATTAGATTTTCTTCATTACGTTCTTCTCTGTTTGTTGTCTGAGCAGCGCTGTCGGGTGAATCTCATCCTCCTCCGGAAATCGCTAAACACAATTTCCTTAACAGCATGCGGGAGATTTCGCCAGCATCCGCCTTTCGTGCTCAATCCACATTGCGTGCGGACGCCGTCTTGCTCCTCTCATTGGCGAACCCGAGACGACCTCGTTATGCCGAACTCTGCCACCCGCGTTGCGATTGCCCCGGCCGATCCGCCTTCAGTGGTTGACACGGCTGCTGACGCAGTTGTGGACGGAGCAGTTGTTCATGGCGCAGTTGTTAATGACGCAATTCTTGACAACGCAGTTCTAAACAACGACGCCCGGTGGAAACGCGCGATGGATCTGCCCTGCAGCGTGTCGGTCGAGGTTCCGGTAGCGGGCTTCACGGTTCGCGACCTGCTGAAACTGTCGTCGCTGCCCGTGCTCGGCTCAGCGTGGCCGAAGTTGGCGAATCTTCCGGTGAGAGTCAACGGGGAACGGATCGCGTGGTGCGAACTGGAGGCGGCAGGATCGCGAGTGGCGATTCGACTGACCGAAATCGCCTCGGGTCCGGAAATCACCGATGGGTAACCCTCGCCCTCTCCTGTGGCACAGCGACCCACGATGGCGACGAGCAATGAGTCAGGAAAAGAGAGCGGGACCGAAAATGCCGGAGAACGGAAAGCGTGCTAATTCTGCGTCGCGGGAAGATGAAGAACGTGAGCGCATGTTGAGCGAACAGTTGCCGCAGGTGAGATACATTGCGCGACGCATTCATGAACGCTTGCCCAGGCACGTTCCACTCGAGGATCTGGTGCACGCGGGAGTGGTGGGATTGATCGACGCGCTGCACAAATTCAATCGCGAAAAGCATGTGCAGTTTGCGTCTTACGCGAAGTTCCGGATTCGCGGGGCAATTCTCGACAGCCTGCGCGAACTGGATTGGAGCCCGCGCGATTTGCGGCGTCAGGCGCGACGCGTGGAAGAGGGCCACAACCATTTGCGGTCGACACTGGGACGAAGTCCCACCGAACCAGAATTGGCGAAAGAACTCGAACTCACGCTTCCCGAGCTACAGAAGCTGCTAGGCGAAATCAGCACTCTGGATATCGGCAGCCTGCGGATTATTTCGCCGGAAGACGGCAAGGAAGAGGACCTCTGCGAGTATCTGCCCAGCACGCGTGAGGAAAGTCCGCTGCTTCAGTATTTGCGCTCGGAGATGCGCGATCTTCTTACGAAGGCCATCGCCGATTTGCCGGAGAAGGAGCGTCAGGTGCTTTCTCTTTACTATTTCGAGGAACTGACGATGAAAGAAGTGGGGATGGCGTTGGGGGTGGGGGAATCGAGGGTGTCGCAGATTCATTCGGTTGCGGTGGTGCGGTTGCGGGCGCGTATGGCCGAACTTACGGCCACGGGATCGCGGGCGTCAGGTCGCGCCGCGGGTGCACCGTGATATTTGTGAGTGTTTGTGAAGTTCGAGGACGTGGATGGAAACGGTTTTAAACCAACAGGAGATTGACGCGCTGGTCCGGGCGGCGCGCGGAGGTGCGGCCCACGCCGGCACCGAAGTCGCGCGCTGGGATTATCACCAGGCCGGACGGCTGGGCCGTGAACAACTGGAGCTTATCAACTCCGTGCACGAAGGTTTTGCCCGCAGCCTGAGCAATGCCGTCGCCGCATACTTGCGCTCCGGCTTCCGCGCCACCCTGGTTTCGGCCGAGCACCTCAGTTATCGCGAGTTTCTCGGCGGCATTCCCGAGGTCACATATCTGGCGTCGTGCACGATGCCGCCGTTCAAGGTTCGGGGAATGATTCACCTCGATCTGGCAATCGCGTTTCCGCTCATCGATCTGCTGCTGGGAGGAGAAGGTGTGGTGCAGCCGCGGCCCGGTGAGATGACGGAAATCGAAGAGCAGGTAGTAGAAAGTGTGATGCGAATCATCTGCCGCCAATTGCAGACCGCATGGCGCGCGCTGCCTTTGGAGTTTCAATTTGAGCAGCGCCAGTACACTTCGCAGGCGCAGCAGCTGATGCCGGTGGAAGAGCGGAATCTGTGTCTGAGCTTCGAGGTTGTGCTGAACGAGTTTCGCGGAACCATGAGCCTCGCCATCCCGGCCGTGATTTCAGGCGCGCTTCTGCGCCAGCTCTCTGCCAGCAGGCCCGCAGAGAATTCGCGTTCTGGCGAATCCGGCTCTGGCCTTCGGTTACGGCAGCTACTGCTGGGGTGCCGGTTTCGGGTTGAGCTCGGGTTTCGGACAACAGCGACCGCCGGCGAACTCGCGGCGCTGGCTCCTGGGAACGTGCTTCCCTTAAGTCGCCGGATCGACGCGGGAGAGGATTTGATGGCACATGATTTGAAGGCATATGACTCGCCGATCTTCCGCGCGCAAGCAGCCCGGCGGGGAAACCGGCGCGCCGCACAAATTATTTCCGCGATCGACCACAACAGCAGCGGCAAAGACAGGGGCCGCACATGACCACTTCCCCCGTATCCCCCGCCCTCGATCTGCTCATGGACGTCCAACTTAACGTGACCATTCGGTTCGGCGGTTGCGATGTTCTGCTGAAGACGATCCTCGAACTGGGGCCGGGCTCGGTGCTCGAGCTCGACCGCGAGATCAACGAACCCGCCGACCTTCTCCTGGACGGAAGGGTGATTGCGCGTGGTGAAGTCGTGGCGGTGAATGGGAGCTTTGGACTGCGAGTAACTGAAGTATGTGCGGGGCAACTGAGCGCGACCAAACAAGACACCTGATGCGCGAAGCAAGCGCTAAGCCGCTTCTGCAAACAACTGATCCTCGGCACCCAGATATCCCTTGCGCCGGAACCAGTCTTCCATCGCTGCTTTTAATTGATCGAGCGGCACGCGCTGCCCGATTTCCATTTCGCCGTCGCCAACCGGAAGGGTGTCGTCAAAAATAGTGGCATTGGTGAAGTTCCGCATGGAAAAGTTATCGAGCCACTTCAGCGGACACGCCTGCCGCTTACCGTTGCGTTCGAATTCCACCCGAATTTTGCGGGAAAACATGCTGGCAGGATTTCGACTGCTTACGCCGACTACATCGCCGGAGATGGCGTAGCCGGAGCTGGAGCCGCCGCACTGTCGCCATTCACCAGGTCCTTCAACTCTTTGCTGGGCTTGAAGAAAGGAATCTTTTTGGCGGGAACTTCGACGCGGTCGCCGGTCTTCGGATTGCGGCCGACGCGAGGGTTGCGCTGGCGGGTGCGGAAACTGCCGAAGCCGCGGATTTCAATCTTGTCCCCGGCGCGCAGCGAGCGCACAATGCTCTCAAAAATGGTCTCGACGATCACTTCGCTGTCTTTGCGGGTCAACTCCGCCAGGCGCGAAACTTCGTCGATCAGGTCCGCTTTAGTCATAGCCTCTTCGCTCCCTCTAGTTTGTAAATGCTGGGTCTGACGCCCGCCCCCGGGAACTGGGGTCTGCATAACCTTCTCAAATTTCAGGGGTTGTTGGCAAGAGGCAGATTTGCCCGCCGCCCGCCTACTTCCATAGATAGTAAAATCCGGTCTGCTGGTCGAGCAGTTTTTCCTTGGTCGGAATGATCTGCGAAGCGTCGCCGAATAAAAGATCAAGCAGCGACTTGCGGTCCCGCTCCGGATGCACCAGCGTAGGTTCGCCGCTGATGTTGACCGACTTTGCCGTATCCAGCACCACTGCCCGGAAATCGCCAATTTGATCGATCAGATGCATGCCAAGCGCCTGCTCCCCGGTCCAGACGCGTCCGTCGGCGATCGCCTTGATGTCTTCGACCTTGGCGTGCCGGCCGTCGGCAACCGCCTGCACGAATTGGCCATACATGTTGTCGATGAGCCCTTGCATGTACTGGCGCTCGGCCGGGGTAAGTTCGCGGGTGGGATCGCCGGTGTCTTTAAACTGGCCAACTTTCAGGATCTCGGGCTTCAGCTTGGCCCAGCGCATCAGGTCGCCATAATTCACCCACTCGGCAATCACGCCGATGGAGCCGACCACGCTGCCGTTGTCGGCATAAATCTTGTTGGTTGCTGACGAAACGTAGTAAGCGCCGCTGGCTCCGACGGTTGCGATCGAGGCCACGATGCGCTTCTTCTTGTCGTCGCGTACCCGCTTGACCTCACGATAAATTTCTTCCGAAGCGGCGACGCCGCCGCCGGGCGAGTTCACGTGAATAATGATGGCTTTGACGGAGTCGTCGTCGGCAAAGCGGCGGAGTTGCTCGACCACTTCGTTGGGATCGAGAATGACCCCTTCCAGATCGACCACGGCAATCTTGTCGCCGAAACCGTGGAGTCCCGCCTGGCGTCCGCCACCGGCGCGGATAGCTACGAAAACCAGGGTGAAGACGGCCAGTACAAAGAGGAAGAAAGCTCCTCCTCCGATCAGGACCCAGAGCCAGATACGCGAGCGTCCATTGTCAGCCATAAAGATTTCAGTAGTTTAGCACCGGGAGCGGGCGGGCGTGAGCGGGGCGTAGCGCTAATGCGCGCAGAGAACCAATTCTGAACGCTTTACTCCGGAACGATCACTCGCAACGCTTTTGGGGCAACGCTGAACTCGGCCGGAGTCTGACATACGAACTCGCCATCGGCATACACATCCATCGGATGTTCGGTTTCGATGCTGACGGCCTCATGCTGCGAGTACGTCACCTCTTTGAACCCTAGATGGCGGCCGAAATAGACCGTGGGGAAAAGGCAGAATAATTTCAACGCGTTCATGCCATGCACGACGCAGACATCCAGTTTTCCGTCGTCGAGCTTAGCGTGAGGAGCTATTTTCATTCCGCCGCCAAATGCGGGAGCATTGGCGATTGCGGCCAGGAGGACCGGTTTGGCGATGGATCTATCGCTTTCGTTATCGTTATTCGTCGTGACAGTCATCGGGAATGGCGAGAAGCGGAGAAACTCACCCGGCGCACAAAGCGCGTACCCGCCATGGGCGCGAATCCAGCGGGGAAGGCGGTTGGCGCGACTGGCGATGGCTGTATCAATACCAACTCCGGCAACACAGCAGAAATAAGAGGGGTCAGGCGGCATGTGTGGCGCGAGCGCCCCGCCCGCGGCCTTTGACCTGATCGTCCCCAGATCAATGACGCGAACGTTTTCCCGGCTCGAAAGAAATTTCCGCCAGGCATTCAGCGAGCCGCCAATGCTTCTAAGATTCAACGCCCGCGCGAAATCATTTCCGCTGCCGCAGGGCACAACCAGAGTTGGCCGCTTTAGAGCAACCAGGCCCGCAAGATGGCGATGGATGGTACCGTCTCCGCCGAAGATAACGACGGCATCGGCGTCTTCCGCGGGCTCGGTTGACCACTCGACATTGCCTTCACGTTTAAATTTATCCAGGCTTCGAATGTTGCCCGGGCCGAGGATTGCGGTGGCTCGCATGTCGGAAGAATTTAATCACAGAGGGGACTGGGTCGCACGCGGCTTAACTAAGAAGACACACAGTCGCGGCAAAGGTTAAATAAAAAAGGCATTAACCACGAAGGGCACGAAGGTAAATTCAAAAACATTAACCACGAATGGCACGAAGGTTCACGAAGGTAGAACCAAGAACAGTGAACCGGAACGGGGCTTGGCTAGTTGAAGATGACGCGCTTGATCTTGCGGCCTACCTTCACCATCAGCTCTCGCGGGGCTGCGGGGAAGAACATGGTCGGCTCGGTTTTTGTTTCACCGTTCACGTGGACCGAATTCTGCTTGAGCTTTCGTGCTCCGTCGCTGACGGATTCGGCAAGCCCGATCGCTTTTAACAATTTGTCGAGCCTGATCGCGGCGCCTTGCTTGTCGGGAAGAAGAAACTCCGCGGCGGGAAGAGTGACCTCTTCGACGTTCTCCGGCACTTCATCTTTCTGAAACTGCTTTGCCCAATCGTCAGTCGCTTTCGCTGCCGCGTCCGCCGAATGAAAATCTTTCACGATGCGCGCCGCCAGATCCTTCTTCGCCTGCATGGGATGGGCGTCGCGCTTCATCTGCTCGATATCCGCGATCTGAACGTCGGTCAGCAATTCGTAGTAGCGCCACATCATGGCGTCCGAGATCGACATCAGCTTGCCGTACATTTCGAGCGGAGCTTCTTTGATCCCTATGGCATTGCCGTATGATTTCGACATTTTCTGCACGCCGTCGAGGCCTTCGACGATCGGCATGGTCAGTACGACTTGCGATTCCTGACCGTAAGTGCGCTGCAGTTCGCGTCCCACCAGCAGATTGAATTTCTGGTCCGTGCCTCCGAGTTCGACGTCGGCTTTTAACATCACCGAGTCGTATCCCTGCGCCAGCGGATACAACAACTCGTGCAACGCAATCGGCTTTTCTTCCTGAAAGCGTTTGTGAAAGTCTTCGCGCTCCAGCATCTGCGAAACCGTGGTCTTCGCGGCCAGCTTGATCCAGTCGGCGGACTTCATCTTTTCAAACCACTCGTTATTGAAGCGGACCTCGGTCGTCCGCGGCGACAGAATTTTGAATACCTGTTCCATGTAGGTCTTGGCATTCTTCATCAGCTCTTCGGCGGTGAGAGGCGGGCGAGTAGCGGAACGTCCGGTGGGATCGCCGATCATTCCGGTAAAGTCGCCAATAAGAAAGATGACAGTGTGGCCGAGGTCCTGAAAATGTTTCAGCTTGCGCAGAAGGACGGTGTGGCCAAGATGAAGATCGGGCGCCGTGGGATCGAAGCCGGCCTTGACGCGCAGCGGCGTGCCCGCGGCCAATGACTTTTCAAGCTTGGCGCGCAGTTCAGCCTCGCGAATGATCTCGGAGCTGCCTTTCTTGATGTAGGTCAGTTGTTCGTCAATAGGTGCGAAGGTGGGCATCGAAGCATTATAAGGAATTGCCAGCGTAATCGAGTTGGGGACTAGAACCGCTAGGGCTGCGGCTCTACGATCAAACGAGGGTTTACCGCCGAGTACGCCAAGATCGCCGAGGAAAACTGGTTGTCATTCTTTTCCAAATTGTCCGACCGCATCCTGCGCGGCCTGTCCCGCGAGACTAGTTCAGGCCGCTTTATCCCAGAGATGGATGGCCTTCGCTTCGTGGCCATTGCCATGGTCATCTTGTACCACTTGAATGGTTATTTGATGACAAAGGCGGCGTTCTATGAGCATGGACCAGCCGCACCCGATTGGCTGTGCCGCAACGCGCTAGTTGGTTTTCATGGGGTCGAGCTGTTTTTTGTGATTAGTGGATTCATCCTGGCCCTGCCTTTTGCGGCGCATTATTTATCTGGCGCGCCGCCGGTAAGTTTGCGGAAATATTACCTGCGACGCCTGACCCGGCTCGAGCCTCCGTATTTCGTAACCATATTTCTGCTTCTAGTCCTGGGAGCGTGGATTCATCCGGGTTCCCTCTCCGGGATTCTTCCTCATCTGGCCGCCAGCCTGGGATATTTGCACAACGCGATTTTCGGGACGCACAGCTTGGCGATTGGGGTTGCGTGGTCGCTGGAAATCGAAGTGCAATTTTATTTGCTGGTTCCACTGTTGACGCTGGTGTTTGCGATACGCGGTACGTGGCGGCGGAGGTTGGTACTGATCGGCCTTACCCTGGCAATGCTCGCCGTGCAAACGCGTTTTGTGCCCCACCATCCGAGGGTGCAGCTCTCGATTCTGGCGTACCTGCAATATTTTCTGATTGGATTCCTGCTGGCTGAAACTTTCTTAACGACCTGGAAGAACTCGGCCGCGCGCAGCTGCTACTGGGACCTGGTTGCGGTCGCGGGATGGCCGATATTGTTCCGTTCTCTGCAGTCCACCGTGTTGACGCATTGGGTGTTTCCGGCGTTGATTTTCGCTCTCTACAGCGCCGCATTCAGGGGACGCTGGATTAACCGCCTCTTCTGTAATCCATGGATCACCGCCGTGGGCGGCATGTGCTACTCGATTTATCTCATCCATTACGAAGTGATCTCTGGGGTGGGGCGATTTACCAAAACGTTGGGGTCGCGGTTGCCGGGGCCTCTGTATCTGACGATGCAGTTTGTACTCGTGGGTTTCGCCATCGTGATCGTTTGCGGGCTGTATTTCATCGCACTGGAAAAACCGTGCATGCGTCCCGACTGGCCGCAACAGCTCTGGGCCTATATCAAATCGGTGGGCCGCGGGCCCGGACTGGCTTTAACGGATAACCCCGATCCCAATCCTACCGAGTCTGGTCAATCCGCGGCCTGAGTCCGTAACCGCTAGGCTGAAGTCGAGCCGCCCACGAACCGCCGCCCGCGGATGCAGTTCTTGTCTTCCAAAACAAGGTTGATCGCCTCACTATACGCGATGTGTTCCTGCTCCAGAATCCGCGCCGCCAGAGCTTTCTCGTCGTCTCCCTCCAATACGGGCACGGTTTTCTGAATAATGATGGCGCCATGATCGAGTTCTTCGTCCACGAAGTGCACGGTGCATCCGGCAACTTTCACGCCGTACGCGAATGCCTGCTCTTGCGCTTCCAGTCCGGGAAAGGCGGGCAGTAGCGATGGATGAATATTCAGGATGCGATGTGGAAACTGCTGCACGAACCAGGGCGAGAGCAGGCGCATGTACCCAGCGAGGCACACGAGATCAACTTTGTGCTGCTGCAAAGCCGCGACAACTTCGCGATCGTGATCTTCGCGCGCTTTGCCCTTTGACGGAATGATTCGCGTTTCGATACCAAGCTCGCGCGCGAGCTCGATGCCCCCGGCATCCGTGCGATTAGAAATAACGATTGCGATGCGCGCGTTTGGAATCTTGCCCGATGCCACGTTCTTCGCGATCGCTTCGAAATTCGAGCCGCGTCCGGAGAGCAGTATGCCGATGTTCTTCATCTTCGACCGGTTAATTCCCAGAGAATCTCAACCCTCGGGATGCGAATCTCATGCAGAAGGTTTAAAGTTACCAGCATCCGGAAAATCTATGATCTCACGCCTGCTTGTATTGATGACGGCATTCCTGTTTTTCCCGGCGATGCTGCCGGCGCAGGAACCTGCGGAACATCCCACCACGCCTGACACCTCGGAGCGTGAAAAGAAGATCGAGAAAAAAGAGCAGTCGCGACGTCTGCTGGGCATTCTGCCGGAGTTCAGCGTCACCGATCGCAAGAATGCGCCTCCGCTAACGCCGTCGGGAAAATTTCGTTTGTTCTATAAAAGCGCCTTTGATCCCGCCGAATTCGGCATTGTGGGTTTGCAGGCGGCGGTCAGCCAGGCACAAAATTCGTTTCCGGCATACGGTCAGGGCGCTGAGGGATATGGCAAACGTTACGGCGCGGCTTTCGCCGACCAGACAACCAGCACCTTTTTCGCGAATTTTTTCTATCCCACGATCTTCAAACACGACCCGCGATACTTCCGCCTGGGAACGGGCTCAACAAAACACCGTTTTGGATATGCCCTGGCCCAGGAGTTTGTTGGACACAAAGACGAAGGGGGACGAACCTTCAACTGGTCGAATACGCTGGGAGCGCTTTCGTCGGGCGGAATTTCAAATGCCTATTATCCGGCCGCAGACCGGGGCTTTGGGTTGACTATAGATCGCGCGGCCATTTCGCTGATGTATGGCTGCCTGGGTGGTCTGGGCAATGAGTTCTGGCCTGACATCAACCGGAAATTGTTTCGTCGCCACCCGAACAAGCTCAGGCTATCGCCAGGCGACCAGGCTCAGAAATAGAAGGCCAGCGAGCAGCAGCGATCCCCAGGCATTGACCCGGACCAGTTTATGAGTGGCGGCCCAGGGAAACATAAGGACGTCGAAGACTCCGACCAGCTTCTCCGGCCAGAACAATCCAGCCACTCCGAACGCCAAAGACAACTGTACAACCATGGAAAGAACCAGGTGGTTCATCCTTCGCTCCAACGTGAAAAATTACAAGATGGGGAAATCCGTTATTGCGAGTCTAGCGTGGAGGGCCGCACCGAAGTCAACTGAAAAATGGATGTGGTGGTTACCATCAAAACCCTTCGATGACATCCCTAGCTCACGCGCTTGCCGGTGCCTGCCAGCCAGCGGAACAGCATGTTGACCAGGCTGAGAACGATTGCTCCCCAGAATGCCGAAGCGAAGCTATCGACGTGAAATGCTGGGGACAACAGGGCCGACGCCACTTCCAGCATCAGCGCGTTGATAATCAGCCAGAAAATCCCGAGGGTCAGGATGGTCAGGGGCAGGGTGACCAGCTTCAACAGCATGCCCAGCGTGGCATTCACGAATCCGATCACCAGCGCCGCGACCAGTGCAGCCGCGATACCGGTGACGTGAAACCCATGCACGAATTGCGCCACCACCCACACCGCCAGCGCGCTTAACAGCCAGTTGATGAGATGACGCATGTTGCGCCTCCAAGTTTGAGACTATAAGCGCGACTGGCGAACATCGCAACCGGCGAGTCAGCACTGCCACCCAGAGCCGTAGTAAACTTTTTCGTCATGCCGCAACTGACTTATCTGGAAGCAATTCGCCAGGGAATCTGGGAAGAGATGGAACGCGACCCCAGCGTTTTCTGCATTGGCGAGGACATCGGCATTTACGGCGGGGCGTTCAAAATTACGGACGGCTTTATCGACCGCTTCGGTCCCGAACGAGTGATCGATACGCCCATCGCCGAGTCGGCCATTGTGGGTGCGGCATTCGGCGCGTCGCTTACCGGCATGCGCCCGGTCGCCGAATTTCAGTTTATGGACTTCATCGGGTGCGCGATGAACCAGATCAGCAACATGGTGGCGAAGACCCATTACTTGTGGGGAGCGCCGGCGCCGCTGGTTTTGCGCGGGCCGAGCGGGGGCGGCGTGCACGGCGGCCCATTCCATTCGCAGAATCCCGAGATGTGGTTCGTGCATAATCCCGGACTGAAAGTTGTCTGCCCGGCCACGGCGTACGACGCTAAAGGCCTCATCAAGGCTTCGATTCGCGACAACAATCCGGTCGTGTTCTTCGAGCACAAATATCTTTACCGGCGCATCAAAGAAGACGTGCCGGCGGATGATTACGTGGTGCCGCTGGGTAAAGCGCGCGTCGCCCGTGAAGGCCGCGACATCAGCGTGATTACCTACGCCGCGATGGTGCACACTGCCACGGAAGCCGCCGAGTTGCTTGCGAAAGAAGGCATCGAAATCGAGGTGATCGACTTGCGCACGCTCGCGCCGATCGATCGCGAAGCCATTGCGCAGACGGTGAAGAAGACGAACAAAGTCATCCTGCTGCATGAGGACACGCGCACCGGTGGAATTGCGGGCGAGATCGCAGCCATCATCAATGAGGAAGCGTTCGATGATCTCGATGGCCCGATCGTGCGCATCACCGCGCTGGATACGCCGGTGCCTTTCTCGCCGACGCAGGAAGAACATTTTCTGCCGCAGTTGAAAGACATCGTGGAAAAAGCACGCTGGCTGAAGACCTACTGAACCGCCCGCGTGATTTGGCTTAGAGGAGGACGTAATGCGGGCTTTCATACTGGGAATTATCGCGACGCTGATTGTCCTGTTCGTGGCCGCGCTGATCATTGCGCAGTTTGGCCTGATGCCGACCAACGCAGACGCCGTCCCGCCCGCATTCGAAAGCCGTATCGCGATGAATGCGCTTGACGCCTCGATGGAGCGCCACGCTCCCCGCGTGAACAATCCCGTCCCGGGGACCGATGAAAACCTGATCGACGGCATGAAGCTTTACACCATGAACTGTGCGTTGTGCCATGGCGCTCTCGACAACAAGCCAAGCGCGCTTAGCCATTCGATGTACCCGCCGCCGCCGCAACTGATTCTTGAGCCGCTCGACGATCCTGAGTGGCACATCTATTACGCAATTCGAACCGGCGTGCGCTACGGCGGAATGCCGGCCTGGAGTAAAGCCTTAAGCGACCAGGACATCTGGAAAGTCACGGGCTTCCTTTCGCGGCTCGACAAACTTCCTCCCGCGGTTCAGGAGTACTGGAAAAAAGCCTACGGCACCGAGCCCGAGGGTCACGAAGCCGGCGAGCATCATCATCATCACGACTAGCAAAAGCTTCTTAACCGGAACTCGGCGAGATTTCTACGCAGGCGAACCGGATTTTCTTCGCGCACTTTGCGGATTTTTTCTTTGCGTCCTTTGCGGTCAAAGGCTTTCGCACGTTCCCGATGAGATCCCCGAGGTAAAAGCCGCCGCTTCGATATAATTACAGGTTGCGTTGAGCGTGCCGCTGTGGCCGTGGCAGCGCGAAAGGAACTTATGCCTACCGATATTGTTATGCCCCAGATGGGCGAGTCGATTGTTGAAGGAACCATCACCAAGTGGCTGAAGAAGCCCGGCGACAAGATCCAGCGCGACGAGCCGCTGTTCGAAATCTCCACGGACAAAGTGGATGCGGAGATTCCCGCGCCCGCCTCGGGTGTGCTGCAGGACATCAAAGTTGCCGAAGGGGCGACCGTCCAGGTAAACACCGTGGTCGGCACAATTGCCAGCGACGGCGAGGCTCCGGCCAAAGCCGCACCGGCCGCGGAGAAGAAAGCCGCGCCAGCTGCCGCACCGCAAAAAGCTCAGCCCCCGGCCCCCTCGCCGCAAGCGGATGGAGCTTCGGCCGCGCCACCTACGACTCCTCCTGCTGCAGCGCACGAAGAAGACGAGCACGCGCGATCGTCACCACTGGTCCGAAAAATTGCGCGCGAGAACAATGTTGATCTTTCGCAGGTCGAGGGCTCCGGCCTTGGCGGACGGATTACGAAGCAGGACATTCTGGCATTCATTGAGGGAAAATCCGGCGCTCCGGCGCAGGCTTCTGGAACTACCGACACGACTTCTGTCCAGCCGGGCGAAGACTCCCGGCGCTCCACGGCGGCATCCGCATCGGCTCCCGCTCCGCGTCCAACCCCTGCGCCGATTCCCGGCGACCTGGTTCCGCTCACCAACATGCGGCGCATCATTGCGCAGCGCATGATCGAGTCACGCCGCACCAGCGCCCACGTCCACTGCATGTTTGAAGTGGACATGACGCGCATCGTCAACCTGCGCAACAAACTGAAATCCGGATTCGAGCAGCGCAATGGCGCCCGCCTTACATTCATGCCGTTCTTCGTGCGCGCAGCTATCATCGCGCTGCAACAGTTCCACATCGTCAATGCTTCGCTCGAAGGCGACGGCATCCGCTATCACCGGCATGTGAATGTCGGCATCGCGGTGGCGCTCGACTGGGGATTGATTGTGCCCGTGCTGAAAAACGCCGACGAACTCAACTTCCTCGGATTGCAGCGCGGCATCACCGACCTCGGCGAACGCTCGCGCAACAAGAAGCTGAAGCCGGAAGAAGTGGAAGGCTCGACGTTTACGGTCACCAATCCCGGCCAGTTCGGCGCGGTATTCGGACTGCCCATCATCAACCAGCCCAACTCGGCGATCATGGGCGTCGGCGGAATCACGAAAACTCCCCTGGTCGTCACCGACAAAGATGGCAGCGACTCAATCGCCATCCGCTCCGTGGTTCACCTGACGCTAGGCTACGACCACCGCCTGATCGACGGCGCGGTGGCCGATCAGTTCATGGCATATGTGAAGAAGACGCTGGAGGGTTGGGGCGAGGATGTTGGGTAGGGGAGGCAGTTCACCGGTGGGGCGGGATGCTGCAGGTGATCGTGGAGAATGGCTATTGTCAGCCTGACCTCTGGTCATTGGCACAGCTGACCCGTCAGTTTGCGAGGACAGTTTTCGGGACATGAGTATTCGCAATCCACTTCGACGAGTGTGCGAGGTCGCAATGAAAGCCGCGCAGGCGCTCATTGCAACCAGTCGTCTTCCTGTTCGGCTCTCCTGCGGGTCTAGCGCTGCCCCCCTCACTGAACGTTAGCCGATACGCACATAGAGCATGGACTCTAAGGAACGGATTGCCCTTGGCCGCGCAATCCACTCAGCGCCCGGCCAAATCTCGGTTTCAGCGAAAAGGGAGAACAAAAAATTGCTCCGCTGGCCCGACAGCCGATCGCGGCTTCCGGCTTCTTGCGGCTTCAGGACTTAGATTTTTCATCCGCTCAGCCACTCGGTAAACCGGGGACAATGGTAGACCGGCGACAGACGGGACTCTCCTTATTATTTCTTGCACCGATAGTTTCTAAACGTGTTACTGCACGAGGGATCGTGCGACGCAAGCGCTCGTGAGTTTAGAGTCAGTACTACTAAATCCGCCTTACCAGACCCTCGGCAGTTGCCTTGCTGTTGCGCACCAGTAGCAATACCAGGATCATTCCGATGAATGGAACGAGGCCGGCCACAATCACGATGGAATCAAACGAATGCCCAGCGGCTAACTGGCTGACGTCGGAATAATGTCCGATAAGCTTTGAAGCGACAATCGTGCCAACCCCGGCCGCCGCGCCGCCCAAGCCACTTACAGTGGCCACAGATCCCTCCCGGAAAATATCCGACGGCAACACGTTTGCCATGGTTGAAAACGCCGAGTATGACATGGTCGCAAAGCCAAACAGGCCGGCTATCACATACAAGTTATTAGTAAAGATGGTCGGGATCAGCAGCATCACGCCGATCCCTCCAAAGACGACGAGTGCTTTGCGAGCGGCGCCGAGCGACCATCCCCTTTTAATGAAGTAGCCAGACAGAAATCCCGCAATAAAGTTGCCCAGATCGGCAGCAATGAACGGGATCCAGATAACTACCAGCGTATTTCTCAGTTCGAGGCCTTTCGCGACCAGATAAATGGGAAACCAATCCGCGATGAAAAACCAGACAGGATCGGTAAATAACCTTGCGACCATGGTTCCCCACGTCTGCGGAAGGCGCAGCAGGGCGAACCATCCTGGGTTGGTTTGAGGCGACGGTTGGGCGCCAGGTTCAGTTCTGTCGGCTTGAATGTACTCAAGCTCGCTTTGAGTAATGCGTGGATGGTTTTCCGGCGTGTAGTAGAGCCTGCGCCAGCCCATCAGCCAGACAAACCCAAGCAGGCCGGGGACTACAAACGCAGCACGCCAGCCCCAGCGAAAATAAATTGGCAGGATTACAAAGGGTGCGATCGCGCCACCCAGAGACGAGCCGCTGTCGAAGAATGCAGTCGCCAGCGCTCGTTCCTTTTTCGGAAACCATTCGGAAACGGCCTTGGTTGCGGCTGGCCAGTTTGCCGACTCTCCGAATCCCAGCAAAAACCGAAATCCCAGAAAACTGGCGAAGCCCTGCGCCGCCGATGTGCATATCGAAACGATTGAATACCAGATCACGCTGAGGGTCAGTCCGCGTCTGGTACCGATGCGATCAAGCAGCCGGCCGAGTGTCGCCTGCCCCAACACATACGCGACCCGGAAGGCGATCACGATATTGGCATAGTCG
>Ga0136846_1236616_pt1 | contig 22463 bp, 20 predicted proteins | sample HopSoiMetagenom2_FD_96841 | JGI IMG/M metagenome (GOLD analysis project Ga0136846, IMG submission 96841) | Grasslands soil microbial communities from Hopland, California, USA - 2 Assembly 2016 (version 4) | ecosystem: Environmental > Terrestrial > Soil > Grasslands | place: USA: Hopland... | reverse complement strand
GAAATCCATCCAGAGCTGTGCGATCAGCTTATTATTCTGCATAGGCATAAGGTTCATGGTTGATTGGTTTTGACAGTGCAAAAATGCAACCGTTCGGGAATCCTGCCTATACCCGAAATACGTGATTTACTCCCCTGATGTGGGGATTGAGTAAAATACCCATCAGTACGGATCGGATGCCAATAAATTGTTTTGTTTTTTGCATCTTTACCAAAACGAACCATCTATGCGCTACCAATTTTATCGATTTGCCGCACTATCCCTATTCTTCCTGGCTCTTATGGCTTCTGTCAACGGCCAGCAAAGCTGTGACCAGGTCACCCGTCCACAACTCCGGGAAAAACTGGTGCAATTGGGCTATGATGTAAAGGACCTTGTAAAAGACGAGGGAAAGGAAAAATTCTCAGTCACACTTACCAAGGAAGGATTGGACATACCGGTTGCTGTAGAGATCAGTGGCAATACAAAGTATATCTGGCTGACAGTAAACCTGGGTAACCCACCCTCTCAACTGGAGGCTATGAACAATACGTTGCTGAAAAAAAATGCGGATATACAACCCAGTTTCTTTTATGTCACAGAAGGCGGCAAATTGATGATGGGATTGCCCTTGAATAATTGGGGAATTACGAATGCTTTTCTCCGTGATCGTATGGAATCAATAGCAGGAAATGTTGTTTCAACCAGGAGTCTCTGGCAGAGATGATCTAAAACGATTCTTCATAGGTCAGCTTTCTGTCGTCTGTCAAATGTATTTCGTCAACTGCGCCGCAACCCAAAAAACTGAAATGGAATCCGGCAATCGGGCCAAGGTCCTTGGAATAGGCGAGATGATAAACCGGTTTATCGTCTATAAAGATTGTCATGTTTTTATTAATGCATTGAATGGTAATTTTTCTCCAGTCAGACAGATCTGTACCAAATGCAGAGAGATCAAAGTTTTTTCCGTTCTTAAGAACATCACTTACATGTAAATGAATATTGGAAGTGCAGCCCGGATTGCAAAACGGTATTGATATTAAACCATTTTCACAAATAAGATTGACCTGGGCATTCTGACATACAAAGGCACCTTCCGCCAGGCTATTCTTTATTCTTGTACTAAAAATGAAATTATTGGAATTTATAGGAGGCAGGTTGCCAACCTTAAAAAAATTAACCTGGTATTCTTTATCGATAACAGGTATTTCATTTTTCAAAAGGGTTTGTTTTGAAACATATAATCTTCCTTCTGAAATGATCTGCTGTTTTGGCAGGTAATAAGGGGTTTTGGGTGCTACATCTCCATCCACCAGTGCTTCCCATCCATTGGTGGAAATATTCACTTTTTCTGTCTTAATTACTTTCTTATCAATGATAAGCTTTGCCACATGGAATCCCGGATAATAATAAATGAAGGTTTGCCAGTGGTTGTTCCTGCTAACCCTGGCCCTGAATCGCTCATCCCAGGATTGCTGGATCAATGCGCTATCAACTCCTGTTTTTGAGATATCATATTCAAATACCACAGTATTGGGAACTCCCGCTGCCATATTCTTACGACTCTTAAAAATCACATCATCGGGATTTATCTTCTTGCCAGAAGAAATTAACCAGGCTGTTGCGAGAATAGCTAATACAAGAATAATGGAAAAAATCAGCCAATGCTTTTTCAAGGAAGTCTTGGAGGCATTTGATTGTTCGTTCTTAATTTGGGAATCAGGCGGTGTAGCAGGTACAACAGGCGACTGCTGTTTCTTAAAATCGTTCCAGCTATTGAACCCGAGGACCTGGACCAGCGCATTCAGTGTATATACTTGGGGAAGATGGTTTTCAGTTTCCTTCCAGATGCGTTTGAGGGTTGACAGACTGATCCTGGCCCCTGTACGGTCCATGATCAGGTCAGACAGGTACTGGAAATCCCTTTGCTTCCAGGAGCCATTTCCGGGCAGATGAAATTTCTGCTCGATCAACTTGCGACAGGCATCAATCAGTTCAATGTCAGACATAATTGAAAAATAGGAAAATAGCCGCAAAATAAACGGCATTGAAAGGGTGAACGGGAATTGAACGCAAAATGAACGGGGTTCTTTGTCGCAAACCCTCACTATTGCAGTCATATTTACAGGAAACTAAAAATTACGCGAATGAAAAATCTTATAAGCACAGGGCATCGCAGAAAATTTCTTAGGCAATCAATGTCCCTGATAGCTGCCGCAACAGCAATTCCTTCTTTTGCCGGAACATGGATAGAAGGAAAAAAGGAGTTCTATGATTTCGAGAAAAAGCCTCCTTTGCCAGCAGATATGGTTTCGGAATTTGTGCGAGTGGCTCATTTTGACCTGGTCAAAGTGAAGGAAATGGTAGAGAAAGAGCCCATGGTGGTCAATGCCTGCTGGGATTGGGGTGGTGGAGATTTTGAAACTGGCCTGGGTGGAGCCTCTCATGTAGGCAACCGTGATATTGCCAATTACCTGATGGACCATGGAGCCCGAAAAGATATTTATTGCAGTGCAATGCTGGGAGATCGCGATCTGGTTCATGCATTTATCAATACAATCCCGGGAATTGCAAATGTGGATGGGCCGCATAAGTTATCACTTTTATACCATGTGGCAATTAGTGGTGATACCAAAATGGCAGCAATGGTGAAACCGCATATACTTGATCAGGAGGATTATAATCAGGCGCTACATGCAGCAGTTCGAAATGGAAATGCTGCCATGACGGAATGGATGCTTAAAAATGGAGTTAATGATCCTGACACGAAAGACTTTGCAGGAAATACGCCGTTGCAGAATGCGGAGAAAAAGAATTATAAAGAGATTGTGGAATTGTTGAAGAAGTATGACGCAAAATAATCCCCGCGGATCGGCAAATGTTCGCGGGTGTTGGGTGAGGTCACCGGAAGCGGTGACCTTCCATTTGGCTTCATCAACTCCAATACAAATTTCATACACTGACTTCCACAATTCTTCTCCCCATTCCTCCATCATTTCTGTGCATAAAACCTTCCTGCCTAAACACCCAATTCGCACTCTTTACAGTAATTTAGCCGCTACTAAACTTTGAAAAAGTGAGATTAAAGAGCTTAGAAATCAAGGGATTCAAGAGTTTTGCCGATAAGACAGTTGTGAGTTTTGATGACAATATCACTGGCATTGTAGGACCAAACGGTTGTGGAAAATCCAATATCGTAGACAGCATTCGCTGGGTTATTGGAGAGCAAAAGATCAGCCACCTCCGGAGTGAAAACCTGGACAGCCTGGTGTTTAATGGCTCCAAAACCCGTTCTGCCAGCGGCCTGGCAGAGGTGAGCCTCACCTTCGAAAATACCAAAAACCTCCTGCCCACAGAATTCAGCACTGTCACCGTTACCCGAAAATTCTATAAGAGCGGGGAAAGTGAATACCGACTAAATGATGTTCAGTGCCGCCTTAAGGATATCCAGAATCTCTTCATGGATACCGGTATTAGCACTGACAGCTATGCCATCATCGAACTCGGAATGGTAGATGACCTTATCAAAGACAAGGACAACAGCCGCCGTCGCATGCTTGAACAGGCAGCCGGCATCTCCATCTATAAAACAAGAAAAAAAGAAGCAAGGCTTAAACTGGATGCTACCGAACAGGACCTCGCGAGAATTGAAGATCTCCTCTTCGAGATCAATAACCAGTTAAAAGCCCTGGAAAGCCAGGCTAAGAAAGCGGAGAAATACCACGAGATCAAAAGAGACTATCGTGAAGTCAGCATTGAACTCGCCAAGGCTGCGCTGGAAGGTTTTAACCTCACGTATAAAGAACTGAACGAGCAGCAGGAAGCCGAAACAGATAAGAAGATCCGCATGGAAGCGGAGATCGCTACTGAAGAAGCGGCACTGGAACAGGAAAAGGTTTCTTTCATTGAAAAAGAACGCCAGCTGCAAAGCATGCAGCATGCATTCAATGAACTGGTTCAGTCCGTTCGAACAAAAGAGAATGAAAAGAACCTTGCTGCACAGCGACTGGAACACCTGGAAGAAAAAGAATCCAGCCTGCGTGAATTTTTACAAAAAGCGGAAGGTCAGTTAAGCGGTATCGATGAAAGCATTGGTTTTACCAACCAGCACGTGCTTGATGAAGAAGCTGCCCTGACTGGTCTGAATGATATGCTCACCAGCCTCCGTGAAGACGTTGACAACTCACGCAGCATTTTGGATGAGAAGCGCCGTACATGGGACAATCTCCGTAATGAATACCAGTATGTACAACGTAACCAGTTTGATGCCGAGAAAAAAGTAGCGGTTGCCGATACATCCGTTGAAAACCTTAAAAGAGCGATCTCCCAGATTGAAGAAGAAAAGAAACAGCGGGAAGACCAGCGCCATCATTTGGATCAGGATCGTATCCTCAAAGAAAAAGAGCTTAACATTAAAAAGGTAGACCTGGAGCAATTACAGCAACACCAGGAAAATACCCGTGAGCAGATATTGCAAACCCAATCTATTCTTGATGGCCTGCGTAATGAACTGGCCGAAGAGAATCGAAAACTTGACGCCAGAAAGAATGAACACGATCTGCTGAAAAGCATGATAGATTCCATGGAAGGATATCCGGATAGCGTTAAGTTCCTCCACAATAATAATAACTGGAATCACACATCGCCGATCCTTTCCGATATACTTTATGTAAAGGAAGAATACCGAACCGCACTTGAAAATGTGCTGGAACCTTACCTAAGCTATTATGTAGTTAATAACCTGTCCGAAGGTTTGAAGGCAGTTCATTTGCTGGATGAGAATAAAAAAGGCAAGGCCAATTTCTTTCTGCTGGATAAACTGAATGAAACGCCAGTGTCCACAGCCCCGGCGTCTAAAGATGAATTTGACGCATCAGATGAGATCATGGGTGCCAATGACCTGCTGGTTCCAACTCCTTCTGCTGCATTACCTGAGGAAGAGGATCGCACTCCCTATCAATATGCTCATCGCCCGCATCAGATGGAACAGGCAATCCCTGCGCTCAGCGTGGTGGAAGTAGAGGATCGTTATAAGAAACTGGCAGAACACCTGCTTTCAAATGTCTATATAGCCGATAATGAAGAGGCGCTGCAAAACAGCAATGGGTTTGTTGTAATTGAAAAGAACGGCAAATACGTTAAAGGAAAATATTCACTGACCGGTGGTAGCGTTGGTTTAATAGAAGGAAAGAAGATCGGTCGCGTCAAAAACCTTGAGAAATTACAGGATGAGATCATTGCGCAGGAAGAAGTGGTGGAAAAGCTCCGCAGTGCTATCCAGGCACGTCATAATGAAGTGATTGCTTTCAATGAAGACCTTCGTGAATCAGCCATCCGCGAAACGGAAAGAGAAATTCAGCAGCTCACTAACCAGGTCTTCAGTCTTCACAACAAATTGGAGAACCTGCATTCCATGCAGACCAATAGCCAGCACAGGCTGGAAGAACTGAATCACCAGGTCTTCCAGACCCAGCAGTCTGTTGAAGGAGTACGTAATCAATTGAATGAATACAGTGATCAGCTGGAAGCCATTTCAGGTAAGGTAAATGAAGCAGAGGAAGCTTTCCGTGCTGCAGAAGATGAATTCAGTAACGCTACCCGTCAGTTCAATGAATTCAACCTTAATGTTACTAAACAGCAAAGCAAGATCAATGCACTGAAACAGGAACTGGAATTCAAGACTAACCAGCTGAATGATCTGAAGCTGCAAATTGAAGCCAATACCAATCAGTTGGAGGAGACTGGTAGCAATATCCGTCAGTCTGCTGAATCCCTTGCTGGTATTGAAAGTGATTTATTGCAGATCATGCGCAGTCGTGAAGAAGAGGAGAGGAGTCTGAATGAAGCAGACCAGGCTTATTATAATATGCGCAACCTGCTCAGTGAAAAAGAAAGTGAACTGCGCCATAAGGTCAAGGAAAAAGAACAGATCGAGCACCTGCTCGCAGCCATAAAGGATAAACTCAATGAATTAAAATTGCAGCTTGCAGGAACCAAGGAGCGTTTGGATGTTGAGTTCCGCATCAGGCTCGAAGATATTCTTGACCAGGCCCGCACTACAGAAACTGCCCTTGAAGAATTACAGGAAAAGGCAGACCGTATGAAGAAGCGTCTGGAAAATCTCGGTGAGGTAAACCCTACTGCTATTGAAGCTTTCACCGAAATGAAAAAGCGGTATGAGTTCATCGTGGAGCAGAAGAATGACCTGGTTAACGCGAAAGACAGTTTGATGAAAACTATCGAGGAAGTGGAAGCAACGGCTAACCAGAAATTCCTTGAAACATTTAACCTGGTGCGCGATCACTTTACCCGTGTATTCAAAACCCTGTTTACGGATGATGATCAGTGCGACCTGATCCTGGAAAATCCCGAAAATCTTGCTGAAAGCGGAATAGATGTAATTGCCAAGCCCAAAGGCAAACGCCCTACCTCACTTACGCAATTGAGTGGAGGAGAAAGAACTCTTACAGCTACAGCGCTGCTGTTTGCGATCTACCTTATCAAACCTGCGCCATTCTGTATCCTGGATGAGGTGGATGCTCCGCTAGATGATGCAAACGTGAGCAAGTTCACCAATATGATCCGCCAGTTCAGTGAGAATTCGCAGTTCATCATCGTTACTCACAATAAAACGACGATGAGTACAGTGGATGTGATCTATGGGGTGACCATGCAGGAGCCAGGTGTCAGCAAACTTGTAAGTGTTGACTTCAGGGGATTAGGCGATAGTTAATTTATCGATTTACTTCTTCAATCACTTTACCAACACAGCCGCTTGGCATTTGAATATGCAATAAAGCGGCAACGGTTGGGGCTATATCTGTCATGTAGATCTCCCTGTTTGTTTTTCCCTGTTTAATACCCCATCCATACCATAAAAGGGGAATATGGGAATCATAGGGGTTCCATAGACCATGTGATGTGCCATTGCCAGTTCCTTCAACATACCCGGGTTTTAAAATGAAAGCAACGTCTCCACAGCGGGGAAAGTAATATCCATTGTTGATCCTTTCCCTTTGTGTTGCAGTGATGGGAGTTGTATTCAGATCGGCTATTCGGAAAGCCTGCATGATCTCTTTCTGTTTGCGCAGGTAGCTTACCGTCCAGTTTTCAATCTCCTCACGGTTAAGATTGGCCGCTTCAATCAGGCTGTCATTGAACACTACCATATAATTGTAAGTGTCGATGATTATTCTCTCTTTGCCATATTTTGCTTTTAGACCCTCATTCATGCCTTTTGTAATTTCCAGATCCGCAAAAGCACCACCTGGCAATTTGTTTTCAATCGAGAAATTAGGAACATGCGCCACTGCATGATCAGCAGTCAGGAAAACGGTATAGTTTCCTTTGCCAACATACCGGTCAAGGAATGCAAAGAATTTTCCCAATGTCTCATCGAGTCGGGCATAGTCATCCAGTTGTTCCCAGGAATTAGGTCCGAATGCATGACCAATATAATCAGGTGAAGAGAAGCTAACGGCAAGAAAATCTGTAGCGGAATTTCTTCCTAAACGTTCAGCAGTAACAGCTGCTTCTGCCATGGCTTCTGTATACATATTTCCATACGGCGTGGAAGCAATTTTTGCATAGTCTTTTCCGGCAAAGCGGCTGAGATCATAGGGAAACATTGTCTGGTCAGTTCCCAATGGTCTGGTCTCATACCATTCCTGATCTTGCGTACAATATTTTGGGTAAACCGATTTCGGGAGAAAGAGGTCCCATTTAAATTGATATAAAGAATCAACCAGCTTTCTATTATTAAACGCCTTCACCCATGAAGGCAATTCCTTCATGTAATATGAACTGGTGATAAAATTACCAGCATAGTCATACCAGTAGGCTGCCGTAGCTGAATGGCCTGCTGGCAGAATTGCACCTCTGTCCTTCAACGCTATTCCAATCACTTTGCTTTGAAAATTGGTAGCCAGGCGTAGCTCATCACCGATAGTAGTGGCAAACATATTACGCGGACTCATTTTTCCCCAGGTTGAAGCTGAGCCTACGGGTTGGACAGAATCGTCATCCGTACAATAAACAAGCTTTTTTTTCTGCCTGTCCCACCAGTTATTTCCCACTATGCCATGAATGGCAGGTACGGAACCGGTATAAGCACAGGTATGGCCAGCTGCTGTTACCGTAGGCGTATACGGAATAAAAGTATTCTCGCAGGAGAATCCCTGGCTTAAAAAGCGTTTAAAGCCGCCATCTGGTTTATACACATCATAAAAGCGATAGAGGTAATCCCATCTCATTTGGTCTATTACAATACCAACCACTAATTTGGGTCTTTGAATGGTTTGTGCAGGCAGAACATAAAAAGAAAGGAAAAGAGCAAACAGGATTGAGTATCTCCGCATGGTAAACACGTAATTTGAACAAATGTAATTAAATCAGGAATCAAAAACTTTCAAAGGGAAAGAGTAACTAATAGATCATATTAGTTTGGAAAAGGCAAAAGATGCCAGCAAAGATAAGCCACCTACCGCCCACCACAACACCATGAATCCCTGGTGTTCCACCAACTGGGCGCCAAGCAGTGGTCCCATGGTTTGGGCAGCTGACCAGGCCATCGTGTAAAGGGCAGCATACTGACCCCGGTTGGATGGATGAGTTCGCTTCACCCAGTAACTGTTCATAAATGGCATGGAGAATATTTCGCCGAAAGTAACCGCTATCATCATGGCCAGGGCCACAACTATCCCGGACGCCGGAATATTAAGGGCCATAAACGATAATCCTACCAGTGCTACACCGGAAGTAATATAGATCATACTTTTTCGCTTGCCTTCCAGTTTATAAACGAGCACCATTTCCACCAGTGCAATGATCACTCCGTTAATCGCCATTAAAAATCCGATATAGGGCTCGGAGAAGTGCAACTCTTTGCGGAAATAAACCGGAAGGTTGGTAAACAACTGGAAAAAGCAGCAGGCAAACAGCATTGTTACTGTAATGAAAAGGAGGTAGGTTTTATCGCGGTAAGCTGATAAGACTGGAGTACTGGTGGCAGTTTTGTGATGAGCCCTGAAATCTACAGGTTTGATAAAAGCCCACATTAAAAGTGCTGCAGTTATATTGGTAAAGCCGTCTACCCAAAATAATAATTCATAATTGATATGCGCCAGGAATCCACCTGCAGCACTTCCAACTGCCCAACCGATATTGATGGCCAGCCGGTTCAAAGCATAAGATCGGGTGCGATTCTCCTCCTTGCTATAAAAGGCAATGGCAGTAGTGTTTGCAGGACGGAATGCTTCATTTACCAAACTTAGCACGAATGTGAAAAGGCAGATCAATGGATAAGTCTTCATTTGTCCAAGGGTAATGAACAGCAATCCGCCTCCAAGCAGTGTAATTATTTGTACAGGGTAAAAACCGATCTTATCAGTGAGCCTTCCGCCAAACCAGGCACCGCAAAAAGCGCCTGCTCCAAAGAGTCCAAATACAAATCCTGCCTGACCAATGCTATATCCCATTTTATCACTGGTCAGATACAATGTCATGAAGGGTATTACCATTGTTCCACTCCGGTTGATGAGCATCACCAGAGATAATAACCATGTTGATCTTGACAAACCCAGGTAGGCATTCCGATATGTCTGAGTAGCAGCCCTTATCATAAGGAAGGCAAATATATTAAAGAAGAAGGAGGCGGAATACTGTTATGAAAGATCCCTTTTTGCCTTAGTACTTTTACCGGAAAATTGCTATTGGCCTGTTATTTGACGAACCGTATCTTGTCAATAAAGCCAATACCCATGAATAAAGCCGGTCGAATGATCAGGATATTTCGGTTTGTCCTTTTTGTTTTTGCTTTTATTTACTACCTGATGTTATTGGAGGGATGTAAGAAGTCAACGAAAGATATTCCTGAAGAACATCCCGCTAATCCAACTAATCCAGCAAACCCTGGCACTAATACCTGCAATGCTACAAAAGCCAATATAGAGGCCATTGATATTTTCCCTGCAGATAATCCATGGAGAAAAGATATTTCATCCAATCCTGTTGATCCTTTCAATACAGAGATCATTGCAGGCTTTTCTGCGAATGCGATCAAACCTGATTTTGGAAGCGGTCTCTGGCAAAATGCACCGATTGGAATTCCTTATGTTGCGGTTTGTAGCAACCAGGTAATGAACCCTGTTACTTTTACTGCATATGGTAATGAAAGCGATCCGGGTCCGTATCCAATTCCATTAAATGCTCCAGTTGAAGGTAATGGTAGTGGTGATGCACATGCGATTGCCGTAGATATTGAAAATGGGAAACTGTATGAGCTCTTTAATGCACATGTTAATGGGAATCATTGGGAAGCTGCCTCCGGCGCCATATTCAATTTAAATTCAAATCAAATGCGGCCAGAAGGATGGACCTCTGCAGATGCAGCTGGCCTTCCAGTATTTGCCGGTCTTGTTCGTTATGATGAAATAGCAAAGGGAGAGATTGATCATCCCATCCGTTTCACGCTCGCTTCAACACTGGTTAAAAAGGCCTATATCTATCCGGCACAGCATAAGGTGAACAGTACCGGCGGCCCTTATAGCCTTCCTTTCGGTGCAAGGATCCGTTTAAAAGCAGGGTTTGATATTAGCAGCTACTCTGCAACCAACCAGGTAATTCTTAAAGCCATGAAAAAATATGGTTTGATCCTTGCCGATATCGGTAGTAATCTCTATATCAGCGGAGCACCTGATGAGCGTTGGAGCAATGATGATCTTCGTAAACTCGGACAATTACACGGTTCTGATTTCGAAGTTGTCAAATTCAATAATTAAATTCTTGTTACGGGTAAGGAACAGGCTCAAGTTCTAATACCTGGTGTACATGATGCTTTAGATGTTTGATATAATCTATTGCCAGCCATTCCACCGTGCGCACTTCATTCGTTTTGACAGTGCGTTGCCCCATTTCAGGAGTGAGATTGGACAGAATGCGAACGATATGAAGGTTCATTAATTTCCACAGATCCACAATGCTTTTGAATTCATGTTCCTGGTAACCAGTAATGGCAACCCAGGCATCCTGATTATATTTAATAAACGGCTGTTCTTCATATTGCGATACAATAAACCGGCGGATATTGCTCTGCGCAGAATCAATTAAATGTCCTAATATTTCCTTTTTACTCCATTTGGCAGGAGAAGGTTTAATGGAAACATCTTCTTCCTTTAATCCATAAAGGCGATCTGAATATTGATGAATTAATGCGGCGAGCTCTGAAGAGATTTGTTGCATAATTGGATGAAATAGGCAACAAAGGTAAGAGGCCCTAGAATCTATGCACTACCGTTAATCCGTTACTTTCTCCGAAAAATGGCATTACTGCCGTCTTTCTCTTGCTTAGGTCCTTATTCCGGTGAATGCGGGGAATGATCAGGCCTGAAGCGGTACCCATGGTTACTCCTATGATCAGGTCAGAAGGAAAATGCCGACCCCCAAGATATCTTCCTATTGCTGTTCCAGCAGTGGCTGCACCCGCCAGGGTATAAAACAGCCATTTGAATCTTGATTCTGGATGATAGTCGGAGAAAACCGTTGCCATAAAAAATGTGGAAGTAGCAACCAGCGCCGGATGACCTGCATAAAATGAATTACGGGAACCACCCCGCAGTTTGAAATCAATAGGTGTTACAGGATTATAAGTATAAGGTCTAAGCCTGTCTCCAAAGTATACTGCCGTAACGTACGGAACTCCAGTTGCTCCCATTGCCTCAAGATATAGTAGAGCAAGTTTAGGAAAATCCTTTCTTGTTTTTTTATCTAGCAAAAAGATTATTGGCAAGGGTTGCGAACCATAAAATAGCATATTTGCAACCTTTGTTGCAGATTCACTATAATGCCTGGTAGCTGACCTGTCAAAGCGGTTAATATTTCTCGCGTCAAGGCTCTCCACCTCATCAACGGTTAACCGTTCCTTGTTATAGATCTTTGAAAAACCAAACAGGGTTGTAGCGGTTGTCACTGCAGTGATCGGAATATCGATTGCTGGTTTGATTCTATATACAGGCTGACTCTTTCCTTGTGTTTCATCGATAGTTGCTTTGGTGACCGGCTCGTTAACTGAAACGATGGTATCTGTCTTCAACGTGTCATGTACCATTCCGGTTGAATCCTGTGCAAATAAGCGGCTGCTGATCAATAGCGCCACAAGCATGGGTAACAGAGTATTTTTCATACGCTCTTTTTCAGACATCACTGTGTAATGCCGTTTGGGTTTATAACACATAGTTTACAAAAACTATGCGAACCACCTTCATTACAGTAAATATGAAAAAGTGGGGAATTGAGGCAACGATTGTGATTACTTTCATACACCTATTGAGCCATTTTATTGATCTGTTTCATCTGCACTTGGTCCATAACTTCCCGGGATGGGAATATTGAGTAGCCGCAGATAAACGCCTAATTGGGCACGGTGATGAATAGTTTGAGAAAGAGACATCCTTAATACCTCGCCTTTAGGATTGGTGCTATAAACCTGGTGGCCGTTGCGGAGCGTCCAGGGCTCATCCAGTTGTTCTGCAGATGCTTTCGCCAATTCTGTCCTTCCCTTCACCAGGTTCTTTTCAAAATATTCAAGCAATTGGGCTGTATCGTTGATATCTACTGGTTCATTATCATTTTCAGCATAATCAAGCTCTGAGGTATTCAACGCCATACTTATCCAGTCTGGCAGTTCCGCAACGTGCGTCGCCAGCCTCTTTAATGTCATGCTTTTTTCATGGGGAGCCCAGCCAAATTTGTCGTTAGGTACTCTTTGTAGCATTTTTCGTGTAGTGAGAGCTTCAGACTCAAGCTCTTTGGAGAGTTGTTGAAGAATTGTCATGGTATTTCTATTTTGTTGATAGAACAAAATAAAAACAGGGTAGTGACAACCTTATGGCAGTCTGTTTTTGGGAATAGGAAATTCTTTAATAATCTACCGGCAGCTGCTTCATGTAATCGTTCAGAGGAATATGTGAGGATTTCATAAAAGGATTGCCAGTATTCCGGACACGCAGGATGCGTGCAACCTTGAAATCACGGTAATCATTGCGGGAATGGCACCATCCGATCAGATGCCAGTTGAAGGCATAAAAGACAAGTCCGATGGCTTCTACCTGTCGCTGGCTCACTTCTTCCTTTTTATTCCTGTAATCTATTTCCACAATGATTTTACTTCCAATCGCGTCTTGCAGCACGGTCAGGTATTCAAAATTGAGCGTAAAACAGGAAGGTTTCTGAAGCCTTATCGTTTCATTCATTGATTCCAGCTTTTCCTTTTGCGGACCTCGCAACACAGATTTGACCTTATTAAGGGCATTGGAATAGTGTGTCTGGATGGACTTATCAGCAAATCCATATACCAGTGCTTCGGTTAGCAGGAGAGCATTGGCCTCCTCATTGGAAAAGGAAACCGGCGGCAGAAAATAGCCCTGCACCACAAAATATCCTTTGGCTGCCTCAAAACTAACAGGGATACCCAGCTCGCAAAGTGCCTTTACATCCCGGTAAACAGTTCGGGTGCTGATGCGGAATTTATCAGCGATCTTTTCAGCTGGCACGAATTTTTTAGATTGAAGCAGTGTCAGTATTCCAAACAACCTGTCTACCCGGTTCATAATTACTCGTTTAATCGGAACAAAAATAAGTGGTTTACTGGCTCAATCCCGAGGCGATATGAGGAAGAATTTCCCCATTGACTGTTATTTCCTGTTTAATTGTTCCGGCAGCAAAATTGCAATTATTTCAATACCCCCGCATCCCACCAGCCATTCCAACCTTATGATAATGCACACATTTCTAGTTGATAAAAGTTTATGGCGATTTGCCTTTAATGATGTTTTGGAATGATACTGATAATAGATGATAAGCCGGAAAATCTGTTTTCCCTCAAGACAATTTTAACCTTACACTCGTTTCCCGTTGACACAGCAGAAAGTGGCGAAGAGGCTCTTAAAAAGGTATTGAAGAATAACTATGCACTCATCATCCTGGATGTGCAGATGCCCGGGATGGACGGGTTTGAAGTGGCGGAAGCACTTTCCGGCTACAGTAAATCCCGGGATGTTCCCATCATCTTCCTGAGTGCCGCCAGCACCGAAAAGAAATACATCACAAAAGGCTACACATCTGGTGGTATCGATTATATCACTAAACCAATTGATCCGGATATACTCCTGCTCAAAGTAAAAACATTTTATAAATTATTTGAGCAGACCAGGCAATTGAATGAAATGCAGGAAATACTTCGTTCAGAGATTGAGTTCAGAAAAAAGGCCCAGGCGGAGATCAATGCCAAAGCACTGGAATTAAAATCCATCCTGGAGACTATTCCCCAACTTGCCTTTACAACAAAAGCTACCGGCGAACTGGAATACGCAAATAGCCAGTGGCTGAATTATGTTAGCTCTGCATTCCGTTTCCCTGAGGTTCATCCGGATGATAAAGACATTGAATCTTCTTTCCACGCAGCCATATCATCCGGGAAACCATTTGAAATGGAAGTCCGGATCAAAAGAATAAAAGACAATGTATACCGATACCATTTGCTGAGAGTACTACCGGTTTGGGAAAATAATGCTATTTTAAGATGGGTAGGTACATTTACCGATATTGAAGATCAAAAGCAGGCAATCAAAAGAAAAGATGAATTCATCAGCATTGCCAGTCATGAATTAAAAACGCCACTCACTACTATCAAAGCCTATGTGCAGCTACTGGAAAGGATGTCTAAAGACCCCACGGCCCAGAATTATGTAAACAAGGCCCTGTTCCAGGTAAACAAACTTGACAAACTGATCGCTGATCTGCTTGATATCTCAAAAATTGAAAGCGGCAAGATGAAATTCGACAAAAAGAAATTTCGTTTTGAACCCATGCTTTCCGGTGTACTCGATATGGCACGACAAACCTATCCTGAGTTTGTATTTGAACAAAAAGGCAAAGCGGATGCTGAAATATTTGGAGATGAGACCCGGCTTGAGCAGGTGCTGGTGAATTTTATTTCCAACTCAGTTAAATATTCAGCATCCCGAAAGGAAGTATTTATAGAAACGTCCATCACCGGAGAAAATAAACTGCTCGTGTCTATTAAGGATTTTGGCATTGGTATTCCCAAAGAACATCAGCAAAATCTGTTCAAGAAATTTTACAGGGTGGAAGATCAGGTAAAGACCACACAGGGTTTGGGTATCGGACTATACATTTGTGCCGAAATATTACAGCGCCATAACTGTGATTATGGGGTGCAGAGTGAACCTTCCGATGGTACTACCTTTTATTTTTCTATCCCGTTAAACTAGCTATTAACTTAAGTCCTTTCATGCAAAAGCAATCAAAGAGGAATCTTACCGGAGGATTTGGGATATCATTGTTTATCCTTTTAGTCACATCGGTCGCCTCCTTCATCAGTATCAGGCAACTGATCAGAAGTTCAGAGTGGGTGACGCATACCCATGCCGTTATTCAGAAGCTGGAAGAGATAATTTCCAATACCAGGGACGCAGAAACCGGGCAGCGGGGATTCCTTCTTACCCACGATGTTTCTTATCTCGCTACTTATAATGGAACATATGAGAAAGTGAGCAGCACTCTTGATGAACTCAATTCCCTGATGGCAGATGATCCTGAACAAAAGAGCAGGCTTGCAAAGCTGAATGCATTAGTTAACCAACGCTTTCGGTACCTGAAATTGTCCATTGACAACGTGCAATCCAACAAGCCAATTAACAGCGATAATCTCAAACTGGGTCAGGCCCTGATGCAACAAAGCCGGAATCAGGTAGATGAAATGAAATCAGTGGAATATGGCTTATTGGCAGAACGAACTAAAAAAGCTGATCAGTTTACGAGGTTCACGCCAATTATGATCATCATTGCTGCGGCTCTGGCAATATTAATAACGGTCTATTATTACCGCCGCCTGAATGGGATTTTCAATGAGATCAATAAACTGAATGCAGAGCTGCGGAAGAAGGATGAGCAGATAGCCTCAAGAATAAGCGCCACCCAGCGGATCGCGGCGAGAATATCCCAGGGTGATTTTAAGACCAGGGCTACAGATGAAGAAAAAGATGAACTGGGAAGTCTTTCCATTTCCTTAAACAAAATGGCTGAATCGCTGGAGCGCTCCTTCTCGGATATTGAAGGAAGGGAATGGTTACAAAAAGGATCTGCAGAGCTAAACAAAAATCTGGTCGGAGAAAAGCAGGTAACGACGCTGGTAAATGATATCATTTCGTTCCTGGCATCCTATACGGATAGTGCTGTTGGAGCTTTTTATTTAATGGAAAATGAAAGCAACCTGGTATTGAAAGGAGGTTATGCCCTGATGCAGAAGTATGGATTGGTGGTTAAAACTGGAGAAGGCATTGTAGGGCAATGCGCTAAAGATGGCAAGGCTATTACTATCGATAATATCAACGAAACGGATTTCAGTATCAGTTTTACTGCTGGAGAGATAAGGCCGAAAAGTATCCATGTATTCCCTGTTTATTTTGAAAACAGGCTGATTGGAATTATTGAAATGGGGTCCCGTTCCACATTCACTACCCTGCAAAAAGATTATTTTAAAATGGCTGCTGAAAGTATCGGTATTGCCATCAACTCAGCCTATACAAGAGTAAGGCTCCAGGAATTCCTTGAAGAAACACAGGCACAGGGAGAAGAACTCCAGGCGCAACATAGTGAACTGGAAGGGTTAAATACAGAACTGGAAGCGCAGGCGCATAAACTTCAGGTCTCAGAAGAAGAATTGAAGGTTCAACAGGAAGAATTGATGGAGGCCAACCAGGAACTGGAAGAACGATCCAGATTGCTGGAAGAAAAAAACCACATGGTTGTTGTCAGAAATCTCGAGATACAGCAAAAGGCCGAGGAACTTGCCCAAAATGCTCAATACAAATCGGAGTTCCTTGCCAACATGAGCCATGAATTAAGAACACCTCTTAACTCCATACTTTTATTGTCAAGATTACTATCAGAGAACAAAAATCAAAATCTTGATAGTGAACAGGTGGAATTTGCAAAAGTTATTCAAAGCTCAGGCAATGGATTATTGCAATTGATTGATGAGATACTGGACCTGTCAAAGATTGAATCCGGAAAAATGCAACTGGATTATGAACTGATCTCCATCAATGAGATTGCAAATGACATGAATTCTCTTTTTGCTCCCATGGCTAAAGAAAAAAAGGTGGAATTCAGCATTCATATTGATCCGGCGCTTCAGGGACAGATTGAAACAGATAAGATGAGACTGGAACAGATCCTTAAAAACCTTATCTCCAATTCTTTGAAATTTACTAACAAAGGATTCATCACGCTTTCAGTGTATCCAAATAAAGAAGATAAAGCCATGATAGATCTATCCGTTAAGGATAGTGGCATTGGCATTCCTTCAGATAAACAGGAATTGATTTTTGAGGCATTTCAGCAGGCAGACGGGTCTACCCGAAGGAAATATGGTGGTACCGGATTGGGCTTGTCCATCAGTCGTCAATTAAGCCGTTTACTGGGCGGCGATATTAAATTGATCAGCCAGGCTGGAGAAGGAAGTGAGTTCATAGTGACAATTCCAATGTCCCAGCAATTCATTCCCGGCAAAAATGATGGCAAAGGAGTATATCCCGTTACAGCAACCACAGAAAAAGCAAACGGTATTGATCATCCTGGGCAAACGGATCACTATACTTCTCCGGTTATCCCGGAAGAAGTGCCTGATGACCGGAATAAAATAGAACCGGGAGATAAACTGATCCTGATCATTGAAGATGACACAGTATTTGCAAAGACATTGCTCGACTTCACAAGGGAAAAAGGATATAAAGGATTGATTGCAGTGCGTGGAGATTATGGGATTGAAATGGCAAGGCTATATAAACCTATGGGAATATTACTGGATATTCAATTGCCGGTTAAGAGTGGTTGGGATGTAATGGATGAGATTAAGAAGGATCCTGTTACCCGTCATATACCTGTTCACATCGTGTCATCCTATGAAATGAAAAAAGAAAGTCTTTCCAGGGGTGCTGTGGATTTCCTCCACAAACCGGTTGCATATGAAAAAATGGAAGATGTTTTCCGGAAGATAGAGAGTGTGGTCAAAAAAGATTCCAAAAAAGTAATGATAGTTGAGGATAATACCAAACATGCAAAGGCACTTGCATATTTTCTATCCACCCATAATATTAACTCTGTAATATCTGGAGATATAAATGAAAGCGTTAACTCCCTTGAGCAACGGGAAGTGGACTGCGTGATCCTGGATATGGGCGTTCCGGACATGAAAGTCTATGAAACGCTGGATACAGTGAAAAAAAACGCAGGACTTGAAAGCACACCCGTATTGATCTTTACGGGTAAAAGCCTTTCAAGAGCAGATGAAATAAAATTGAAACAATATGCAGATTCTATTGTGCTGAAGACTGCTCATTCTTTCCAGCGTATACTTGATGAAGTTTCGTTATTTCTCCATCTGGTGGAAGAAAATAACAGGCCACAAAAGAAATCAGCTGGGCTTTCGCGTGGTGCAGGGTCCCTTTCTGAAGTATTATCCAATAAAAAAGTACTCGTAGCGGATGATGATGTAAGAAATATTTTCTCATTGACCAAAACCCTGGAGAAGCATAAGATGGAAGTGGTTTCAGCCATCGATGGCAGGGAAGCATTGCAGGCCCTGGAAACCAATCCGGATACGGATATTGTACTTATGGACATCATGATGCCTGAATTGGATGGATTTGAAGCAATTGCCAGAATCAGAGAAAATCCAATGTGGCATGATCTTCCAATTATAGCTGTTACAGCAAAGGCTATGTCCGGAGATCGTGAAAAATGTATCAGAGCAGGTGCTTCGGATTATATCTCCAAACCTGTAGATATTGACCAGCTCGTATCCCTGTTGCGGATATGGCTGTATGAAAAATAAGATAAAAACTATCACACTTATTTAGAATCAATGGTGATTATATCTGACGAAGAGATTGACCTGCTGCTGGATGATATGCTGGAGATATATGGCTATGATTTCACAGAATACTCTAAAGCATCTTTGCGGAGAAGGATACAGAGAATTATTGTTAATGACAGGCTCACGAGCTTTGCTGAATTCCGCTACCGTTTAAAAAATAGTAATGATTATTTTACCCATATCATTGAGGAGATCAGTGTGAATGTAACAGAGATGTTGCGTGATCCGGGATTTTATAGGGCCATTGTAGAAAAAGTTATTCCGGTGCTGACCAGCTATCCCTTCATCAGAATATGGCATGCAGGATGTGCAACCGGAGAGGAAGTTTATTCCATGGCCATCCTTTTGAAGGAGGCTGGGCTACTTCATAAATCACTTATTTACGGGACCGATATCAACCCTGCTGCGCTGGATAAAGCCAGGCAGGGCATTTTTCCCATAGGCCAGTTACAGCAATATTCCAGAAATTATATTGCAGCAGGAGGGAAGGGTGATTTTTCCGACTATTATACCTCCAGTTACCAGTTGGTAAAATTTGATGAAAGCCTTGCCAGGAAAATGGTTTTTTCTACGCATAATCTTGTTACAGATTCATCTTTCAATTCTTTTCAGCTGATCTTTTGTCGCAACGTAATGATCTATTTCGATAAAAAATTGCAGGACCGTGTTCTTCAGCTGTTTGATAGCAGTTTGGAACATTTTGGCTTTCTTGCCCTCGGCACCAAGGAAACAATCCGGTTTTCACCCATTGCTTCGAATTACTCACAATTAGGCAGAGAAAAAATATGGAGGAAAAAATCATGACCTCCAGTCGCCCGATAATAATTATAGGCGGTTCAGCCGGAAGCCTGCAGGCAATATTCAAAATGTTTACAGGTATGCAGGATATCAATCATATTGTGATCATTCTCGTAATTCATCGTAGTCGGGGGGCAGATCAGGGGCTGGAGGAAATTATCACTGCAAAAACAGGTTTACCAGCTAAGGAGATTGAAGAAAAAGAGATCCCTGTTCAGGGTTGTTTATATGTGTGTCCTCCTGACTACCATCTGCTTTTTGAAAAGGATCAAAGCTTTACGCTTGACTATTCTGAAAAAGTAAATTTTTGCCGTCCCAGTATTGATGTCAGTTTTGAATCTGGAGCGGATGTTTTTGGAAGCTCATTGATAGGTATTCTTTTATCAGGAGCCAATTCAGATGGTGCGGACGGACTGGCCTATGTAAGAGAAAAAAAAGGGAAAACAATTGTGCAAAATCCTGAGGAAGCACAAGTGCCCTATATGCCGCTTCAGGCGATCCACAGAAATATTGCCGATCATATTTTTACTACGGCTGAGATCAGGAGTTTTATTGGAGAGCTGCGAAAGTAAACGCCAGCATAGCATCCAATTATTGAGGGACAGTATTCCTTTTCAGCGCTTCCAGGACCAGGGTTTCCAGTTGGGCTATGTCAAAAGGTTTTGCCAGGTGGTATTCAGCCCCGGCCTGCCGGCTGAGGGTTTCAACATTAAAGTTGGCGCTGAAAAATATTACAGGGATATGTTTAGTCTCTTCCGTATCCTTGATCACTCTTGTGGCCGCTATCCCACCAGATTGAGGAATGCTGTTATCCATCAGGATAACATTAGCCCCTGCCTCGATGATCTTTTTGGCCACATCATCGCAATTATTTGCGGTAACAACCCGGAAGCCTTTGGATTCTAGAATAATAGCACATATCTGCAAGATCTCTGCATCGTCATCGAAAATGATAATCGTATTCTTCATTCAGTTCTGTATGTATAAAGACAGGCTGAAGAATAATACAAAAATCACTCCTAATTTCAGGCTTGGGATAATTTGCTGATGTTATTCCACTCATTTCATAAGGCATACAAGGCTAACAATGCCCCAGGAGCCAGTAAACTATAGCAAAAACCGCAATAAATCCGAGGCATCCTCCTCCCCATTTATAGCCGGCATAACCAGCAATTAAAGTTCTGAGCCAATCTCGCATGATATTACTATTTATAGATGAATGATTATTTACTTTTATAGGTTACTCTCCATATTTTATTGTCGCCATCATCCGTAACCAGCAGGGAACCATCACCAGCCTGTACAACTCCTACCGGTCTGCCATAAACTTTGCTTTTTTCCTCATCTGCTATAAAACCAGTCAAAAAATCTTCGGGCTTTCCTGAGGGTTTCCCATTTCCAAAAGGTACAAATACTACTTTATAGCCAGCCAGATGCGAACGGTTCCAGGAGCCATGCTGGGCCACAAAAGCTCCATTGTGATAACTGGCCGGGAAATTATCACCTGTATAAAATACCAGGCCTAAAGAGGCTGTATGGGAACCAAGTGCCACATCCGGAACAATGGCATTCTTAACCAGGTCGGGCCGCTGTTTGGATGCATCTATTCTTGGGTCAGGATTCTGACCGAAATAACAATAAGGCCATCCATAAAAGCCGCCTTCTTTCACGCCTGTCAGATAATCGGGCAGAACGTCATCACCCAATTCATCTCTTTCATTTACTGCTGCCCAGAGTGTACCTGAGCCTGGCGCCCATCCCATCCCTACCGGATTCCTTAACCCACTTGCATATATTTTCTCATTAGACCCATCCAGGTTAACTTCAAGAATATCTGCACGGCGGTTTTCTTTCTCAATTCCGTCCTCAGCCACATTTGTTGATGAGCCTACTGATATATAAATTTTATTCTTTGCTGAATTGGTGATGATATTTCGGGTCCAGTGTCTTCCTTTTCCTGGCAGGGCAACCAGCTGTTTTGGAGAAGCTGTAATGGAAGTAGCAGCTGGATCATAAGGATATTCCAGCAGCGCATCGGTATTGGCCACATAAAATTTATTATTGATCACCAGCATGCCAAATGGCTGGTTGAGGTTTTGCAGGTAAACAGTTTTTGATTCAGGCAATCCATCCTTATTCTTATCCCTGAATAAAAGAATATTATTTCCCTTCTTGCCTTCCTTGTCAGCCTGCGCTACAAAAATATCCCCATTGGAGGCTACATACATCCAGCGTGGGCTTTGAAGGTTATCTGCAAACAGGCTTACTGTAAATCCTTCCGGTGCCGCAGGCATTATATTATTTTTCCAGCCTGTTACATCCGCACGGTTTGTTACAGATCTGGTAGCATTTGGTTTTGGAAGTGAATCCAGGTTATTGGTCACTGTCTGTTGTGCATTGGATGCCGAATCAGCAGCTGCTTTTTCTTCAGGTGAAGACTCATTGTTGTTACAGGAATAGAATGGGAGTGCTGCAATAACCAAAAGAAATAAGCTGCGCATACCTGAAGTTTCCTAATAGAGGCAAAAACCATGCATCAGCTTTTAAAGGTTGTTCAGGGGCAATATGGGGAAGAATTTGGTCAATGGTGTTTAAAATATTGAATTTCTCTTTCATGTTTTTTGGCTGCTGCGATAGATGAAAAAGTTCCAAGATTTTTTCGCTTTCCGGTTTTAGGGTCTTTTTTTCTGGAATAGATCCTGTATCCTGATTTTAATTTTCGTATCATAAT
>Ga0136846_1237599_pt1 | contig 22473 bp, 10 predicted proteins | sample HopSoiMetagenom2_FD_96841 | JGI IMG/M metagenome (GOLD analysis project Ga0136846, IMG submission 96841) | Grasslands soil microbial communities from Hopland, California, USA - 2 Assembly 2016 (version 4) | ecosystem: Environmental > Terrestrial > Soil > Grasslands | place: USA: Hopland... | reverse complement strand
CGGAACGTCCAGGGCACCGCTGCCCAGTAGTAGTACAGGCCGCCAGCGGCGGTGGCCGTCCGCGCCAGATCGAGGAAGGACGCCGGGATCGACTTCATCCCGATGGGCTCGAGCAGCTGCGCGTCCTCCGCCGAGAAGCGCTGTCGATGGATTGTCTGCGGCGCGATCAGCACGTCCCCAGGCTCCAGGCGGCTCTGGCCGGGCGCGTACTCGCGCAGGCCCCGCTCCGATGCGTACCACTGCCACCCCCAGTGGCCCACGGTCCAGGCGGCTTCCGGAAAGGCTTGCGCCTCCCGCCGGTAGACGTCGGCGCGCCGCGCGTCGGAGAGCGCCAGCATCACGCCCAGCACGGCGGTGGCAGCGAAAGCGGCCCGGGCCGGCACCGGCGCGGGGGGAAAGGCGCGCGCGAGCAGCAACAACAGCGCGGGAAGCGCCAGCAGCACGTGCCGGGCGGCCGGGAAGGGCGCAAGGAAGACCGCCATCGCCAGCGCGGTGCCGACCCAGGTCACCAGAACGGCGGTGAGCTCGCCGCCGGCGGCGATGGCCCGCCGCGCCAGCACCACCAGGAAGAGGCCGTTGGCGAAGAAGAGGCCGCGCAGCACGGCATCGGTGCGGTTCACGCCCTCGAAGGCCGGCAGATCGCCCAGCGGGACCAGAAGCCCCGCCGCCGCGATGGCCGCGCCGATCAGGCCGCAGATCCACAGCAGCCTTCGGTGGGCCCGGGCAGCGAAGGCGAGCGCGAAGGGCGAAAGGGCGCCCAGGCCCAGGACCCAGAGCGGAAGCCGCCCGGCGCTCAGCGCGACGAAGGTGGGCAGGCCTTCGTCGGCCGAGCCGAGCTGCGTTCCGCGCTCGAGCAGGTGGATTCCCCCGTAGGAGAACCAGTTGAAGGCGCTCCACGCCAACAGCGCGCCGATGGGCAAGCAAAGCGCGCGCAGGTCCCGCCACCGCCTCCGGGACACGGAGAGCAGCACGAACGCGGGCAAGAGCGCCAGCGCGGCGTACTTGATCAGGCATCCGGCCGCGGCGAAAGCGCAGGCCTGCCAGCCGCGCAACTCGCGGCCTTCGCGCTCGCGCAGGGCCATGCAGAGAAAGAAGCCCGCCCACATCGCCAGCGTGGGCACGTCGGCCATCAGATTCGCGGCGGGCAGGAAGGCCGGCCCCAGCGCCACCACCGACGTCACCCACAGCGCATGCCGTGGCGCCACCAGCGCGGCCAGCTTCCAGATCAGGCAGAGCGCCAGCACGACGAAAGCCGCCGAGAAGAGATGCAGCATCTGCACCGACGCGCCCAGCTTGAGGGCGGCCGCGAACAGATACAGCATGAGATGAGGGATGTTGAGCGCGTGGACCGGCTCGGGCAGCTGATCCCAGTTCACCAGCGCGTTGGAGGCGTGGATCGGATCGTGCACGATGGCGCGCGCGATGAAGAGGTGGGCCGCGTCGTCGACGTGGACGGCCTTGCCGAGCGTGAATGCGGAGGCCACCGCGGCGAGGAGCATCACCGCCGGCGGGACCTTGATGCGGTTCATCTGCGCGGGACTCTAGCACCCGACCGCGCGGCCACTCGATCGAAAACGGGGTCAGGGCGCGAGGCGGTAGACCGAGGGCCCTGCGCTGCCCGTGCCGGCGCTCACATAGGCCCACTCCGTGCCGCCGTACGTGAAGGCGCGCCCGTCGAAAAGGCGGGTGAGCGAGGCGCCCAGGCCGTTGCCGCCCAGGCCCGGACACGAAGATGGCCCGGCCGCGCAGCCTTGCCTCCCGGTGAAATCGGCGGCACTGGAGACGTTGGGCAGCGCCGTCCGGTAGATGCGGGCGCCGTTCGGATTGTTGAACCCCACGTAGAGGTGGCTGGCGGTGGCGGCGAGGAGCGTGATGGCGCTGTTGCCACTCTGGTTGAGCTGGGTGAGCCGCGCGTCACCCGACGTGTTGGGCGCCACAAGGGTCCAGTCGCCCGGCTCACACTGCAGCGGGTCGGCGCCGCCTGCCGGGTTGCAGGACCAGAGCTGCGGTCCCGTGGTGGTATTTCGCGCGGCGAACAGGCGCCCTCCGAACGCGACCATACCCGGGACGGCCCGCTGCCACGGCTCCAGCGCGCCCAGTGCAGTGGAGTCCACCGTCACCGAGGACAGACCGCTCCAAGAGGAGGGCGCCGGGGTGGCGTTGGCCCAGTTGGCGCAGCCACTGGAAGCGCAGGTCGTCGGCGCGCCCACCGAGCGCGCGATGCCGCCGTTGTTGGCCACGTAGAGCGAGCCGTTGAAGTCGCGCAGCGAATCCACCATCAGGATCGTGTGGCCGCTGTTGGCCGGAGACCCCAGCGCGCCCACCGCGGGCAGGTTGACGCCATTGAGGTTGACGAGGTCGGTGCCCCCCCCGGCCTGGTATCCGGGCAGCGCGGGCATGGTCCGCAGCACGTTGAGGACGGGAGTGGAGGCGCCAGATGCCGTCGAAGGGCCGCCCGTGTCATAGAACCCGAGGTAGAGCTGGTTCTGCATGAAGTGCGCCGCGGTCATCATCCGCGCCGAGCTGCCCTGTCCGGCGGCCAGCTGCACGAAGGCCAGATCGTCGAAGCCCGAAGCGAGCGGGAAGTTGCCGTTGGTCATGTAGAGGTAGCGCGAGCCGCCGCTGGGCGAGGCACCGGTGACGAGGTACCACTCGGTCCCGTTGACGGTCCCGGACGCGAACATGGCGCGCCCGCCCTCGTTGTCAGGTCCGCAGGCGGTGCTGTTCTGCGCGCACCCCAGCGACCCGATGGTGTGACAGGCCGGCGCGAGGAGCGGGAGCTGGTAGGCGGAGTTGCGGGCCGCGTTCAAGAGCGTGGTGTCGACCTCCAGCTTCCAGTTGATGGGCGTGGGGCCGCTGCCGTCGGGCGCCATGCGGATGGCGCCGGAGCCGGTCTTGTTGGGACCCGCGTAGAGCATGCCCTGGTAGGAGAAGAGATACGCGAAGCTGGTTCCATCGCCGCCGAATGGGTCGCTCGAGATGGCTGTGGCCTCGGGCTGCGACTGCACCGCCTGCGACGCGCTCGCGCTCGCCGACAGCGGCGCGCCGTTGTTCGCGTCGCTGCCGGTGACGTTGGTAGCGAGTTGAAGCGTGCCCGGCCCCGAGGCGGAGAGCGTCCAGATGAAGGTCGTCGAACCGCTACCCGCCAGCGTGACGCTGCCCGAGGGTGCCGAGAGGACCACCGCCGGTCCGCCCAGCGCCAGCAGCCCTGGCTGCACTGAAAGCGCCGTCGCCTGGCCCGTGTTGTTGACCGTCAACGTGGCAGTAAAGGTGTCTCCCTTGGAGATGGTCGGCGGCAGCGCCAGCGAGGCGGAGAGCGCCGCCGGCGCCTGCACGGCGACCGTCGACGGCGCGCTCTGCGCGGAGAGTGTGGCGCCGGAGTTCGCATCGACGCCGGACGCGGACGCCGAGAAGTCGATGGAGCCGGGCGCGGTTCCGCTCTCGGTGAACGTCCAGGAGAAGGTGGCGCTCGCCCCTCCAGCGAGACGCACTGTCGCCGGAGCGTCCGCGCTGACGGCGTTGGCCCCGCCGGTCGCCTTCTTGATCACGGCAGCGGTCACCGAGGCGGCGTCAGCCTCGCCGGTGTTGGTCACCGTGCAGGTGACGGTGAACGTCTGCCCGCGGTCGATGGTCGAGGGCGCCAGGCCACAGGACATGACGCCGAGTGAGGCCGGCACCAGCACCGGCACCGGGGCCGACGTGGTCCCCGCGGAGACGTTCACGCCGCTGTTTGCGTCGGAGCCGCCCGCGGTCACCGAGAAGGAGAGCGACCCGGACCCGGTGCCGTTTTCCACGTAGTCGAAGAGGAAGGTGATGGTTGCGCCTGGAGCGACGTCCAGAGGAGCCGGTGCGCTCGTCGAGCTGGCGGTGGCGCCACCCGAGCTCGTCACCTGCCGCTGGACGGTCCGCACGCCGCGCGCGATGGCGCCTCCTGTGTTGGACACGCGCGCCGTGACCTGGAAGGTCTGCCCGCGGCTCAGCGCCCTCGGCGCCTCGAGGGTCAGCGAAAGAGCGGCGGGCTCCTCCACTGCGGTGACGGCCTCCGGCGACGTGGCCTGCACGGTAGTCCCACTGTTGGCGTCGGTCCCGGTTCCCGAGACGGTGAAGTGAAGGGCGCCGGATCCGATACCCGATTCCGTGCAGGACCAGGTGAAGGTCGCCGAACTGCCGCCCGGAATGTCGGCGGCGGCGGGAGCGCTCACCACCGTGAAGTCCGCGCCGCCCACGCGCGCGGTCGCGAGCGCCGGCTGCACGCCGCGCGCGGTGGCCTGCCCGTCGTTCACCACGTTCGCGGTCACGGTGAACGCCTGACCGCGGCTCACGGCCGCAGGAGATGTCGGCATGGTGGCCGCCAGCGCCGCAGCCGACTGGACGGTCCCGGTCGCCGTGGCGCTCGCCTGGAGAGCCTGGCCGCTGTTCGCGTCCGCTCCGCGCGCGCTCGCGGAGCAGTCGAGCGTGCCCGCGGAGGCTGCCAGAAATCCCCAGGCCAGGGTGAGGGTCCCGCTTCCTGACAAGGACGGCGGGATGGCCGGCGCGCTGCGCAACCTGGCGGCGGGCCCGCAGTCCGGAGGCGGAACGTCGAGTTGGACCACTGCCGCCTCGCCGGCGTTGCCCAGCGTCTCCGTCACCGTGAATGCCTGGCCCGTGGAGACCCGGGCGGGCGCCGAGAGCCCGGCCGACAGCGTCGCCGCGGTCTCGATCTTCACGGTCGTGAAGGTCGACGTCGAGACCTGCTCCGCCGAGTTGGCGTCGTTGCCGGCGACGCCGGCGTTGACCTGCGCGGCTCCCGCGCGGTCTGCGCGCATCGTCCAGAGAAAGCTCCATTGCTCCCCGCCGCTGACGGACTCGACCGGTGGCAAGACGACTGGAGTGGTCAGCGCCGAGGCGGGGCTGGCGTCGCCCACCGATACGGCCGCGGCCTGGCCGTCGTTTGCGACCATCAGCTGTGCCTTGAACTCCTGGCCCACCGAGACTACCGCGGGAGCGGTCAGCCGGACCGCGCGCAGCTGCGCGGGCATCTGCACGTCGATGGCGGGCGACGAGGCGGAGCTTCCGACGGGAACGCCGGTGAGCGCGTCGGCGCCGGCGGCCGAGATGCGCACCTGCGCACGCGCCGGGGAGGCGCCGTGCAGCGGCAAACGGAAGGTGCGCGTCTCGCCCGCGGGGACGTCCTGCGGCGCGACCTGCTGCGACTCGAAGGCCGGATCGGCATCGACCGCCGGCGAGACCGAGGCGGCGTCCACGTCGCCCAGGTTGCTGACGGTCAGCGCCGCGGCGAAATCCTGGCCCACGTCCACGGCGGCAGGGAGCGGGTCCAGCGAGGCGATCAGCGCCGGCGGAGAGAGCGCGGTCACCTTCGCTGCGGCGGCGGCCGGCGTGAGCGGAGATCCGGTGAGGGTATCGGTGAGGGTCGCCACCAGGTCCAGCTCGGTGGTTCCGCGCTGCGACAGCACCGCCGGGATGTCCAGGGCAAGCGTGCCGCCTGCTGGAACGATCGCGCCTGCGGCCGCGGCCACGCCGCCCATCTGCAGGCTGTCCACCCGCGCGTCGACCCCTCCCGCATTGGCAAGCTGCGCGTGCACCTGGAACGGAGCTTGCGTCTCCACGCGTGCAGGCGCCGCCACCGAGACCGAGATCTGCGGCGGCGATCGGTCGGAGAGCGTGAAGGCGGCGGGCAGGGTGCCGCTCAGGCCGTAGGGATCGACCACGGTGACGTCGAGCGTCCCTGCGGGCAGGTCGGGCGGCAGCTCGACCTCCAGGATGTCGGTGCCGTTCTCGTCTGACCGGAAGCGCGGCGCCGGAACCGCAACCGCGCCGAGGCGGACGGTGAACTCCGCGGTCACCGCGCCGCCGCCGCCCAGGTGCTGGACGCCGCGCGCCTGGTAGCCGGTCCCCGAGATGCGCAGCGTGACTGCCTCGCCGCGATACGCGCCGCGCGGCGCGACGGCCAGCGGCTGGGGGCCTTCCGGGCCCGAGAGGCGCGCACAGGCCAGGGCACAGAGCAGCGGCAGGAGGACGCGTCGCGGCATCATCAGAGCAGCTCGATGCGGTAACCCGCGCAGAGGGTGAGGGCGGTGAGCGCGCCGTCGAGATTGGGCAGCGCGAAGGACTGCGTGCGCAGCAAGCGCGCTTCCAGGAACGGCACGCCGCCCCACATGCGCCGCTCGGCGCCCAGGCCCAGCTCGAAGCCCGGGACCGCGCCGCGCGACGTCGCGTCTCCTGCCGCGGCGCCGCTCACGCGGACCGACGCCGCTGCGCCCACCAGCGCGACGCCAGCCTGCGCCCAGACCGCCGCGCGGTCGGAGAGCGGCAGTTTCACGGCGCCTGCGGCCGCGGCGATGAGGAAATTGTCGCGGGCGTCGAGGTTGGCGGTGCCAACGGTTCCTCCCTGGGCGCCTCCGGCCCAGGAGAGATCGAGCACCAGCGCGAGTTGCACCGGCCCCGCGTCCGTGCGCAGCGCGCCCTCCACTCCGAGGAGGGGCGCGATCAGGCCATGCAGGTCGCTGAACAGCCCGGTGCGCGCGCTGAGCGCAAGCAGGCGCGTGGGCGGCTCTAGCAGCAGGCGGGTCCGGGCCTGCGCTTCTCCCGCCCTCACCGCCACGGTCGCGTTGCCGCGGTCGTGGAGGAGGGGAGGCACGAAGGTGGCGACGAAGGCCTGGCCGTCGGGCCTGGCCGGGGTGACGCGCCCCGCGTCCGCCGACAGCTGCGGCGAGCCCGCGGCCTGGTTGCCGAAGCGGTCGCGCAGCACCACGCGCAGGCGCACCGGACTTCGCCCGTCGGCGATCACCGCCTCGCGTTCGGGTACGAGCTCCACCTGCGCCGCGGCAGCCGCGCCGAGGGGAATTCGCAGCTCCGCCGCCGCCGCCGATCGGCGGGATCGAGCAGCGATCAACGCGTCGCGGCTCGTCAAGGTCCGGGGCGGCACGAGCGAGAGCGCGTAGCCGCCCGCTTCCTGCCTCGCCGGCGTGAGGACGCCGGCAGAGGCGCTGAACTCCAGCGCATCGCCGGACGCGTTTCCGGCTGCGTCCAGCGCCAGCGCGCGCAGCCCGACGGCCGGACCGCCCGCCTCCGCGCGATCCGCCGAGGCATGCAGCTCGACGCGCGCAGCGGCGCCTGCGATCAGTCGGATCCGGCTCTCGCTCGCCTCCGGATCCCCGGAGACGCTGGCGGCGATCACGGCCTCTCCCACGGCACCGGCGGGCAGGTGCCAGACGGCGCGATAAAGGCCGGGCGCCACCGCCGCCAATTCGCCCAGCTCGCCGCGCGTGGCGCGGAGCTGCAGCCCGTTGGACTGGAGCGGCGCTCCGGAGCGGGTCACCGCCGCGACCGCGATCTCGACATCTCGCGGCCGATCGATCTCCAGCTCGGCGGGGATGGGCGCGAGCTGGGCCGTGCGCGTGCGCGGTACGCGCAGATCGATCTGCCGCGGCCCCTGCTCGGCGAAATCCACTCCCGGCGGAACCACCACCGGCACGAAGGCGCGGCCATCCTTGCCGGCGCGCAGCGGACCAAAGCTTTCCGACCCGATGCGCACGTCCACCACGGCGCCCGGCCGCGTGCGCACCTCGGCCTCCCCCTCACCCCACAGCGGCAGGGCGACGGATCCGACGACGTCGGCGACGCGCGCGACGATCAGCGCCACCCGGGGAAGGCGAGCTCGCGGCGCGTGCCAGAGCGCCCGCCACTCGCCGGGGGCGACCTCTCTTAGCCCCTCCAGGCTTCCGGCGCTGCAGCGCACCTCCAGCGGACCCGTCGGCGCGCGGAAAGTCAGCGTGGCGCGATCGGTGCTGTCCAGGCGCAGGAAGGGCGGCTCGGCGCGGATCTCCACGCCCGACACCAGACCTGCGATGAGCAGCGCCGCCAGCATCAGGGAGCCTCTTTCCAGCGGATGGCCATGTCGTCGATGGTCGCCGGCGCGGGACTGCAAGGCACCGTGTGCGTCTTCTCGCGCCCGGCGGGATCCCGGATGGCCACCAGGACGCCGCGCTTGCCGCGGGCGCGCGGGACGCTGGCGTGGAAGTGGCCGCCCGGCTCGACCTGCAGCGGCTCGCCGTCGACCGTCACCTCCGATTCCGGCGGAGCGGTGCCGTCGACCTCGGCGCAGAGCGAGGCGCTGGCGCCGGCCAGCGCGTTGGCCACCTTGAGCAGCACCGCGGTGGGGATGGGCGCAGCAGGCAACGGCGCCTCGCCACGGGGCGCGAACGACTGCTCGCCGGGAGCGACGTGCACCGTCTGGCGGTGCGCGCTCAGGTCCACGTTGCCGGACGCGGTGGCCACCGCGATGCCGGTGCCGGTGCTGAGCAGGCTGAAGCGCGCCGCTTTGGCCTCCGCCATCGCGTCGCCCACGCCGTCCTCGACGCGCAGCACGCGTTCGCCCTCCCGGTCGTAGTCGGCGCTCATCCGGCCGCGAGTCAGGCGGAAGCGGTGGACGACGTCGGTGAGCTCGCGGATGGAGACCTCCGACGACTCGCCGATGGTGACGCGCGACTTCTGCCCGATGGCCAGGTCGGTGCGGCCGTGGGCGCCGGTGCGCAGCAGATCGTTGACGTGGACGGTCTGGCCTGGCTGAACCGCCGACCAGGCGCCGCCGTCGAGACCGCGCTCCACTTCGCCCTGCACCGAGAGCACCACCGCCTGCAGCGGCCGCTCCGGCGCAGGCGGCGGGAGCGGCGCCGCCGCTACAGGCCGCGCCGGCTCGTACACGCCGAAGCGGAAAACGAGCAGCGCCAGCAGCAGCACCGCGGCGATCAGCGCCGCGATCTGGGCGGGCAGCCTGTTGCGCGCGGGCTTCACGGCGTAACGCCTCCGGCCGCCGGCAGCGAGATGGCGAATTCGGTGCGCGCCCAGGCGGTGCGCTGGGGATCGCTGGCTTCCACCAGGCGCAGCTGGCCTCCGGCGCGCTCCATGGCGGTACGCGCCAGGTGCAGGCCGAGGCCGGTGCCCTTTCCCTCCGCCTTGGTGGTGAAGCGGGGCCGGAAGATGAGCGGACGGATCTCCTCGGCGATGCCGTTCCCCTCGTCGCTGACGCGCACCTGCACCAGCCGCGGCGCGTGCAGCACGCGCACTTGGAGCCGCGCTTCGCCGCCCCGCTCTTCCACCGCATCCAGCGCATTGACCATCAGATTGGTGACTGCGTGGACCAGGAGCGGCGGCGCGCCGAGCGCCATCACCGGGCCCGGGCTGGCCTGCAGCGAGAAGCGCGGCCCCAGCCTGCGGATGCGCGGGTTGAGCAGCGAGACGGCGCGCCGCACGGTCTCGTCAACCGCGAAAGGAGCAGGCTTCACCGCGGCGCCCGCGAACAGGTCCTGGTACGTGCGCAGCAGCTCGTCCATGCGCGTGGCCTGCTCGTTGAGCATCTGCCACTCTTGCGTCGAGCACACCGCGGGGATGCGCCGGGCCAGCAGCTCGAGACCGCCCAACATCCCCATCAGCGGGTGGCGGAGCTCGTGGATCAGGCCGGGCGCCAGAAGCTCGGCCTCCTCCATCAGCTCGTTTGGCTTCGACTCGCTCATCACGCCCCCTAGCTCAAGTGCGCGGCCGCGGCTGCGGCCGGTAGAACGACGGTGAAGGTGGATCCGTGGCCTTCGACGCTCTCCACCAGGATGCGGCCGTGGTGGGCCTCGACGATGCTGTGGGAGATGGAGAGGCCCAGCCCGGCGCCGCGGGTGCCTTCCTTGGTAGAGAAGAAGGGGTCGAAGATGCGCTCGCGCATGGCCGGGGCGATGCCGCGGCCGCTGTCGGCGACCACCAGCTTGAGCGAGTCGCCGCCCACCGCACCGACCTGGACGTGCAGCCGCCCGCCGTGCGGCATGGCCTGGATGGCGTTGCGCACCAGGTGATCCACCACCTGCTCGATCTGGGTGGGGTCGCCCTCGGCGTCGCGCATCTGCGCCTCCATCTCGGAGGAGAGCTCGATCTGCCCCTCTCGCAACTCGGGCGCGTACTTCTGCAGCACGTTGCGTACCGGCCCGGCGAGCTCGAACCTGCGACCCTGCACCGCCCGCTCCTGGACGGCGAACTGCAACATGCCCTCCACGATGCGCGCCACGCGCTGCACCTGCTCCTGCGCCTTGCGGATGGTGGCAGACTGCTTCTCGCCGGCGTCGCGCTGGAGCAGGGCGAGGAAGCCGCCGATGGCCATCAGCGGGTTGTTGATCTCGTGGGCGACGCCCGCGCCCAGCGATCCGATGGCCGCGAGCCTGCGCGCGCGGAGGATCTGGTCCTGGGCCGCCTTCAGCTCGCCGGACTTCTGATCGACGCGGCGCTGCAGATCCGCGTTCCAGGCGCGGATCTCCTCGTCGCGGCGCCGGATCTCCGTCGCCATGTGCCCGAAGGCCTGCGCGAACTCGCCCAGCTCGTCGCGGCCGAACGCGCCGATCGGCTCGCCGTAGCGGCCTTCCTGGAGTGCGCGCGCCGACTGCTTGAGCCGCTCGATGGGGACGGTCAGGCTGCGCGAGACCAGGATCCCCAGCGCTCCGGTCAGGAACAGCGCCACCCCTGCCCAGAAGAGCGTGTAGCGCCGCACGCGGAGCGCGGGCCCCAGCGCCGCTGAGGAAGGCTGGGCCAGCACCGCCGTCCAGCCGAGCCCGCCCAGCGGCGCGGCCGACGCGATCCACGCTTCGCCTCCAGGCCCCGGGAGCGCCCGGGACAGCGGCACGTGGCCGCCGGACACCGCGGTCAGGAGCGAAGCGAACTGCGCGGGCGCTTCGGCCGGCCCCGCGTTGGCAAGAAGGCCGCCCTCCTCGGTGGCGAGAAAAGCGATGGCGGGCGGGCGCGCCAGCTCGCGCATCGAAGCCTGCAATTCCTGGAGCGAGAACTGGGCGGCCACCACCCGTGGGGGGCTCGACGAGACGCGCACCGCCACCGCCACGTGCGCGGCGCCGGACGAGGAGGCGTAGGGCGCGCCAAGCGCGGTGCCCGCCTGCAGCGCCAGCTCCACCGGGACGTTGGCGAGGAACAGCGGCAGGTCCGGCGGGGCGAGCGCCGGCAGCGCCACGCCAGGCCGGGCGTCGGCCACCAACGGCGCCGCCAGCCCGCCGCGCGCGTCGAGCAGCGCCAGGGCATCGATGAACTGCAGCTGTCCGTAAGGGATGTGCAGCGCCGCCGCGACCTCGGTGGACGTGAGCTGGTCGAAGGGCAAGATGGAGATGGAGAGCCGCAGCCCCTCCACTCCGCGAGCCACCCAGCGCTCCGCGCCGCGCGCCGCTTCCTGCGCCAGCCCTTCCTGCGCCACCGTGGCGCTGCGCTCCAGCTCGTCGCGGTTGACGGTGAAGCTGAGGAATCCCAGCAGCGCGAGTGGGAGGAGCCCCACCACCGTCAGCACCGCGAAGATTTTCGAGCGAAAGCGCATTTTCTCGAGGTCTCCGATTCAACGCAGTGCGAGGAGGTATCCGAACGACAGGCCGATTCCACCGAGGTTGCCGACCACGTCGCCCCGACCCGGCGCGTGCGAGAGCTGCAGCTCGGCGACGGCCCTGCCATTTCCCAAGCGCAGCGAGGCGCCGGCGATGGCCGTGAGCAGCGGGCCCCATTGCGCGGTGGGCTGGCTCATGCCGGCAAAGGTCCCGCCGTCGATCGCCAGCGTTCCGAAGCTGCGCAGGGCGCCGACCAGCACCGCCGCGTGCGCGGAGAACCGCCGCGGGAGCGGGAGGACGCCGCGGACGCCGGCGGCGAGAGAGAAGCCACGCAGATCTCCGCGCTGCGATACGTCTCCGGCCATCTCCCGCGCGCCGGCGAATTGCAGCAGTGCGGCGCGTGCCAGGATCTCCACGGCGCGCACGCCCGGATGCGCCGCCACCTCCGCCTGCAGGGTGGCGGCGTTGGCATGCGCCAGGTTGGATTGCCCGCCCAGCAGCACGCCGACGGCGACGCCATCGGTCCGCTCCTCGCCGGCGGGCGGCTGCAGGACCTCGATCGCGACCGTTGCGGGGTCCGGGAGCAACGTTATTTGCAGGGACCCCTCCACGCCGAGCGATCGCGCGCCGACGCGGATCTCCTTCCGTCCCAGCAGCCCGTCGGACACGCGCAGCACCGCCAGCACGCCGTCCTGCCGCAGCTCGCCGCCGTCGCTGGTGAAGAGCACCAGCTCCTCGGGCACCGGGTTGTCGCGCCCATCGAGCAGCTCGGCGGCGATGCGCACCTCGCCTGCGCCGGTGAGGGCCGCAGGAGTGGCGGTGAGGCGGATGCGGGCCAAAGGCCCGGAGAGCACCGAGATGACGGCGCTCTCGCCCCGGAGCTCGCCCACCGGCATGGCGCGCACCGTGGCGGTGCCGCCTGCGGCGGAGGGAGCGCGGAAGGTGGCGCGGAAGAGGCCTGGACCGCGCTGCTGCAGGGCGCTGAGCTCGCCGCGATCGGCGGTGACGACCAGGTCGGCCGCAGCTGCGGGAGTCCCGTCAGGCGCGACGGCGAAGATCTCGATCGGGAGCGGCTCCGGGTCGGCCCAGCTCGCCTGATCGCGCAGCGCGATCAGGCGCAGGCGTTGGAAGGGAGGCGGCTGCAGGTCGGAAGAAGTCTCGTTGACGTTGCCGAAGGGATCGCGAACCCGCACGGTGGCCTTGCGCGCGCCCGGTGGGATGCGCACCGCGATGCGAGCCTTGCCGGCCGCGTTGGTGAGCACCGGGCCGAACACCGCGCCTCCGATGGCCACCTCCACGCGAGACCGCGGCTTGGTCTGCACCGGCAGCGTTGCCTTGGCCACCAGCGGCAGCGCCAGCCACGCGAGCTCGCTCCCGCCGCCCGCGCGAACGGTGGCGAGCAGCAACGCCACTTGCGGGAAGGCCTGCGCCGGGGGAACGTACGCCGCGGAAAAGAGCCCGGCAGACTCGCGCTTCACCTCGACGACGCTGCCGGTGCTGCTCCACAACTCGATGCGCGCGTCGGCGGGCGCGTCTGGCGCGGAGATGCGCAGGCGCACCCGCCCGGTCTCGCCGAGGACGGCGCGCGGTGGCTCCGCCTGCAGAGCGGCGGCAAAGGCGAGCAGCAGGATCGCGCCCATGCGCGCACGGTAAGCCACTGCCCCCGGGTGTGTGCGACGTCGCCATGCAAAATTCTGTGGCCCGCGACCAGGCGATGTCACGCGTACAGCGTGGAGGTGGGGAAAGCTGGCGAGTGCGCGCCTATTCACTCTGCACCCCGGCCCCATAGGGTGGCAGCGTGCGGGCCGGTGCCTTTATTTTTCTGTTCTCACTGAGCGCTGCCGCGGCTCCGTTCACCTGGACGGGCGCCGCGGGCGGCGGCCTTTGGGAGGACGCGGGCAACTGGTTGCCCGCAGGGCCGCCCGACGACGGAACCGCGGACGTGATCTTCGCCGCCGGGGGAGTGGTCGCGCTCGACGGCGTGCGCGTGCTCTCCTCGATCTCGGTGTCCACGGCCGCGGACGTGACGCTGCAGCCCGGCTCGCAGCCGCAGAGCCTCTTGGTGCTGCGCGCCGGCACGGTCTTCCGCGGCACGCGCGGGAGGCTGATCGCGCAGGTGCCGATCTCGAGCCAGGTGCCGGTCTCTTTCGCAGGCTTCGAGCCGCAGATCCTTTTGGCGGGTGCGACCGTGTTCGATCTCTCCAACGCAAGCTGGGCCGGTGCGACCAGTGTTTCGCAGGCCATCCTCAGGGCAAGCGGCGACGTCGTCCCGGCCGCCTCCGCGCTGGCGCTGGGAACGGGATCGCTGCTCGACCTGAGGGGCCGCACGGTGTCGATCGGATCGCTATCCGGCAGCGGATCGGTGATCAACACCAGCGCCGCCAAGGCGACCTTGTTCGTGGGCGCCGACGGAAGCGACACGACGTTCTCCGGATCCCTGGGCGGGGCGCTCACCGATCAGTTCACCAACGGCTTCGTCGATCTGGTGAAGGTCGGCCCGGGCACGCTGACTGCCAGCGGCCAGCTGAGGCTCGGGGGGGCATCGTTCGGGCTCATCGGCGTCCTCGACGGCACGCTGGTGATCACCGGCGCCGTGAGCGGGGCAAATCCAGTGGTGGTGATCGACGCTTCTTCGTCGCGGCACGGGACGCTCGCCGGAACCGGTACCGTCGGCTTGCTGTGGACCGCCAACAGCTCGGTGCCGGGCGCCACGGTCCGGCCCGGCCTGCCGGCCAGCAAGGGCATCCTGCACGCCGGCGACTGCGATCTGCGGCACGGCACGCTGGCCCTGCGCCTTTCCGCCTACGGCACGCCGGGAACCGACTTCGACCAGCTCGATTGCAGCGGGGGATCCCTCTCCTTCGACGGGGACAGCGACGTGGTGATCGATCTGGGCGGGATCGCCGCTACCGGAGGTCCGGTTCCCATCGCCCTCTACTCCGCGGGCAACGGGCCGACGGCCGCCCTTCAGGCATCGCAAGTCCACTTGATCAACAACCCCGCCGGCCTGGTTCCGACGCTGACCGTCGGCACGCAGTCCCTCACCTTGACGACGAGGGCGGCGGGATCGACCAGCGCGCCGTTGTTCGTGGTCACCCCCGGCCACGGCCTGATCACCTCGGAGCGCGGCCGCACCGCGACCTTCACCGTGGCGCTGGGCAAGGCCCCCACCGGCAACGTGTCGATGCCGGTGGCGAGCAGCAATCCCGGCGAAGGGACCGTCTCGCCCGCGTCGCTCGCCTTCACCACGCAGAACTGGAGCACGCCACAGACGGTGACGGTCACGGGCGTGAACGACTCGTCGCCCGACGGCAACATCCAGTACCAGATCAACCTCGGCCCCTGCACTTCGCCGGACCGCGCCTTCCGCGGTTTCTCCCCGGCGGCGGTGAGCGCGGTCAACCTCGACGACGATCTGATCACCGTATCGCCGGCTTCCGGGCTGGTCTCGCAGCCGTTCGCGCCGGCCCGGTTCACGCTCACCTTCCATGCGCCCGTGAGCGGCAGCCAGGACGTCTTCATCCAGTTCCGTTCCTCGGACCCGGTCAGCGCCTCGCCTTCCCCGGCAATGACCCATCTGGTGGTCAACAACGCCACGCCCCCGCCGCAGACGGTGACGCTGGCGGGAGCGCACCGGCTGCAGCCCGGCTGCGTTCCCTACGTGGTGAGCGCCTTCGCGGTGCTCTCGCAGGACCCCCGGTACAACGGATTCGAGCTGCCGGACGTGAGCGCCTGCAACCAGGGAGATCGCGCACCCACTGCGACAGACGTGTCGTTCGCGATCGACCAGGGGTCCTCCCTGATCATCCCCGCGCCGGGTCTGGGCGCGCTGGCCTTCGATCCCGATGGGGATCCGCTGGTGGCTTCGCTCGCGGGCGGGCCGGCCCATGGATCGGTGAACGTGGCTGCGGACGGCACGCTGACGTACACGCCGGTGCGCGGCTTCAGCGGGACCGATTCCTTCCTCTACTCCGCCGACGACTCGGCGGCCGCGGCGGCCGGCGCGGTGCAGATCGCGGTCAACGACGTGGCACCTGTGGCGGCCGCCGACGCGTTTGCGGTGGATGCGGCCTCGGGTCTCTTGTCCGTGCCCGCGCCCGGCGTCCTCGGCAACGACGCCGATGCCGGCGGGGACGCGCTGGCCGCGCGCCTGGCCAGCGCGCCGCAGCATGGAACGGTCACGCTGAACGCCAGCGGGGCATTTACCTACATGCCCGATCGCGACTTCACCGGGGACGACGCGTTCACCTACGTGGCCGACGATGGAACGCTCTCGTCCGCGCCGGCGCAGGTGACGATCGCGGTGACGGGGGCGGCGCTGGAATCGGCCCGGATGGAGCTGACCGCGGAGGGCGGAGACACGCCGGGCTCGCTGCGCACGCTGCACGCGCGCATCACCAACACCGGCAGCGACCCGCTTCTGGGCGCATCGCTGGTGCTCGGCCCACTGGGCATGGAATTGATCGCCGCTGCCGCGCCGAGCGGCGCGCTGCAGATCGCCGGGTCGTCACTGCCCGTGCCGCCTCTCGCCCCGGGAGAGAGCAGCCAGGTCGACATCGAGGCGCGCCTCACCGCGCTTCCCGGGGCCCAGGCGGGCGCCACGGCGGAGCTGCGGAGCGCCTCCGGAGCGCCGCTCGCCTCGCCTCAGCAGAGCTTCGTCGTGGTCTCACGCCTGCGCTTCGACGCCGGCGGATGCGGCTGCCACGGCAGCAATCCCGGCGGAGCGCTGGCGTGGCTGGGTGCGCTGGCGGTGATGTGGCGCCGGCGGCGCAGGTCAGTGCTTCCAGGGCGAATCGACCTGCACCTGCGGCATCGACTGGTCTCGCGTGACCTCGCCCTCGGCGGCCTTGCGGCGGCCGAGCGGATCGATGGTGACCACCGCGATCTTCTGCGCCCCGTCGCGCAGGCGGACGTCGGCGTGGAACTCGCCCGAGGGCGCCACCTCCACCGGCTGGCCCTGCACGTAGACGCGGCTGCCGGCGGCGACGCGGCCCACCAGCGGGATGGAGCTGCGGTTGGTCTTGTCGCCGGGCCAGCGCACGGCGAGGAGCACCTTCTTCAGGGCCGCCGCGGGCTGCTCGAGACCGTGGCCGCTCTCCACGCGCGTCACCTCGCCGGCGTGCACCTGCACGGTCTTTCCGGCGGCAGCCACCTCCACCGAGCCGCTGGTGGCGGCCACCACCGCGGCCTTGCCCTCCGCGGTGACGAGAAAGTGTCCGCCCGAGCTGTCCGCCACGGCGGAGGTGTCGTTGACCTGGAGGGAGACGCGGCCCCTGCCAGGCTCGACGTCGGACTCCACCCTGCCGCGGACGCGGGCGCGCAGCAGGCCCTTGCTGGCGGTGGTCACGCGGATCTCGCTGCGGTCGTGCAGCTTGACGCGCACGCCGTCCACGGAGAGCTCGGCCTCGCCGTCTGCGGGCGTGCGCAGGCCGTCGCTCTCGCCGATGCGCTGGCCGGAGGAGGCGGGGCTCCAGGGTCCGGCGCCGCGCTGCAGCTCCACGGCGCAGCGGCTGCCGATCAGTACGGCGCCGCCCTCGGGCAAAGGAGGCGTCGCCTCTGCCCGCGGCGTCGGGGTGGGCGCCGGTCTCTGTTTGTCGCACCGGCACGCAGGACCAAAGACGGCGAGGGCGACCGAAAGTGCTGCGGCGAGCCGCATGCCCTTCCATATAGGGGAGTCGGAGGGTTTCTCGCAATCATGTCCTGGTGCAAGCCGTGAGGCTCGCCGTCAAGCTGTCGCTGCTCCTCGCCTGCGCGGTCACCGTACCCCTGGTGCTGGTGCTCTCCGTGCTGCTGCCGCGCGGGAGCGCCGCGCTGCAGTCGCAGCTCCAGCAGCTCTTCGCGCAGGACGCGCGCGCGCTGGCGCTCGAGTGCCAGAAGACGGTGCTCGACGACCTGGAAGCGCTCTCCCTGGCAGCGCGCACGCTGCGGCTGCCCGAGCTGGACGACGAGACGCGCCAGCAGGCGCTGCTCCTGCTCTACAAGGAGACGCGCGGCGCGGACGTGATGGGCCTCTTCGACGAGAAGGGCGCCGCGGTGGTGCCGGCCGTGCACTTCGCCAATCTGGGAACCGAGGCGGCGGAGCACGAGGCGGTGAGCGAGCCGGGGATGGTGGCCTACTCGCACCACGTTCCCCTGGACGCGGCGCTGGAGACCGGGCTTGCCATCGGGCCGGTGTACGCGCTTCCCGACGAGAGCGGGACGGTGGTGCCCCGCGTGGTGCTGGCAGCGCGTGTCCCCGACCGGCGCTGGGTGCTGGCGATGGAGCTGTCCCTAAGGCCCGTGCTCCGGTCGGTGCGCGACTTCAAGGCGGGCGAGAGCGGTCAGGCTTTCCTGGTGGACGCGCGCAACCGCGTCATCGCGCATCACGACGCGGTGCTGGTGCGCGACCGGACCGACCTCTCCAGCCATCCGCTCTTGACCTCCGCTCCCGGCGACCTGCTGGGCGCGGCCGCGACCGCGCCGCTCTTGGGATGGAAGGTGGTGGTGCAGCAGCCGGCGGCCGAGGCGCTGGGCGCGTTGCGCGGCGCGATGCGGACCGCCTCGCTCTGGGTGCTGGTGGCGTTGGTGCTGGCGGTGGCCACGGGCCTGTTGGCGGTGCGGGTGGTCACGCGGCCGGTGCAGACGCTGCACGCCGCCGCGCGCGCGGTGGCCGAGGGCACGCTGGACGTCTCGGTGCCCGCCGCCGGCAAGGACGAGCTGGGTGAGCTGTCGCGCACCTTCAACGCCATGACCTCCGGACTGCGCGAGCGCGACGAGCTCAAGCTGGTGCTGGCCCTCAGCCAGACGCTGGACCTTCAAGAGGTGCTGCACCGGCTGATGGACTCGCTCCTCCGGGTCACCACCTTCGACCGCGCGGTGGTGATGGTGGCGCGCCAGGACGGGTTCGAGATCGCGCTCTCGCGCGGGTACGTGGAGGGCGAGGACATGCACCGGCCGCGGGTGGACGCCGACGCCGATCGGGCGATCCAGGAGCGCGTTCCGGTGCTCTCCGAGTCGGGCCGCACGCTGGTGCTGCCGCTGCTTTCGCGCGAGCAACAGGCCGCCGGCCTCGTCTGCCTGGAGCGGCACGTTCCCTACGACGAGACGGCGGCGCGGACCGCCTTCGCTTTCATCCAGCCCGCCGCCGTGGCGGTGGACAACGCGCGCCTCTTCTCCGAGGTGAAACGGCTGGCCACCACCGACGGCCTCACCGGCATTTCCAACCGGCGGCACTTCATGCTCCTGGGTCAACGCGTGTTCGAGACCGCGCGCCGCTACGGGCAGCCGCTCAGCGTGCTGATCCTCGACGTCGACCGCTTCAAGCAGGTGAACGATCGCTACGGGCACGCGGTGGGCGATCAGGTCCTGCGCGGCGTGGCCGACCGCATCGCCTCGTGCCTGCGCGGCGCCGATCTGCTGGCGCGCTTCGGCGGCGAGGAGTTCGCGGTGCTCCTGCCCATGACCCAGATCCTCTCGGCGCAGGGTCTGTTGGCCGACCGCATCCGCCGGGCGGTCTCCGAGGAGGCCATTGTCACCGACACGGGCCCGGTGGCGGTGACGGTGAGCGTCGGCGTCTCCACGCTGACCCCGCAGACCATCTCGCTGGAGCAGCTGCTGACGCAGGCCGACGCGCGCATGTACGAGGCGAAGGGCGCCGGCCGCGACCGCGTGGCTTAGGGAGATCCGATGTTGATGGAAGCGGACATGATCCGGTCGGGAACCGCCGAGCGCATCGCGCGCCTTTCGGACGAGGCGCCCGGCGCGGAGATGGCGGCGCGGGTGGTGCTGGCGCAGGTGTGCGCCCGCGCCGGCTGGGACGCCGCCCGGATCGAGCTGCGCACCGACGGCGAGCGCCGGCCGCTCTGGCACGTGCGCCCCCGGCGGACCCTCGACCGGTTTCGGGCGGCTGCCGAGGAGCGGCGCCACGCGCCCAGCTTCCTCTACGACGGGCTGGCGGTGGAGACGCGCTGGAAGAAGGTGGAGCGGCGCTCCGGCGTGTCCTTCCTCTTTCCCTTCTGCGCGGAGGGCCGCATCGTCGGCGCCCTGGAGGCCTTCGCGGCGCGCGATCCCGGACCCGGCGCGCTGGAGCTGACTCTCTCCGTATGCGCGGCAGCGGCGCCGGTGCTTGCGCGCAAGCCGACGGACACGGCGGTCTTCGGGCAGGGCGTCGCCGATCCGCTCACTGGGCTCTTGACGCGGCCGCAGTTCATGCAGCGGCTGGCGGCGGCGGTTGCGCGCACGCGGCACAGCCCGGGGACGGCGGCCGCGCTGATCCTGCTCAATCTCGATCGCTTCAAGGTGGTCAACGACAGCCTCGGCCACGGCGCCGGCGACGAGCTGCTCCGCGGCATCGCCGCCCGCATCCGCGAGGCGCTGCAGCCGGGCTCGATGGCGGCGCGGCTGGGCGGCGACGAGTTCGGCGTGCTGCTCGAGCGCGTGCACGATCCCGGCGCGGCGCTGCGCACCGGCGACCGGCTGCAGCGCGCGCTGCAGGCGCCTTTCCGGGTGGCGGATCGCGAGGTCTACGCCAGTGCCTCCCTGGGAGTCGCGTTCAGCGGCGAGCACTGCCACCGGGCCGAAGATCTGTTGCGAGATGCAGACACGGCGGCGCATCGCGCCAAGGCGCTGGGCGTGGGCCAACGCGCCCTCTTCGATCGCAGCATGCACGCCAGCGCCGTGGCGCAGCTCACGCTGGAGAGCGAGCTGCGCCGCGCCATCGACGCCGGCCAGCTGGCGGTGCATTACCAGCCCATCGTCACGCTGGAGGGCGGCGAGATCGCCGGCTTCGAGGCGCTGGCCCGCTGGCAACATCCCGAACTGGGCTGGATCCCGCCGGCCCGTTTCATTCCCGCGGCGGAGCAGGCCGGGTTGATCGGCCGCCTGGGCAACTTCATCCTCCGCGAGGCCTGCGCGGGCATGCGCTACCTCCAGATGTCGGCGCGGCGCCGGCTGTCGCTGGCAGTCAACCTGTCCGCCAGCCAGCTCTTCGCGCCGGGGCTGATCGGAGAGGTCGCCGAGGTGCTGGGCTCTTCCGGCATCGATCCTTCGCAGCTGCGCCTGGAGATCACCGAGAGCGTGCTGGTGGACCGCATCGACGAGGCGGCCGACGTGCTGCAGCGGCTGCGCGGGTTCAACCTGCGCGTGAGCATGGACGACTTCGGCACCGGCTACTCCTCGCTCAGCTACCTGCACCGCCTGCCCGTCGACGTGCTCAAGGTGGATCGATCGTTCGTGGTGGCGCTGGCGGCGGGGGGCAAGGCGGAAGGCATCGTCTCCGCCATCGTGGCGTTGGCGCGCAACCTCGGGTGCGAGCTGGTGGCGGAGGGAGTGGAGACCGCGGAGCAGGAGGCGGCGCTTTCGCGGCTGGGCGTGCGCTATGCGCAGGGCTATCGCTTCTCGCCGGCCGTGCCGGCGCGGGAAGCGGAGTGGCTGCTCCGCCCCGCGTAGGACTACGCGTCGAGGATGCGGCGCACGACGCCCAGCAGATCGTTGGGCGTGAAGGGCTTCTGCAAGAGCGGCGCGGGCGGGCCGCGGTGGCCGTCGCCGCTGCAGTCGCCGCTCATGTAGAGGATGCGCAGGGACGGCCGGATGGCGAGGAGGCGAAGGGCCAGCGACGGGCCGTCGAGATGGGGCATCGTCACGTCGGTGAGCAGCAGGTCGAGCGGCCTGCCCTCGGCCGCGCGCAACCCCTGCTCTCCGTCGGGCGCGTCCAGCACTTCGTAGCCGTTGGAGGTGAGCATGCGGCGCACCATCAGCCGCAAGGGCTCCTCGTCCTCGACCAGCAGGACGCGCTCGCCGTTGCCGCGCGGCGGCACCGCGCAAGCCGGGAGGTCGAGGGTGGGCTGTGACCCGGCCCGGGCAAACGGTTCCGAGAGGGTGCGCAGGACCTCACCCGACATGCCCACGACGGCGCCGTCGAGCGCGAAGCGCCGGCTGAAGAGCTGCAGTGGCCGCGTGAGCGCCGCCCCGCGCTCCGAGGCGCGGAGGATGCCTTCGATCTCCGGCCGCAGCGGATGGGCGGCGTCCAGCGCGCCGACCGCGTAGTCGGCGTGGGCGGAGATCACCGCCAGGAGATTGCTGAAGTCGTGGGCCACGCCGCCGGCGAGGCGGCCGATGGCGTCCATCCGTTGCGTCGCCAGCAGTCGCTCTTCCAGGTCGCGGCGGCGCTCCTCCCGTTCGCTGACGTCGCGCGCCGACTGCACGCGCAGCGTGCGCCCCTGCTGCTGGAACTCGGTGAACGTCACCTCGGCGGTGAACGCGCTCCCGTCCTTGCGCCGGTGGCGCTGGAGCACGGGAACCGGCCCGGGCGCGCCCTCCGGCGCCCCGCCGCGCAGCTCGGCAGCCCTGGCGTGGAGCAATTCCTGCGGCGAGAAGCCGTACAGCTTCACCGCCGCCTCGTTGGCCTCGACCACCCTGCCGTCGACCGAGTCGTAGAGGACGATGGCCTCCGGCGCCGCGTCGATCAGCCGCCGGTGCCGGACCTCGTAATCCATCAGCCGCTCGGTGAGCAGCCGCTGCGCGCGGCGCAGCTGGCTCTTCTCCAGCGCGCTCTGCACCTTGAAGCTGAGCGCCGAGAAGTCGGCGATGGGCTTGGTGAGATAGTCGAAGGCGCCGATCTGCACCGCCTCGATGGCGGACTCGACGCTGGCGTACCCGGTGATGAGGATGATCTCGATCTCGGGCTGCACCTGCTTGAGCTGGCGCGCGAGCGTGAGGCCGGAGTCGGCGCCGAGGTTCTTGTCGACCAGCGCGACCGCGATCTCGCCGGTTCGCGCGTGCTCGAGCGCGCGCGCGGAGCAGTCCGCGGTCAGGATCTCGCGATCGGGATCGTCGAGGAGGCTGCCCAAAACCTCCACCACGACGCGCTCGTCATCGACCACCAGGATTCTGGGCTTTGCCAAAGCTTCCACCGCCGCTTGAAGTCTAGCGAAAGGATAGAACACGCGCCCCCTTTCCAGAATGTGGCTGGGGGTAGTTGCCTGGGAGCGGGGTGGCGGAAAGGTGGCCGTTCAGAGAGGCGCGATGGCGATTCCGGCGGATTCCAGCCGCTCCCGGACGGCCCGGGCCATCTGCACGGCGCCCGGAGTGTCGCCGTGCAGGCACAGCGTCTCGGCGGCGATGCCGACGCGGGAGCCGTCGG
>Ga0136846_1222611_pt1 | contig 22477 bp, 15 predicted proteins | sample HopSoiMetagenom2_FD_96841 | JGI IMG/M metagenome (GOLD analysis project Ga0136846, IMG submission 96841) | Grasslands soil microbial communities from Hopland, California, USA - 2 Assembly 2016 (version 4) | ecosystem: Environmental > Terrestrial > Soil > Grasslands | place: USA: Hopland... | reverse complement strand
TAGCTGGTGGTCTTCGCGCTCTGCGTCTTCAGCCCGGTCTTGCCGACCGACTCGACCACGAAGCTGTACTTCGTCCCGCACGCCAGCCCACTGACATCCACTGACAGGGCACTGGTAGCGCGTTGCGTCCCGGTGTTCGGCGAGACGAGGACCTGATACGAGGCGATCGCGCTGCTGTCCGCCGGCGGATTCCACTTCACCGACACGACGCCGTTGTCGCCCGGCACAGACACCTGCGGGGCGCCGACCGCGGGCGGCGCCTTGACCGGCGGGGTCGGCGTGGGGGTGGGCGTGGGCGTCGGGGTCGGCGTCGGGGTGGGCGGGGGCGACGCCGTGGTGCTGGGCCGCGACGGGGGCGCCGGCGTGGTCGGCACCGCCGTCGGCTTCGGCTTCGGCCCTGGGATCGAGCTCGGCACCGGGGCCGGGGCCTTGACCGGCGCGGACGGCGGCGGATCGGTCGTCGGCACCGGCTTGGAGTTCTTGGCGGGCTCCGGACCGGTGGCCGTCGACTGGGGTGCCGACGAGGCCGGGCTGGTCGACGGCGGCTGCGACCCGGTGGTGGCCGCCGGCGCGGACGACGTCGGGGCCTGGGTGGGGACGACCGGTCCGTTCTTCAGGACGGTGTGGACGCTGCCGTCGGTGTTCACCGAGACCGCGTTGCCGCTGGCCGGGTCGTTGAAGTAGACGATCCCGTCGACGATCTCCGACTGGAACTGTCCGCCGGCCGGCAGCACCTGGATGGGCTTGCCGAACGTGTTGCCGGCGCTGTCGTACACGATCACCGCGCCGAGCGTGTAGTCCGGGATGAAAGTGCGCGGGCCGGCCTGCAGCGGCGAGCCGAGGTCGTCCGCCGCGTACCGCGCGGGCAGGCCGACCGAGGTCGGGACCCGGGTCGCGATGTTCACCAGCACCAGCTGGGAGGTGCCGCCGGTGAACAGCAGCGGCAGCGGCAGGTTGCTGTCGGCGCTGGCGACCTGGAGCTTGTCGCCGGCGTTCGTGGCGCCGGGCAGCCTGATGACCTGTCCGGCGACCGGGCCGGCGACCGCGGTGAGCGTCCCGGTGGTGCGGTTGACGACCGTCGGCGTGCCGCCGGCCAGCGCCATCACCATGTCCGAGCCCGCCGGGCCGATCGCGACCGGGGCGCCGGCCGCGTCCGTGCTCACCGGGACCACGGTGCCGTCGGCGTCCACCGGGGCCCACAGCGTGCCGTCGTGGTCGACGATCGCCGTGCCCAGCGCCCCGGCCAGGTGCACCTGGCCGCCGACCGGGGCCAGCGTCGCCGGGTCCACGCGCTGCACGGTGCCCTGAGCGGAGTCGACGAGGTAGGCCACGCCGGCCCCGGCCAGTACCGCGGTCTCGGTGCTGTGCGGGATCTGCACCCCGGCAGTGAGCTGCGAGGTGTCGATGACGGTGATGGCGCCGGTGACGGTGTCGCGGACGAACACCAGGTCGCCCTGCTGGGTCACGGCCATGTCGTGGCCGAGCGCACCGGGCACCGCGACCTTGGCGGCCGAACCGCCGCTGACCCCGTCGACGAGGTTGACGGTGCCGTCGACCGTCGTGGACAGCCACGCCTCGCCCGGGTGCCCGTGCGGGCGGGAGGCGGAGGCGTTCCGTCCGACCGCGAAGCCGGCCACGGCGAGCACGACCGTGACGACCAGGCCGGCGGCCATCAGCGCCCGCGAGCGCCCGGCACCGGAACCAGCTCTCGAAGATCTTGCCGTCCCCCGAATACGACGCATCACCATACTAGACATCATGACGTAAGAAGGCTGCTCTTCTCATCCTCCTTTCAGCGCACAATATGTTGAGTCGCGCCAGGACATGTGAGAACAGGAGCCCGCGGATGGCGGATCAGATGCGGTACTGGCGCTGTCCGCTTTGCGGGGCGTGCTATCGCGTAGACGAGATCGTCTACGTGTGCCGCTGCGATCGCGCCGGGCGCCTGGAGCTCGTCGTCGAGCTCACGGCCGCGGCCGCGGTACCGGACGGCGAGAAGACGCTGTGGCGCTACGCATCCCTGCTTCCCCTGGATTCCGCCGGCCCCGGCGCCGAAGCGGTGCGCGCGGGCTTCCCGGCGGGCTGGACCCCGCTGGTCCCGGCGTCCGAACTGGCGGCCCGCCTCGGTGCGGCCGGCCTGCACATCAAGGACGAGGCTGCCAACCCGACGGGATCGCTCAAGGATCGCGCCAGCGCGCTGGTGGTCGCCGGGGCGCTGGAGCTCGGCTGCCGGGTCGTCGCGGCCGCGTCCACCGGCAACGCCGCCGTGGCGCTGGCCGCCGTCGCCCGGGTGGTGGGGATGCCCTGCGTGGTGTTCGTGCCGGCCCGCGCGCGCCCCGCTCAAGTGCGCCGGCTGATCGGCTACGGCGCGCACGTGGTGGTCGTGGACGGCGATTACGACACGGCCGTGCGTCTCAACCTCGAAGCCTGCGACGCCTTCGGCTGGTACTGCCGGACCACGGCGGTGAACCCCTTCACGACGCAGGGCAAGAAGACCGCCGGTCTGGAGATCGCCGAGCAGCACCGCGGCGGCGACCCGGACGTCGTCGTGGCGTCGGTGGGTGACGGGAACATCTTGGTAGGGCTCTACCAGGGGTTGCGGGACGCGGTCCGGGCCGGCTGGATCGGGCGGATGCCGCGCCTCGTCGGGGTGCAGGCCCGCGGGGCGTCGGCGGTGTACCGGGCCTGGGCCGCCGGGCTCGACGAGGTTCCGGACGCGCCCGCCGTGAGCGTGGCCGGCGGGATCGCGGTCGGTGTCCCGCTCGACGGCGCCCGGGCCGTCGCGGCGGTGCGCGCCACCGGCGGCGCGATGCGCACCGTCACCGACGAGGAGATCCTGGGCATCGGCGCGGAGCTGGCCGCGCTCGGCGGCGTCACCGCGGAGCCGTCCAGCGCCGCCGCCTTCGCCGCCCTGCCCGCACTGGACCTGCGCGGCCGGCGGGTCGTCGTGGTCAACACCGGCGGGGCGCCCGAGGCACCCGAGGCAGCCGACGGTGAGCCGGAGCCGCTGCCCGAGCCGATCACTCCCGACCTCGTCGCGGTGCGCGCCGCGCTCGCCGCGGCGGCCGAGGTACCGACCGCGGTCCTGCCCGCCCACCGGCGGCCGGGCCGGCTGCCCGGCGTCTCAGGAACCTGAGAGGCCCTCTGACAGCGCCGCTCCGCCCGCCCCCTCGGTCCCGAGCGCGGCGAGCTTCTCCCGCACGACGTCCGCGTCGGGGTGGCCGATGTCGGTCAGCACCGCCAGCGCCCGCTGCCAGCACTCGCGGGCGGCGTCCGGGTCGCCGTCGGCGAGCTGCGCCTCGCCGAGGCGCATCAGCACCTCGCCGCTGTGCGGCCGGTCGTCGATCTCGGCCAGCAGCGCCAGCGACCGCTGGTAGCAGGTGACGGCCCGCCGCAGGTCCCCGCTGTGGTGGTGGATGTAGCCCAGGCTGTCCCAGGCGCCGGCCTGGCCGTAGTGGTCCTTGGCCTCCTCCATCAGCTCCAGCGCCCACCGGCAGTGGGTGGAGGCCGCCTGGTACTCGCCCGCGATCGCCTGCTGCCAGCCGATCTCGTGCAGCGCCCGGCTCTGGCCCGCCTTGTTGCCCAGGCTCGTGTACAGCGCGAGCGCGATCTCGGTGTGCTCCATCGCCTGCCGCGGATCGCCGAGGCTGCGGACGACGAAGGCCAGGTTGAGGCGGAGATTGGCCTGTCCCGCGCGGTCGCCGAGCTCGTCGAGCAGATGCAGCGCGTGCCAGAGGTGGACCCGGGCCTGCTCGATCCGGCCCATCCTGGCGTAGGTGTTGGCCAGCCCGCGGTGCATGTGGGCCTGGCCGGCGGCGTCGCCGAGGCGGACGGCGGCGGCCAGCGCGGCGGTGTGGACGGCCAGCCGTTCCGGCCAGCTCCCCTGCCGGTCCAGGAAGACCGTCAGCGCCCAGGCCAGCTGCCAGGCGTGGGTGACGTTCCCGGTGTCGCCGGCCCACTCGACCGCCGGGAGCAGCACGTGGTGCTCGGCCAGCAGCCAGTCGCGGGCCTGGTCGGAGTCGGCCGGCGGGTCGATCACGACGGCCGGCAGCGGCTCGGCCGGGGTGAGGCTGACCGGCGTCGACGGGTTGAGCTGCACCGCCGCCGCGTAGGCGGTGTGCAGGTAGTGGTCCAGGACGCGGCGCACCGCGTCGCGCCGCTCGGCCGCGGGCAGGGTGCGGGACCGGTCGAAGGCGTAGGCGCGCAGCAGGTCGTGGAAGGTGTAGCGGCCGGGGGCGTGCTCGGTCAGCAGGTGGGCGCTGGACAGCCGGGCCAGGTCCCGCTCGGCCGCCCGGCGCGGGACGCCGGCCAGGCTGGCCGCGGCCGGCACCGAGATGTCCGGGCCCTGATGGAGCCCGAGCAGCGCGAAGAGCCGCCGCGCCCGGTCGTCCAGCGCCCGGTAGGACCAGGAGAAGACGGCGCGCAGGTCGGTTCCGGTGTCGCCGCCGTGCAGCACGTCGAGCCGGTCGCGGGGGGTGCGCAGCTGCGCCGCGACCGCGTCCAGCGCGAAGCTCGGGCGCAGCGCGGTGCGGGCCGCCACGATGGCCAGCGCCAGCGGCAGGCGGGCGCAGTGCTCGGCGATCTCGTCGACGGCCGCCGGCGCGGCGCGCACCCGGTCCGGGCTGAGCCGCTCGGCCAGCAGCGCGCGGGACTCCTCGGGCGAGAGCAGGTCCAGGGTGAGCGAGTACGCGCCGGTCATGGCGATCAGGCCGGGCAGCTGGCTGCGGCTGGTGATCACCACGTGGCAGGCCGGGGCCGAGGGCAGCAGCGGCTGGACCTGCTCGGCGTCGCGGACGTTGTCCAGCACGAGCAGCATCCGCCGGTCCGCGAGCAGGCTGCGGAACAGCGCGCCGCGCGCGTCCAGGTCGGCGGGCATCCGCGGCCCCGGCTCGCCCAGCGCCTCCAGGAATCCGGCCAGGGCGTCGGCCGGCGCCACCGGCCGCTCGGTGGGGTCGAATCCGCGCAGGTTCGCGTAGAGCTGCCCGTCCGGGAAGCGGTCGCGGACCTGGTGCGCCCAGTGGACGGCCAGCGCCGTCTTGCCGACCCCGGCGGTGCCGGACACCACGGCGATCGGCACCGCCGTGCCGCCGGCGGTGATCAGGCCGGAGAGCTCCGCGAGCTCGGCCGCCCGGCCGACGAAGCCCAGGACGTCGGCGGGCAGCTGGGCCGGCACCGACCGCCGCGGCGCCGCCCCGCCGGAGGCCGGCGCGGGCCGCCTGGACGCGACGGGTCCGGCGGCCGCGACCGGTTCGGCCGACGGCAGGACCCCCAGCAGCGCACCGTGCGCCGCGGCCAGCTCCGGGCCCGGGTCCAGGCCCAGCTCGTCGGCGAGCCGGTGGCGCGCCTCGTGGTAGACGGCGAAGGCCCGGTCCCGCTGCCCGGCGGCGTGGTAGGCGCGGATCAGCCGGGTCTGCGCGGCCTCGTCCAGCGGATCGTCGGCGGCGGCCCGGGCCAGCAGCGGCAGCGCCTCGGCGGCGGCGCCGGTGGCGATCATCGCCTCCGCGTAGCCGCCGAGCGCGGCGTGCCGCTCCCGGGCCAGCGCGACCACGGCCGGGTGGCCGGCCAGCGCGGGCAGGTCGGCCAGCGGCGCGCCCCGCCACAGCGCCAGGGCCCTGCCGAGCAGGGCCGCCACCCGGTGCTGGTCGGCCGCGGCGTCCGCGGCCGCGCCGACCAGCCGCCGGAACGACACCAGGTCGACCCCCTCGCCCGGAGGCCGCAGCACGTATCCGCTGCCGACCGTGGCCAGCAGGGCGCTGGCGGCGCGCGCGGACCGCGCGGGCTCGAGCAGCCGGCGCAGCCGTTTGACATAGGTCTGGATCACGTTGGCGGCCCCGGACGGCGGCTCGCCGGCCCAGAGCGCGTCGATCAGCTGGGTCCGCGACAGCGCCTGGCCGTCGGCCAGCACCAGCAGCCCGAACAGGGCGCGCTGGGCCGGCGGCCCCAGGCTCAGCTCCGCACCGGCCCGCCACGCGCGGACCGGACCCAGCACCTGGATGCGCACCGGCGCTCCCCCCTTTGAGAACACTGATTCACTTCTGTCCCTCGCAACTCAGGCCACTGATTCTCACAGCTCGGGCCCGGCCCGTCCAACCGGTCCAGCCGGCGTCCAACGGCCGTCCAACCGGGCACGCGAGACTGGCGCTCGCCGACGGTTCGTCGCCGCGTTGACGGTGACGGCCGCTTCCCGGGGATGGGGGTGAGGAGCGCATGGCAGGTGAGGCTCTGGACGGCCTGCCCGCGATCATCGGGCGGACGCCGCTGATCGAGCTGGAGAACCTCGTCCCCGGCTTTCGCGGGCGGGTGCTGGCGAAGATGGAACGGTTCAACCCGGGCGGCAGCATCAAGGACCGCACCGCGCTCGCCGTCGTGCGCGGCGCGATCCGGCGGGGCCGGCTGCACCCCGGCCGCTCGGTGGTGGTCGAGTCCAGCTCGGGGAACCTCGGCGTCGGCCTGGCCCAGCTCTGCCGCTACCACGGCCTGCGGTTCGTCTGCGTCGTCGACGTGAAGGCCACCTCGAAGAACCGGAGTCTGCTGCGCGCGTACGGCGCCGAGCTCGAAGTCGTCACCGTGCCGGATGAGGAGACCGGCGAGTACCTGCCGGCCCGGCTGCGCCGGGTGCGCGAGATCGTCGAGCGCACCCCGGAGGCGTTCTGGCCCGATCAGTACGCCAACCCGGACAACCCGCGCGCACACCGGCGCACCATGGCCGAGATCGACCGGGCCCTGGGCGGCCGGCTGGACTACTTGTTCGTCTCGGTCGGCACCTTCGGCACGCTGCGCGGCTGCGCCGAGTACATCCGCGGGCGGGGCCTGCGCACCCGGGTCATCGGGGTGGACGCGGTCGGCAGCGTCATCTTCGGGCAGCCGCCCGCGCCCCGGCTGCTGCCCGGCCACGGCGCCGGCATCCGGCCGCCGCTGGCCGACGCCGCGCTGGCCGACGACGTGCTGCACATCTCGGACGCGGAGAGCGTCGCCGGCTGCCGGCATCTGGTGGAGCGCGAGGGGATCCTGGCCGGCGGCTCCTCCGGCGCCGTCACCGCCGCGCTGCTCCGCTACCACAGGCGGCTCCCCGCGAACGCGACCTGTGTCCTGATCTACCCGGACGGCGGCGACCGCTACCTCGACACGATCTACGACGACGAGTGGGTGCGGCGGCATCTCGGCGACGTCCGGCAGCCGCGACGCGAGCCGGAACCGGAGCCGGCAGAACTGACAGGGGAGGCCGTGGGTGTCAACGGATAACGGTGCCGGCGCACCCGGTGTGCGGGCCCTGTTCCCCGGGCAGGGCAGCCAGACGCCCGGTATGGGACGGGCGCTCGCGCTGGCCCGCCCCGAAGCCGCGGCGGTCTTCGACGAGGCCTGCGACGTGCTCGGCCTCGACATGCGGGCCCTGTGCTGGGAGTCGGCGCCGCAGGAGCTCGCCGCCACCCACAACGCGCAGCCGGCGCTGGTCACCGCGGCGGTCGCGGCCTGGCGGGTGCTCCAGGCCGGCGGCGTGCGCGCGGCGGCCGCGGCCGGGCACAGCGTCGGCGCGGTGACCGCGCTGGTCGCCGCCGGCTGGCTGCCGTTCGCCGACGCGGTCCGCCTGGTCCGGCTGCGCGGCGAGCTGATGGCCGGCGCGCCGGGCCGGGGCGGCATGTGCGCGGTGATCGCGACCGGCGCCGAGCGCGACGGCGCGCTCGCCGCCGCCCAGCGGCACGGACTGGACCTGGCCGCCGACAACAGCCCGCGGCAGTGCGTGGTCTCCGGCGACCTGGACGCCGTGCGGGCCTTCGCGGCCGAGCTGGGCGCCCGGGGCCGGCTGCTGGACGTCTCGCACGGCTTCCACAGCTCGCTGATGGTCCCGGTCGCCGAGCGCTGGAACACCGCCGTGGGCGAGCTGAAGTTGACGGCCGGCGCGCCGGTCGGGCTGCTGACCACCGGCGTCTTCAGCGCCGACCCGGTCGCGGTGGCCGCCGACCTCGCCGCCACGCTCTGCGCGCCGGTGCGCTGGCAGCAGGTGCTGACCGCGGTCGCGGACGAGCGGTTCGAACCGGCTCCGTACGTCGCGCTCGGCCCGGCGCGGGCCCTGGTCGGCCTGGCCAAGCACCATCCGGCCAAGCCGCGGGTGACCCTGCTGGACACCCCGGTCGCGGTGGACGCGTTCCTGCGCCGCCTGGAAGTGGGGAAGGCATGACGACGAGCGCTGACGAAGACATGATGCCGGTTTCGGGCCGCTTCGCCCCGGGCGCGGTGGCGCTGGTCACCGGCGCGTCGCGGGGGATCGGCCGGGCCTGCGCGCTGGCGCTGGCCGAGGCCGGCTGCGACGTGGCCGTGCACTACGCCACCCGCGAGGACGCGGCGAAGGAGGTGGCCGAGCGGATCCGCGCCCTGGGCCGCCGGGCCATCGCCGTCCAAGCCGACATCGGCGTCGAGGCCGAGGTCAAGGAAGTGTTCCGGCAGATCAGGACGGAGTGGAAGCGGCTGGACGTCACCGTCGCGAACAGCGGGATCACCGCCGACGGCTATCTGGCCACCATGAGCCTGGACAAGTGGCGCAAGGTCATCGACACCAATCTGACCGGCGCGTTCCTCACCTGCCGCGAGTCGGTCAAGGCCATGCACCGCAGCGGCGGCTCGCTGGTGCTGATCGGCTCCACCAGCGGCGTGACCGGGCAGCCGGGCCAGCTCAACTACGCCGCGAGCAAAGGCGGGCTGATCGCCTTCGCCAAGGGGCTGGCCCGCGAGGTCGCGCAGCGCGGCATCCGGGTCAACGTCGTCGCCCCCGGCTTCACCGAGACCGACATGCTGCGCGGCATGGAGCCGCGGGCCCGCGCCGAACTGCTGGCGGCGGTCCCGATGGGGCGCACCGGCCGGCCGGCCGAGGTCGCGGCCGCGGTCGCGTTCCTGGCCGGTCCGGCCGCCTCCTATATCACCGGCAAGGTCCTCGTCGTCGACGGCGGACTGACGCCGTAGCCCGAGACAGCCAGACACAGCACGAGACAGCACAAGACAGCACGACCCCCGCCACCTCCAGCCACCGGAGAATGGAAGTACCGATATGTCGCTCAACCATGATGACTACGAAGAACTGCTCGACCTGGCCCGGGCCCGCGCGGCGCTCAACCAGCGGGTCAAGACCCTGCTGGTGGAGAGCCTGGACCTGAACGTGCGCCCGGAGCACATCGGCGACGACCAGCCGCTGTTCGGCCGCGGGCTGGAGCTCGACTCGCTGGACACGCTGGAGATCGTGGTCATGTTCGAGGAGCACCTCGGCGTGACGATCACCGACGACGACCGGGCCGCGTTCGGCTCGGTCAACCGGCTGGTGGACTTCGTGGTCGACGCCCTCGGCGAGATCCCGCGGGTCGAGGCGGAGAACGCCGGCGTCGAGGTCTCGGTATGAGCGCGTCGGCGACCGCGAACGGCGCCGTGCGCAGGCCATCGCAGCCGCAGCCACCTGTGCTCAGCTTCGACGCCGACCAGATCCGCGCGCTGCTGCCGCACCGCTGGCCGATGCTGCTGCTGGACCGCGTCTACGACGTCGTGCCGGGGGAGCGCGGCTACGGCGTCAAGAACGTCACCGTCTCCGAACCCTACTTCGCCGGCCACTACCCCGACCGGTCGATCATGCCCGGCGTGCTGATCGTGGAGGCGATGGCGCAGCTCGCCGCGGTCATCCTGGCCGCGGCCTGGCCGCCCGGGACGTCGGCGGCCCGCGTCGGCTACCTGGGCGCGATCCGGCAGATGAAGTTCAGCCGGCTCGTCGTCCCCGGCGATCAGCTGAGCCTCTACGCCGAACTGGGCCGCGGGTTCGACGGCCTCACCTCGGTCCAGGTCCGCGCCACTGTCGGCGCGGAGCCGGCGGCGAAGGGCACGCTCATCGTCACCGAGCGCGGCGGGGCGGGCGGCGATGGCCCGCAGTGAGCCGCCGGCCGACAACGCCGTCGTCGTGCGGCCGTACACGGACGGCGACGCGGCGGCCGTCGCGGAGCTCTACAACAAGTACCGCGACGCGCCGAACTTCGTCGACACCCCGCTGGACGCCGCGATGGTCCGCACCGAGCTGGCCGAGCGCGGCACCGTCGTCTTCCTCGTCGCCGAACTCGACGGCGAGATCCTCGGCACCGTCGGGATGTTCCGCGGCAGCGGGCACCGGGTGGTGGCGCCGGACGAGGTCTTCGGCGACATGTTCTTCCTCAGCCCGTGGATCCGCGGCGGAGCCGTGGCCGGCCGGATGTTCTCGCAGGCCTTCACCGCGCTCATGGCGCTGGGCATCGGCACGATCCGGCTGACCGTCAGCCCGCTCAACGAGCGGGCCCTGCCGCTCTACCGGCAGCTGGGCTGCGTCCTGCCCGGCCCGCCGGGCGCCGGCGAGGACGGCAACATCGAGCTGGTCACGCACCTGCCGCGGCTGGTGGCCCGGATGCAGCGGGACCACGCGGACCTGATCCCGGCCAGCCGCCGGATGACGGCCGGCTGGCGCTACCAGGCCGGCGGCGGCGCGGACCGGCCGCTGGGCGGGGACGTCGAGACGGTGTCGGGCCGCCGGGTGCTGCGCACCGCGCTGACCCTGGACGGGCTGGTGTTCCGGGCGCTCTTGGAACCGGACACCGGCGAGATCCTGCATACCGAGGCCGACACCGGCGCCGGGCCGGGGCCCGATCCGGTGCTGCCGCCGCCGGCCGCCGTGCCGGCCGCGCCGACTTCGCGGTACCGCGAAGGGCCGCTCGCCGTCGTGCTCGACCACGGAACCGGCACCGTCAGCGTCCACCACGACCGGCACGTGGGCCCGGTGCTCTATCAGACCTGGCCGGTGCCTGGGCCGCCGTACCTCACCGGGTGGCGGCGGGCGCTGCGCCGCGATCTGGTGATCGAGCCGCTGGACCGCGGGTCCGGCCGCGGCTGGCGGGTGGCCGAGCGCTACGGCGAGGCGACGCTCCACCGCGAGACCGAGCTGACCGGCGGAGTGCTCCGGCACCGCCTGTGGTGGGACGGCCCGGCGCCCGCCGGGATGCTGCGGACCATGCTGGTGGGCGGCTTGCGCTCCGGACTGCTGTTCACCGGCGACCGGTACCTGCCCGCCGGGCGGGGCCTGTTCCCGATCGACGCGACCGAGTTCGGCGCGGCCGGCCGCGTGCTCGGCCCGGACGACGGGCCCGCCTGGTGGGATGCGCGCACCTCGCTCGCCGTACGGGTCCTGCGTCCCGGCGCCGGGACGGCGTCCGCGCGCCTGATCGCCGAGCACCTGCTCGCTCTCGACCTCGCTCCCGGCACGGAGCACCGGATCGCGTTCAGCACCGCTCAGCTTCCCGGCGACGTCGTGCCCGGGGCCCGGCCGGCGACCGCCCCGGGTCACCGCACGCGCGGCGCGGTCGCGTCGCAGCCCACGGACAAGGCCGAGACCCACGGGCCGGACCGTCCCGACATCCTCGACTGCCCCGACCCGCCCCGCTGGTCGCCGGCGCAGGTGGCCCGCCGGCCGGTGCACCGGCTCACCCACCGCGGCAACGACCTCCTGATCGACCCGGCGGCCGGCGGATTGGTCTCCTGGCGCGCCGACGGCCGGCCGGTGCTCGCCACGCCGTTCCCGCGCAGCCGCGCCTTCGCCCGCAACACCGCTTGGCGCGCCGGGCTCTGGGCCGGCCGGCACGGCCCGCGCGAGGAGCCCCAGCGCGGCATGGGCTGGGGCGGCCCGGAGCCGGAGCGCGCCTGGCGCCTGGACCCCGCCGCCGGCCGGCTCACCGCGCCCGACCTGGCGTGGTCGGTCCGGCCCGGGGCGGACGGCATCCGCATCACGGCCGAGGCGCCGGCCGCGAGCGGCGACGGCGAACTGGTCGTCTGGGTCACCCCGGCGGCGAAGTCGGCCACCGTTCTGGTGCCCGGCGCGCCGGGGGAGGCCTGGCTGCTGACCAAAACCGGTACCTGGCAGCGCTGGTGCGACCGGGCCGCCGTCCGGCTGGACGACGGGCGGTGGCTCCTCACCGCCGCCGCCGAGCCCGGCGCCGCCGAGATCCTGCTGCGCGCCACCGCATCGGGCATCCTCCTCGCCCTGGTCGCCCGGCACCCCGCCGGCCGGCCGGGCACCGCGGCCTGGCCGCTGACCGTCGTGGCCGACGCCGAGGCGGCGCACCGCCTGCTCGTCCCCGACCCGCGCACCGAACCCGTCCTGACAGGAGCAGCAGAATGACGCAGACCGACCAGGCCGAACAGCCCGACCAGGCCGCCCGTGCGCGGCAGTACGCCCACCTGCGCCGCACCGTCGGCGTCTACCCGCCCGCCGCCGGCCTCATCACCCTCACCGGACTGGAGCGCGGCCTGGTACTCGGCCGGATCCTGGCCCGCGAGAGCGAGTACGTCGAGCCGAACACCGCCCGCGACTCCCTCGTCCTCGACGAGGACGGCGGCGTCTGGGACGCGGTCGTCCACATCGAGCTGGACGACGCCGCCTGGCTGCTGTCCCAGTCCCGCGCCGACCTGGCCGATCTGGTGCGGGCGGCGGCGGACGACCTGGACGAGGCCACCGCCGACGACGCGGGCGCCGAATACGATGCCGTCGCCTTCGAGGGCCCGAAGGCCTGGCGGATCGCCGCGCAGCTCGTCGACTTCGAGGTCTCCAGCCTGGTACTGCACGGCGCCACCGTGGTCGATCCGCCCGGCGGCGGCGCCGGGGTGCTCGCCCGCATCGGCAGCACCGGCGAGTTCGGGTACGTACTCATCGCGCCGCGCTCGGCCGGGTGCGCCGCCTGGGTGCTGGAGCAGGCGGAGGCGCTCGGCGGCGGCGCGGTCGAGGCCGCGGTGCTGGCCCGGGCCCGGGCCGAGGCGCGGCATCCGCAGATCCCCGGCTATGCGCGGGGCCTGACGGTGCGCGAGGCCGGCCTGGAGTGGCTGATCAGCTGGAACCGCGAGGACGAGTTCCGCGGCGCCGCCGCGCTGGCCGCGGTCCCCGACCCGGAGCGGGGCCTGATCCACCTGACCGCGCCGGCCGGCACCGCCCCGGCCGTCGGCACCGCGCTGCACGCGGGCCGGGTGGCCGTCGGCGAGGTGCGCGAGGTCTTCGCGGCCGTGGGCACCGCCGACGAGCTGGCCCTGGGCCTGCTGGCCAAGCCGTTCGACGTGCCCGGGCTCACGCTGCGCGGCACCGGCCCGGACGGCGCCGCGGTCGAGCTGCGCACCGTCTCGGCCCCGGTCGTGGTGCCGCTGTCGTGGTCCGAGCGAATCGGCGGGTGAGCCATGCGCGTGGTCATCACCGGAGTCGGCATGGTCTCGGCCGTCGGCGCCGACGCCGCCGAGTGCTGGGCGGCGATCCTGGCCGGCCGCAGCGGCATCGGCGAGGTCGACGCCGTCCCCACCGACGGGCTCCTGACCCGGGTCGGCGGCCAGTCGCCGATCGCCGGCGTGCCGGGTGAGGACCGCTGCCTCACCCTGGCCGACGCCGCCGCCCGCGAGGCCGTCGCCGACGCCCGGCTGGACCGGGCCGGCTACGCCCCCGAGCGGGTCGGCGTGGTGGTCGGCAGCAGCCTGGGCAGCATGCGCAGCATCGAGCGCTTCCACCGGCAGTGGCTGGCCGCCGGCCTGCGGCACGCCGACATCAGGCTGCTGAAGGGCTACGAGATCCACAGCGTGGCCGACGTCCTGGCCGCGCGCCTGGGGCTGACCGGCCCGCGCTCGCTGTTGTCCAACGCCTGCGCCGCCGGGGCGGTCGCGATCGGGTACGGGCTCGAACTGCTCTGGGCCGGCGAGGCCGACGCGGTGCTGGTCGGCGGCGTGGACCCGCTGGCGAGCCTGTCCTTCAACGGCTTCAACAGCCTCGGCGCCCTGGACGCGGCGGCCTGCTCGCCGTACACCCGCTCGGCCGGGCTCAACCTCGGCGAGGGCGCCGGCTTCCTGGTGCTGGAGCGCGCGAGCGCGGCCGAGGCGCGGGCGGCCGCCGTCATCGCCGAGATCGCCGGCTACGGCCTGTCCGCCGACGCCCATCACCAGACCGCGCCCGATCCCGGCGGCGACGGCGCGCTGCGGGCCATGGCCGCCGCGCTCGCCAGCGCCGGCAACACCCCCGGCGAGGTGGACTACATCAACGGCCACGGCACCGGCACCCCGACCAACGACGCGGTGGAGCCCAAGGCGATCCTGTCGCTCTTCTCGCCGTTCGGCCGGCCGCCGCCGACCAGCTCCACCAAGTCGATGATCGGGCACACGCTCGGCGCGGCCGGCGCGGTCGAGGCCGTGGTCTGCGCGCTGGCGGTGCGCGACGGCATGCTGCCGCCGACCGCCAACACCGGCGGCGCCCCCGCGCCCAGCGGGCTCGACATCGTGCCGGAGACCGCCCGCCCGGCCCAGGTGGACGTGGTGGTGTCCAATTCCTTCGCCTTCGGCGGCAACAACGCCGCCGTCGTGGTGCGCAACCCGGCCCGGTTCGGCACACCGCCGGCCGCCCTGGCCGCGGCCGAGGGGCGCGAGGTGTTCCTCACCGGGATCGCCGGCCTGGCCGGCGGCGCGACCGACCACGCACGGCTGCTGGCCGCGCTGGCCGCGGCCGAGCCGGTCTACACCGGCGAGGTGGAGGTGCCCGGCTACGGCACCCGCCCGGCCGGCACGGTCGACCCGGCGCGGATCGCCGCCGGCATCAACCCGGCCGTGCTGCGCCGCATGGACCCGGTGAGCCGGCTGGGCGCCGCGGCCGTGGCCCAGCTGCACCAGCTGACCGGCCGGCCGGACCGCCGGCTGGCCGAGCGCACCGGCCTGATCTTCGCCACCGGCCTGGCCCCGATCACCCCGGTCGAGCAGTTCAACCGGGGCGTCATCCAGCAGGGCCCGGCCGGGGCCAACCCCAAGTACTTCGCCAACACCGTCGTCAACGCCGCGGCCGGGCACATCGCGATCCTGCACCGCTTCCGCGGCGTGACCGCGACGATCTGCGGCGGCGGCACCAGCACGCTCAACGCCCTGCACTACGCCTACCGGCTGATCCGGCGCGGCGCGGCCGAGCGGATCGTGGTGGTGGTGGCCGACGAGTGCCCCGACGCGGTGCTGGCCGGGCACGTCAAGGTGCCCGGGTTCCTCAGTCAGAAGGGCGTGCGCCCGTTCCACGGCGGCGGCACGGTACTGGCCGCCGGCGCCGTCGCGGTGCTGCTGGAGTCGGCGGCGAGCATGGCCGAGTCCGGGGCGGCGCCGCTGGCCCGGATCGCGGGCTTCGGCCTCACCGGCGACGACAGCGGCATGGCCGGCCTGCGCGGCGACGGACAGGCCTGGTCCCGGTCGTTCACCGAGGCGCTGCGCGCCGCCCGGCTGGATCCCGCGGACATCGGCATGGTCGCGGCGGCCGCCATGGGCCGCGACGCCGTCGACGGCCCCGAAGCGCTGGCCCTGGCGGCCGCGGGACTGGCCGGCCGGCCGGTGACCGCCACCAAATCGGTGCTCGGCGAAACCATCGGCTCGGCCGCCGGCCTCGGCCTGCTGGCCGCGGTGCGGGCGCTCGCCGACGGCACCATCCCCGGCACCTGGTCGGTGGACGTGGCGCCCGCCGCCGTGCCGGGCCTGGTGCCGCAGGGCGGCTGCGTGTCAGAGGTCGAGCACGCGCTGGTCTCCAGCTTCGCCTACGGCGGCAGCTACTACTCCCTCGTCGTCTCCAGGGCCGGCTGATGACCTCCGCCGACGCCGACGTGGCGGCGATCCAGCGGGCCGAGGAGGCGCCCGGCCGCGAGCCGCCGGCGCCGGTGCTGAGAGCCGACGCCCTGCGCAAGCGGTTCGGCGACCGGACCGTCGTCGACGGGATCTCGCTGCGGGTCGCCGTCGGGGAGATCGTCGGGTTCCTCGGCCCGAACGGCGCGGGCAAGTCCACCAGCATCGCGATGTTCACCGGCGCGCTGCGCCCCGACGCCGGCACCGTTCACGTGGCCGGCGTCGACCTGAGCGCCCAGCCCCGCCGCGCGAAGGGCCTGATCGGCATCGTCCCGCAGGAGATCGCGCTCTATCCGAGCCTGTCGGCCCGGCAGAACCTGCGCTTCTTCGCCGGCGCCTACCGGCTGCCGGCGCGGCTGAGCCGGGAGCGCATCGCCTGGGCGCTGGACGTGGTGGATCTGGCCGACCGCGCGGACGAGCGGGTCTCGTCCTACTCCGGCGGCATGCAGCGGCGGGTCAACATCGCCGCCGCGCTGCTGCACCGGCCGCGCCTGCTGTTCCTGGACGAGCCGACCGTCGGCGTGGACGCGCACAGCCGCGACCAGATCTTCGCCGCGGTGCTCCGGCTTCGCGCCGAGCTCGGCATGTCCGTCGTCTACACCAGCCACTACCTGCCCGAGGTGGAGCGGCTGTGCGACCGGTTCGTCGTCGTGGACGCCGGCCGGGTGCTCGCCGAGGGCACCCGCTCCGAGCTGCTGCGGCCGCTCGGCGAGGGCCTGCTGGAGTGGTCGCCGAGCGCCGAGGAGCTGGCCCTGCTGCCCGGCGGCGTCCAGGGCCTGGCCGCGCGGCTGGCCCGGTTCGGCGCGGTCGAGGTGCTGCCGCCGCCGGCCGGCGGCGGCCCGGACAGCCTGCGGCTGCGCGCCGTCCGCATGGCCGACGCGCTGCGCGAGGTGGCACAGATCGCCGCCGACCACGCCATCGGCCTCGGCGGCATCCGGCTCGGCCGCCCCGACCTGGAATCGGTGTTCCTGCATCTGACCGGCCGGCCCGCGGGGGACGGCGCCTGATGCTGACGATGCTCCGGAAGGAACTCAGGGTGCTGCTGGCCGACCGCGGCGCGATGATCACCCTGTTCCTGTCGCCGATCATGTTCATCACCGTGATGAGCCTCGCGCTGGGCAGCTCCTTCGCCCACCTCGGCACCGCCGGCAAGCTCGGCGTCTGCGTCGTCGACCTGGACGGCGGAACCGCGGCCCGGGCGCTGGCCGGCGCGCTGTCGGGCACCGGCGGGCTCCGGGTCGACGGCTGCACCGAGGCGCAGTCCCAGGAGCGGGTCAAGGCGGGCACCGATGTGTTCGCGGTGGTGATCCCGGCCGGGTTCGGGCAGCGGATCGCCCAGGGCGCGGCGCCCAGCGTGCGCTACCTGGTCGACCCGTCCGCGGCCCGGCAGGTCGTGGACCCGCTGGAAGCCGCGGTCACCGGAGTCGTGCTGGCCGTCGGCGCCGAGACCCGGACCGGGGCGGCCCTGGACCGGCTGGACACCGTGGCGGCCGCGCAGTCCGATCCCGCATTGCGGTCGGCCGTCGCCGCCGAGGTCGCGGGCCTTTCGCGGGCCGCGCGCACCGTCGACGCCACCACCGCCCTGCCGTCCGGCTCGACCGCGGTCAAGTACCCCACCGTCTACCAGCAGAACGTGCCCGGCTACGCGGTCATGTACGTGTTCTTCATCGTCACGGTGATGGCCGCCTCGATCCTGGCCGAGCGGCGCGAGGGCACCTTCCGCCGGCTGCTGTCCACGCCGATGCCGCGCTGGCAGCTGCTGCTCGGCAAGGTCGCCCCCTATCTGGTCGTCGCCCTGGTCCAGGTCGCCGTGCTGCTGGCCTTCGGCCGGCTGGTGTTCGGCATGGCGCTCGGCCGGCATCCGCTGGCGCTGCTGCCGCTCAGCATCGCCCTGGCCTGCTGCGCCTGCGCCATCGGGCTGTTGCTGGCCTCGTTCTCCCGCACCGAAGCCCAGGTCAACGGGCTCGGCACGGTCGTGGTGCTGGTCCTGGCGGCGCTCGGCGGCTGCATGGTGCCCGGGGTGTTCATGCCGCGGTTCATGCAGACCATCGCCGGCTACGTGCCGCAGGGCATCGCGCTGAACGGATACCAGGACGTGCTCGTGCGCGACGGCGGCCTGCGCGCCGTCCTGCCCGCCTCCGGCGTGCTGCTGGCCGTCGCGGCGGGGCTCTTCCTGCTCGCCGTCCCCCGATTCAGGTTCCTGCGATGACCGCGCTGCACCTGCACCTGACCACCGCCGCGCCCTCGCCCCGGGACGCGTTCGGCCGCGACACCAGCCCCTCGGGCCTGGCGCTGCTGCGGGACGCGGCCCGGCGGTCGGCCGCCCCGCGCGGCTACCCGGCCCGCGACGCCGGCGGCCGCTGGCACTGGCCCGGCTCGCCGTGGCGCGGCTCGGTCTCGCACGCCGGGCCGCGCGGCCTGGCCGGCGTCACCCAGGGCGCCTGGATCGGCGTCGACATCCAGGACGAGCGTCCCCGGCCCGGCGCCATCGGCTGGCTGGCCGGCGTGCTCGACCTGCCGGCCGACCTGGTCACCCTGCGGCACTGGGCCGAGACCGAGGCGCTGCTCAAGGCCAAGGGCATCGCGGGCGTGCGGCCCGGCCGGGTCGGCCTGCCCGCCTGGCGCGAGGGCTGGCGGCAGACCCCGTGCGGCTGGTGGCTCTGGAGCCGGACGCTGCCGCGGACCGGGGAGCACATCGCCGTGGCCGCGCAGCAGCCGCGCCAGCTGCGCTGGTCCTCGCCGCCGGACGCGCTCGGCCCGATCCGGAACGGGCCGCGGGCCGCCGAGCGCGGGTCCGCCGGGGCCCGGCTGGAGCAGCCGGTGCGCCGCGGCATCCTGGCGACGATCGGCGACACGCCGCTGGTCCGGCTCCGCGGCCTCGACGGTCCCGGCGCCGCCCGCGGCGTGCGGGTGTTCGCGAAGCTGGAGCGGTTCAACCCCACCGGCAGCGTCGAGGACCGGGCCGCGCTGGGCGAGCTGCTGGCGCCGATCCGCGCCGGCGACCTGATCCCCGGCGGCACCGTCGTGGCCGATCCGCCCTCCGCCGACCTGGCCGTCAGCCTCGCCCTGGTCTGCCGCTACTTCGGGGTGGCGTTGCACGCCGTCGTGGACGCCGGGGCCGCCACCGACTGGCACCGCGCGATGGCGAGAGCGTACGGCGCCCGGTGGGAACCGGTCGCCGCCGGCCTGACGAGCGCCCGCGCGGACGAGCTGGCGGCGGCGCTGCCCGGCGCGTACCGCCTGGGCCGGACCCGGCACCCGTTCGCCGGCCCGGGCGGCGTGCGCGGGTGGCCGCGTCCCGAGGGCGACCTGCTCGGTGAGGTCCGCGCGGCGCTGCCCGCCGAACCCGACTACGTGTACTGCCCCACCAGCAGCATGACCGCGCTGCGCTACTGCCTGGCACACATCCGGGCGCACCGGCTCGGCACGCGCGTCGTCGCGGTCGACGACGCCGGCCGCGGCGACCGGCTCGCGGACCTGCCGCTGGGCCGGTTCGACCGGGTCGTCGCCGCCGGCGCGGACGACGCCGGCGCGGGCTGCCGCCGACTGCTGGCCGCTGAGGGTCTCCTGGCCGGGCTGTCCTCGGGCGCCGTCGTCGCCGCGCTCACCCGCACCGCCCCGCCGCCGCCGGAGTCCGTGTGCGTGCTGATCTTCCCCGACGGCGGCGACCGTCATCCCGGTCCGGAACCGGAAGAAGTGCTCCAAGAAGAGGGGGACGTCCCATGCTGATCCTGCGCCGGTCCGACGTGCGAGCCCTGGTGGAGGGGCGGGAGCGGGAGATCACGGGGATCGTCGCGCACGCCTACGCCGCCCACGCCGAGGGCGCGACGTCGCTGCCGCACTCGGTCTTCCTGCGCTTCCCCGGCCGGCCGCGGGACCGGATCATCGGCCTGCCGGCCTACCTCGGCGGCCCGGACCCGGCCGCCGGCCTGAAGTGGATCGCCAGCGTCCCCGGCAACCTGGAGCGCGGCCTGGAGCGGGCCAGCGCCGCGATCGTCCTCAACGACGTCGTCACCGGCTACCCCGAGGCGCTGATCGAGGGCTCGGTCATCTCGGCCAAGCGCACCGCCGCGAGCGCCGCGCTGGCCGCCCGGCTGCTGACCACCCAGCCGGCGCCCGAGGCGGTGGGCCTCATCGGCTGCGGCGTCATCAACTTCGAGGTGCTCCGTTTCCTGCGGGCCGAGCTGCCGGCCCTGTCCCGGGCGACCGTCCATGACCTGGACGCGGCGCGGGCCGCCGGCTTCGCCCGGCGCGCGGCGGCCGAGCTCGGCATCGTGACCCGGACGGTCGGCACCGCCGCGGAGGCGCTCGCCGGGCAGCGGCTGGTCTCGCTCGCCACCACCGCCGCGCAGCCGCACCTGAGCCTGGACCCGCTGCCGCCGGGCAGCACCGTGCTCCACGTGTCGCTGCGCGACATCCCGGTCGCGGACCTGCTGGCCGCGCAGAACGTCGTGGACGACACCGACCACGTCAACCGGGAGGGCACCTCGGTGCACCTCGCGTCCCAGGAGACCGGCGGTACCGACTTCGTGGACGCCGAGATCGGAACCGTGGTGCGCGACCCGGAGGCGTTCCGGCGCGATCCCGGTCGAACCCTGATCTACTCCCCGTTCGGCCTCGGCATCCTCGACCTGGCGCTGGCCGCGCACCTGGTGCGCCAGGCCCGGGCCAAGGGCCTCGGCGTCCACGTCGAGGACTTCGAGTCCTGATCCCTTCTGTCCTTCGCGTCCTGAGCTTCGTCTGTTGAGATAGGGGGTTCGCCGTGCCGGATCACAGCCGTTTCCTCGCCGGCCTGTCCGCCCCGGTCGCCGAGGAGGTCACCGCGTTCGACCTGCCCGTGACCGGCCGCGTCCCGGCCGGGCTCGACGGGCGCTACCTGCGCAACGGCCCCAACCCGCTGGGCCTGGACGACCCCGGCTCGCACTGGCTGCTGGCGGCCGGCATGGTCCACGGCGTCCGGCTGCGGGACGGCCGGGCCGAGTGGTACCGCAACCGCTGGGTCCGCTCCCGCGAGGTCGCCGCCGCGCTGGGCGAGCCGTGGCCGGCCGGCCCGGTCCACGCCGGCAAGGACGCCGCCCCCAACACCCACGTGCTCCGGCACGCCGGGCGGATCCTGGCCACCGCGGAAGCCGGCCCGCTGCCGTACGAGCTCACCGAGGAGCTCGACACCCTCGGCCCGTGCGACTTCGACGGCACCCTGCGGGGCGGTTTCGCCGCGCACACCAAGGCCGATCCGCGCACCGGCGAGCTCCACGCCGTCGCGTACTTCTGGTCCTGGCGCCACGTCCGGCACGTCGTCGTCGACGCCTCCGGCAAGGTCACGCGCACCGTCAACGTGCCGGCGCCGGACCGGCCGATGATGCACGACTTCGCCCTCACCGAGCGGTACGTGGTCCTGTTCGACCTGCCGATGACGTTCAGCAGGGAAGCGGTGGCCGCCGGGCACCGGCTGCCCTACGCCTGGAACCCGGCGCACCAGGCCCGCGTCGGCCTGCTGCCGCGCGACGGCGGTCCGGGGGACGTCCGCTGGTGCGAGATCGAGCCCTGCTGGCTCTTCCACGCGGTCAACGCCTACGACGACGGCGACCGGGTGGTGGTCGACGTGATCCGGTACGCGCGCTCCTACGACATCGCCGCCATGGACGGCCCCGGCCCGGTGGCCCTGGAGCGCTGGACCGTCGATCCCGCCGCCGGAACGGTGACGGCCCGGCAGCTGGACGACCGGACCCAGGAGTTCCCGCGCGTGGACGAGCGCGTCGTGGCCCGGCCCCACCGCTACGCCTACAGCGCGGTGGTCGGCGAGCTCAACCGCGGCACCCTCTCGCTCGACGGCGCCGTCGCCGACGCCGCGTTCGGCAACACCCTGCTCAAGCACGACCTCGCCGCCGGCACCGTCGAGGCGCACGGACTACCGCGGGAGGCGATGGCGGGGGAGGCCCTGTTCGTGCCGGCGGCGGCCGACGCCGCCGAGGACGACGGCTACGTCCTGGCCTTCGTGCACGACCCGGAGCGCGGCGCGGCCGATCTGGTGATCCTCGCCGCGCAGGACTTCGCCGGCGAACCGGTCGCGCGGATCCATCTGCCGGCCAGGATCCCGCTGGGCTTCCACGGCAACTGGCTCCCAGAGGGTTGAGAAGGCACTCGGCGGGCGGAGCGGCGACACCAGCGCGGTCCTGGCCGGGGCAGTGACCAGGACCGCGCTGCCGGGCGATCGGCGACCGGGGATCAGGGATCAGGGAGTCCCCGGCCGACGATGCGCACGGAACCCCAGCCCGGTCTTGCGGCCGAGGAAGCCGGCCGCGACCAGCTGCCGGAGGGGGGCGGCCGGTTCGTAGGCCGGGTCACGGAAGCGGTCGAACAGCTGCTGCTGGATGGCCAGCGAGACGTCCAGGCCGATGGTGTCCAGCAGGGTGAACGGCCCCATCGGATAGCCGAAGGCGCGCTCCACGGCGGCATCGGTCTCCTCGACGTCGGCGTCCGGCCGCCGCCCCAGGAGGGTGACCGCGGCGGCGAGGTAGGGAAAGAGCAGCCGGTTCACGATGAATCCCGCCTCGTCGCGGCACACCACCACGGTCTTGCCGAGGCTGGCGCAGAACGCGCGCGCCGTGGCCAGGGCGTTCTCGTTCGTCTGGTCCGTGCACGCCATCTCGACCAGGCGCATCATCGGCGCCGGATTGAAGAAGTGCATCCCGAGCACGTCGGCCTCGCGGGCGCAGGCCTCGGCGCAAGCGGCGACCGACAGGCTCGACGTCGTGGTGGCGAGCACCGTGCCCGGCTTGCACCGGTCGCCGAGTTCGGCGAACACGGCGCGCTTGGC